>MDTG01345926.1_pt1 | contig 10630 bp, 8 predicted proteins | sample 811421 | NCBI WGS metagenome assembly MDTG01 (sample SAMN05326645, study PRJNA326480) | marine metagenome | isolation source: seawater | place: Pacific Ocean: South East | collected 2011
ACTCTCAAAATAAAAGACTTTTGTAGAGAATTAATAACATTAATAACCAATAATGAAAAACTTAAAGAACTTATTATTTGTAGCATTGTTTTTAACAGTTGCTACTATAGTTGGACAGACAAAAATTTCTGGAACCGTCGTTGATAATTCAAACGAAGGTTTACCGGGAGCAAGCATTGTACTTAAAGGTACAACTATCGGAACTGAAACTGACTTTGATGGAAAGTTTACGCTAACTGCGAAATCAGAGAGTGGAACTATCGTCATCTCTTATTTAGGCTTCATGGCCAAAGAAGTTGCGTTTACAAGTGCAGGAAATATAGGAAATATTAAACTACAGGAAGACGGAAACATCTTAGAAGAAGTCGTATTAAAAGGGATTGTTGATATCGCCAAAGACAGAGAAACTCCAGTGGCAAAATCTACCATTAAGGCTGCGGAGATTCAAGACAAATTAGGAAATCAAGAATTTCCAGAGATGCTAAATACTACTCCTTCTGTGTATGCTACAAAATCTGGAGGTGGTTTTGGAGACGCTAGAATCAACATTCGTGGATTCTCTCAAGAGAATGTTGCTGTTTTAATAAATGGAGTCCCTGTAAATGACATGGAAAACGGAAGAGTTTTTTGGTCTAACTGGGCAGGATTATCCGATGTAACAACAGCAATGCAAGTTCAAAGAGGTTTAGGTTCTTCTAAGTTAGCAATATCCTCTGTCGGTGGTACAATCAATATCATAACTAAAACAACAGACTTAAAAGAAGGTGGAAGTGTTCAATCTTCTATTGGTAATGATGGTTATTTTAAAAATTTAGCCACCTACTCAACGGGGAAAAATGAAAAAGGCTTTGCCGCAACATTGTTATTGAGTAGAACTGCTGGTAATGGTTATGTTGATGGAACAGAATTCGAGGGGTTCAATTATTTTATCGGTTTAGGATGGGATAAAGGAGCTCATAACTTTCAATTTATGCTAACTGGAGCACCTCAGGCTCATAATCAAAGAACAACAAGTTTCTTTAATATGGCTACAATAGGTGACTATTTAAAATTTGGAAAAAAATATAATTATAACCATGGGTATTTAAATGGAGAAGAATTTAACTGGAGAAGAAACTTCTATCACAAACCTATTTCTTCTTTTAACTGGAATTGGGATATCAATGAAAACTCATCATTAACAACCTCTGTTTATGCTTCCTTTGGACGTGGTGGTGGAACTGGAGACATTGGTAGATTAGGTGGAAACTATGCAAGTTCTAGTAGATTTAGAAACCCTGATACCGGATTAGTAGAATGGGATGAAATTGTAAAAGCTAATGCTGGTTTAGGAGGAAACTTTAGTAGTGGTTATTCATATACAAACCCAGCGGATCCTGCAACAGGTCTTCAAATTGTAAATGATGACGAACTTAGAGATGGAGATCTAACGGCTGGTTTAACCAGAAGAAATGGAGTTATTAGAAGAGCTTCTGTAAATTCTCACAACTGGTTCGGATTATTATCTAATTATAACACAAAAATAAACGAAAACCTAACTTTTGATTTTGGGGTAGACATTCGTTCTTATACTGGATTACACTACAGAAGAATTGATAATTTATTAGGGGCTGATGGATATCGTGATAACGATGACATCAACAATCCTATGAATATATTGTCTACACAATATAGTTCTGATTTAGCTCAACAATGGAATGTTTTCAGAAGCACAAACGATGAACAAAAAATCAACTATAACAACGACGGAAAAGTTCGTTGGCTGGGTGCTTTTAGTCAGTTAGAATATTCATCTGACGATATCTCCGCTTTTGTTCAGGTTGGTATCTCTCAGCAAGGATTCAAAAGAATTGATTACTTCAATTATTTAAATTCTGATCCTGAAAGAGAAACAGACTGGCAAAATATTATTGGAGGTAACATAAAAGGAGGTGTAAACTGGAATATAGATGAAAAAAACAATGTGTATGTAAATTACGGAGATTATTCTAAGCAACCTTTCTTCGATGCCATCTTCTTAAATTACAGAAATGATATAAATCCAGACCCAAGAAACGAAAAAGTGGTTGGGATGGAATTAGGATATGGATTCAGATCTGAGAAGTTTAATGCTAATGTGAATGTTTATAGAACTCAATGGAGAGATAGATTTTTATCTGTTGGTTACAACGATGGTAATGCAGACATTCAGGGGATAGAACAACTTCATAAAGGAGTTGAGGTTGACTTTACTTATCAAGTAAATGATAATTTTAGAGTAATTGGTATGGCCTCCTTTGGAGATTGGACCTATGATGGTAATCCTACGGGAACAGCTTTTGATAATAATGCACAAACTGTTGGAACTGTAGATTTATTCTTAGATGGGATAAAAGTGGGTGATGCTGCTCAAACAACTGCTAGATTAGGATTTGATTGGGATGTTACAGACAACTTTAGTGTTGACTACAGTCATCGTTATGCAGATAAATTATACGCTCGTATTAATGCCGAGGATTTTGATTCTGAAGATAATAACGGATCTCTTCAGTTACCTAATTATTTCCTCGCTGATTTAGGGATGTCTTACAGGTTTGATTTTAAAAATAATACTGACTTAAAATTCAGATTAAACATCAATAACTTGGGTGACACTGAGTATATTTCAGAATCTTTAACAAATAGATTTGCTGAGCCTGGTGACGATGTTTACAATGGTATAAGTACTTCTAACAAAGCCTTCTTTGGTTTTGGAAGAACATGGAACTTTACAGTACGATACAACTTCTAAGAAGTTTGTCAAAATTTTAACCCCATCTTTAATTACTATTAATGATGGGGTTTTTTTATGCCATTTATCTTATCTTTTTATTAATAATTTTAAGGAATCAATGACCATTTTTTATCCTTTATGTTCTGTGTTATAGTACCATGAAAACAGTAAGCTATCTTTTTTCTTCTCTTTTTGCGTTTGTTTTTTTTGCAATTCTCCTTATTTTTCATCCATTACAGTGGGTTGGATTGAAAATTGGGTATGGCGCACATAAAAATGTCGTCGATTTTATGAATTATTGTATTATAAAATCGTTACTACTTATTGGAAATTCTGTGAATTTTAAACGACATTATCCTATTCCTAAAAATACGACAATCATCTTTGCAGCAAATCATCAAAGTATGTTTGACATCCCGCCAATAATTTGGCATTTGAGAAAACACCATCCTAAGTTTGTCTCTAAAATAGAACTTGGAAAAGGGATTCCAAGTATTTCCTTTAATCTTAACCATGGCGGTGCAGCCTTAATTAACAGAAAAGATAATCAACAAGCCTTGAAGGAATTAGAACGTTTTGGACAACGAATTCATCGCAATAAATGGTCTGCTGCTATTTTCCCAGAGGGGACAAGAAGTAACGATGGAAAGCCAAAGAAGTTTTCTCTAAACGGTTTAAAAATCATAATGAAGCACACTCCTGAGGCATTCATAGTTCCTATCTCTATTAACAATTCTTGGAAAGTATTTAAATACGGAAATTTCCCATTCGGAATGTGGAATAAAATTAGTGTTGAGACACATCAACCAATTCCATTGAAAAACGCCGATATACAAACGGTTTTTAGCACAATGGAATCTACCATTAAGAAATACATCAATGGATAGTAAATTGATTTTTATCCTTTTAAAAATGAGCATTCTTCTTATTTCTACTTGTGGTATCCTATAAAACAAGTATATTAATCTGACTTTTTTGCTTATGCGTATTTAAATTGGCTCGAGGATTTTCAGCAATAATACTTACTTGAATTTCAACGATGTTTGGTGTATTTTGCATGAAATTTATTTTAAACAATTGTATAAAATTAGCAATACAATTTTGTACATTGTTTGATATAAAGCACATCTTTTAATGCAAACTTTTATTTCCGAAACTATTGACGATATTTTGTTAACAAATTCTTCACTAGAAGATTGTGTTTTTGTACTGCCTTCTCAAAGAGCAGGTGTTTTTGTTAAGGATACAATCAAAAAGAAAATTGATAACGGATTTTTGCCTGAAATTATTACCATTGAGTTTTTTATTGAAAAAATTTCGGGCATTTCAAAAGCTGACACCATACAATTACTCTTCCATTTTTATACCCTGTATCGTAAGGTAGAAGATCACCCTGATCCTTTTGAAGTTTTTTCTTCCTGGGCTTCTGTTGTCCTTCAGGATTTTAATGAAATTGATCAATATCTAATTAATTCTAACGCTATTTTTACCTATTTAAAAGATGTTCAAAGAATGAAAAAATGGTCTGTAAAAGGCGAGTTTAAAGAGACAAAATTTGTTAAAGATCATTTTGTATTTATGGAGCGTTTGGAAAAATATTACACTGGATTTTATTCATATTTAGTAGAAAAAAAAGCAGGTTACCAGGGTTTAATATACAGAGAAGCGACAAAAAGGTCTTCTCAATTTATTGCTAAAAACAAGGATAAAAAATTCTTTTTCATAGGATTTAACGCTTTAAATAAATCTGAAGAGTTTTTATTTCAGCAGTTTCTAGAAAACGGCAATTCCGAAATGTATTGGGATATCGATCGTGCTTTTTATGAAAATAATCATACTGCTGGAAATTTTATCAGAAAATATAAAAAGGAATGGACCTACTATGAAAAAAATGACCTTAAAAAAATTGGAGACCATTTTCTTTCCAAAAAAAATATTCAAATTATTGGTGGAGCTAAAAATATTTCTCAGGTAAAATATGCTGGAGAAATTTTACAAAAACTCTCTAACCATGAAAATACAGCCCTTATTTTAGGAGACGAATCCCTGTTGTCTGTAACTTTAAACTCAATTCCTAACAATGTAAGCTCCATAAATATTACCATGGGATATCCGCTAAAAAACATCCCGGCATCCCATTTAATTTCTTCTATCTTTCAATTATTTATTACACAGAATAAGCTTCAAAAAAGGGATACAAACCAGTTTTATCATAAAGATGTCGCCCGTTTCTTTAAGAACCCTATCCTCTTTCAACTGATTAGCAAAGATTCTGAAGGTACTCTTTTAGCAATACAATCAATGATTTCAAAAGAAAATGCCTCTTTTTTAAGTCTAGCGAATATTCGCTCATATATAAGTTCCTTGGAAAAAGAAGTCCTTTCCTTACTTCTTATGGTTTTTGAACCATTTCATTCCGTAGATAATTTTATGGAAAGAATCTTATTCTTTATTGAAAAAGCAAGAGATCATGTCTCTATCCTAGAAAAAGAATATTTATATAGGTTTTATAAAGTATTTACCCAATTACGAAATTCAAATAATTCGGGGGATTATTTTCAAAATCTAAAAACCCTATATAATTTTTACAGAAAAATTGTTGGAAATGAAAAATTATATTTTCAAGGAGAGCCTCTAAGTGGGCTTCAATTAATGGGAATGTTAGAAACAAGAGTTTTAGATTTTGAAAACGTTATTATAACCTCTGTTAACGAAAATATCATCCCTTCAAATAGCAGACACAGCTCTTTCATCCCTTTTGACATAAAAGTTGAGTTTGGGCTGCCTACTTACAGAGAGAAAGATGCTATTTATTCCTATCATTTCTTTCGTCTATTACAAAGGGCCAAAAATATTTACTTACTATACAATACTGAAAACGATTCCTTTGGAAATAGTGAAAAAAGTAGATTTATCTCTCAATTAGAATTGATGAGAACAGAGGCTGTTTCAAAATTAATAAGCCCTAAAGTTGTCACCCATAAAAAAGAGCTCATAAAGATTGACAAAAATAAAATTGTCATCAATCAATTAAACAAATTGGCTGCTAAAGGAATCTCGCCATCTACCATTACCAATTACTTATACAATCCTATCGCCTTTTATAAGCAGAAAATTTTAGGAATTGGAGAACTAGATCTAGTTGAAGAAACCATAGAAGCCACCACAATGGGAAGTGTTGTACATGATGTCTTAGAGGAACTATACAAACCTTATACGAATCAATTCTTAACTCAAGAGGATCTACAACTAATGACCAAACAATATAAAAGTTTGGTAAAAAAATCGTTTCTCAAGCATTTTAAAAACGGAAATATAACTACTGGGAAAAACCGCTTAGCATTTGAGGTTTCAAACCAGTTTATAAAACGTTTTTTATCAATGGAAAAAACCGTTTTAAAAGACAATAATCGATTAAAAATAGTAGGAACAGAAATAGAATTAGAAGCAATGATATCAGTTCCTGGTATTGAATCGCCCATCAGAATAAAAGGTATTGTAGATAGAGTGGATGAGTATAATGGAGTAACAAGAATTATCGATTATAAGACTGGTAAGGTACAGGCTGGTGATTTAAAAATCTTACATTTTGAACAAATAAACGATGTTAAATATAGCAAGGCTATCCAGCTATTGTTATACGCATATTTGTATTCTAAAAATTATTCGTTAGATCAAAATAAACATATAGAAGCTGGTATTATTTCATTTAAAAATTTAAAAAAAGGTCTGATAAAAACGAATTTTTCTTCTAAAATTAAAAATCCAGACCATCAGATTACTGAGGAGAAACTCCAAGAATTTATGCTTCAAATAAAAAAACTACTCCAAGAAATTTACGACCCTAAAATTCCCTTTAGAGAACCTCCCTTTTTACCTTACTAGAATAATAAAAATAAGGCACGATAAAAGGTCTTAAGAGTTATTATAGTCCCTAAATATGTTTGACTTGTCTATTTGTTTTGAGAGAAGTTTACCTTAATTTTTATATATTTGAATACATCAAAACCCTTTTAATAATTTTATAATAAAATTACACATGACGAATACTAAAGATATCACAAAAGTAAGACTTCACGATGGCATCGTTGGATTATTAAATATAGGATCTATCCTTCTGGCAAGTGAGTTTGGAATCAATTGGATCTATGTCGCTGTAGGAGTAGCAGTTCTTCAAATTTTGAGCCCCATTACAAAGTTTTGTCCTGTTTATACCATTTTAAATAAGTTGATGCCAGATACAACGCCGATGCAAAACGGGAAATAAAAAAGAGGTTTTTCCTGAGATTTGTGGAGCATATCGGATTCGAACCGATGGCCTCTACGCTGCCAGCGTAGCGCTCTAGCCAACTGAGCTAATGCCCCATATCTTATTGTCTTCCACTTAGTATTAATAATGGAATCGAACAGTGAAATTCAGATTTCATGATGGTGTTTTTCTCCCATAATTTTTGAAAAAACCCTTTTTTACGTCTAAAAACACAGAGTAAATCTGGATTATTGGATTGAAAATGTTCTAAAACCCCTTGAAATGTAGTAATGTTTTCTGAGATAGAGAATGTATTTTGAATCGCTTGTAAAGACTCGTCAATTACTAAATCTTCATCTTTATAATCAGGTGTTTTTACTAATAATAAATTAACGTTAGTCTTGAACCTTTGTTGGATTTCCTGCAAAGGAAATAGCACCCTTTCCTTCTCTATTTTACCGGATTTAAAGGCTGTCAAGGCTAATTTAAATGACTTAAATTGATAGAATTCAGGAACAATTAATACGGGTATTTGTGTTTGCTTAATGATGCTTCCAGAAGTATTACCTAAAAAAACCTCCTCTTTAATAGAATTACTTCTGGGCCCAACAAGGATGATATCTATTCCCAATTCTTTATGAACTGCATTGATACTTTTGATAGTTCCCCCCTTAGCAGATATCATTTTTATATCGACATTTTTGGTGTCAATAGATCGAATCATCGTCTTAAGGTATAGATTCGTTTCTCTTTCTAAAATAGCATTCATATCGATAAATGTTCCCACCTTAGAGAAGGCCTTATAGGCTCTAAAAACAAAAACTTTTGCTTCTATTTCTTTGGCAAAATCAACCGCATATTGAAGTGTGTTAGAGACATTTTTTTTGAGCCTATAGGTACTAAAATATGTTTCATAATTCTATGATTTTATGTAATCTATTATAGAACATTAATTCTACAACAAAGGTACATTTTTTTGTGTGATCTAAATTTCTTCCAAAGCCAAATTGTACATTTGTTATCCAATATTTTTTCTTTGAAAACAGACATCAGTTTTAAACGAATTAATTCCCTTGCGATTCCGGCCTTGATTGCAGGAATTGCTGAGCCTTTTTTATCCATTACTGATACTGCTATTGTTGGTAATATTGAGAAAAATGGAATAGAAAGCCTAGCCGCAGTTGGAATTGTTGGTGCATTCATCTCTATGCTAATCTGGGTTTTTGGTCAAATAAGAAGCGCTATTTCTTCTCTCATTTCTCAATATTTAGGAGCCAACAAATTAGAGGAGATTAAAACATTACCTGCACAAGCAATTGCTATGGTTGTTTGTGGGGGAATTATTGTTTTGATGATTACCTATCCTTTTTCCAAACAAATTTTTGGGTTTTACAATGCTTCAGGGGATATCTTGGACTACTGTATAGAATATTATAAAATTAGAATTTTTGGATTTCCTTTTTCTTTATTTGTTTTTGCTGTTTTTGGTCTTTTCAGAGGTTTACAAAATACTTTCTATCCAATGATTATTGCTCTTTGTGGCGCCTCTCTAAATATTGGTTTAGATCTTGCTTTTGTATATGGTATTGATGGGCTTATTCCTGCAATGAATATTAAAGGTGCTGCATATGCTAGTGTAATTTCCCAAATTTTCATGGCCTTATTATCAATCTTTTTTTTGCGAAGAAAAACGAGTTTTTCATTAAAAATAACAAGACCTTTCAACAAAGAAATTCCAACACTTTTAAGTATGGTTATCAATTTATTTGTAAGAACGATTGCCCTGAATTTAGCGCTTTATTTTGCTACATCTCATGCAACAAATTATGGAAAAGAATACATTGCTGCTTATACTATTGGAATTAATTTATGGTTATTAGGAGCCTTTATTATTGATGGCTATTCTAGTGCAGGAAATGTTTTGGCGGGGAAATTACTCGGAAGTAAAGATTATAGAGGAATGCTTCAATTAGGAAAGCGATTAATTACTTACGGACTATGTACTGGGCTAGTGTTAACAGTAGTGGGTTTTCTTTTTTATGAGCCTATTGGAACTGTTTTTATCAAAGATGAACTTGTGCAACAAGAATTTCAAAATGTTTTTTGGATCATTCTTATCATGCAACCCTTATGTGCAATAACATTTATTTTTGATGCCATGTTTAAAGGCATGGGTGAAATGGGGTTTTTAAGAAACATTCTTTTATTTTCTACACTCGTTGTCTTTATCCCTTCCCTATATGCTTTTGATGTATTCGATTGTAAACTAAAAGGGGTATGGTTCACTTTTTTACTTTGGATTATCGCACGGGGAACTCCTTTGATTGTGAAATTTAGACGAAAGTTTTTGCCCTTGGTTGAAAAGGGTTAATTTTGGAGAAATATTTTCTATGAGTACAATTAGGATTACGAAACAATTTAATTTTGAAACAGCCCATGCTTTGTATGGATATGACGGAAAATGTAAAAATATTCATGGTCATAATTACAAACTTTTTGTAACAGTTGTAGGAATACCTGTAGATGATAATTCCAATGCAAAGTATGGAATGGTAATTGACTTTTCTGATTTAAAAAAAATTGTAAAAGAAGAGGTTGTTGACCTTTTTGATCACGCTGCTGTTTTTAATAAAAACACTCCTCATATAGAACTAGCCAACATGTTAAAAGATAGCGGACATCAAATTGTTTTAGTCGACTATCAACCAACTACTGAAATGATGGTTATAGATTTTGCTGAAAAAATTTCTCACAGACTTCCAAAAAATATTCAATTATTTTCTTTGAAATTACAAGAAACCGAATCCTCTTTTGCAGAGTGGTATTCTAGTGAGAACTAATTCATTAAATTTATATAGAATTTTTTACAATACGATTACCTGTTCGTTTTTAAAACCGATTAAAATTTAATTTTTTAAAAAATTCCTACAATAAACCTACTTATTACATATATCATCTGTACTATCGCTATTGGCTATGTTTTTGTAACTTAATATACGATTTAAGAGGCAGTAGAAATAGACAATAACTTGAAAAAAGGAAAGAAAAGAATACTCTTATTTACTATTGAGACTATAGAAAAAACAATAACTTTAGTTAGATAACATGTTATATTTTTATATTAAAAAAATCAACCATTAATCGTCAAAGAGCTGTTAAATATTATTAATAATCATTTAACAGAAAATGTAAAAATGATTATTACATTTACCTCAAAATAAACCTTTATGCCACGTTTTTTATTATTACTTATATTTTTAAGCGCTACTGCTTTTTCACAATCACCAAAAGTATATAAAGCTCCAAAATTTGAATCTACATGGCATTTACCGTCCAATCATCCTGACAGAATCGTTCTTAATTTAGGACAAAATCCTGAAAATTCTTCTTCTGTAACATGGCGCACAGCATTTGAAAATAAGTTGGGTTTTGCTGAAATAGCAAAAGCTACTGCAGCACCTAAATTTTGGAGAACTGCAAAAAGGATAAAAGCTACAAAATATGAGCTCGATGGAACAGACGTTCCCGAAGCAGGAATAAAATCGAATTACTTTTCAGTAAATTTTACTGATTTAGATCCTAATACACTCTATGGGTATCGAGTTGGTAATGGTGAATATTGGAGCGAA
>MDTG01380619.1_pt1 | contig 10630 bp, 10 predicted proteins | sample 811421 | NCBI WGS metagenome assembly MDTG01 (sample SAMN05326645, study PRJNA326480) | marine metagenome | isolation source: seawater | place: Pacific Ocean: South East | collected 2011
CTGCTTGATTTCGGCGGTTCGGCTGCTGAAATCGATCAACTCAAGGCGCGTTATCCGGCTATGGTTGTTGCTGGCGGTGCTGCCATGTTGATGGCAGCCGACAGCGCGGCGCTGGATGATGCTGAAAACTTCAATCTGGACGACTTGAGCATTGATGATGAGCCGCAAGCTCCTCAGGCGGCTCCGGTTCAGAGCGCAGCGCCGGCTGAAGACGATGCATTCGACTTCGATCTGGATGATCTTGAAGACCTTGATGCCCCGACACCTGCGCCAGCGCAGCCGACAGTCGAGTCGACCACTGAAACTCATGCAGACAGTGATCTCGCCGGGTTTGAGGATCTGCAGCTTGATGAACAGTTGTCTGAAGAGCCGGTTACGCTGACGGACGAACTCGATGATTTCAACTTCGATTTCGCTGCAGATGAGCCGCAAACACCTGCTGCCACGCCCGCTGCAGAGGATGAGTTCCTTCTTGATTTCGAGGATGAGCTGAGCGAAGACACCACCGCCATCACCCCAAAGGCAGAAGACACGGCTGAATTCGATACCCTCGATTTGCCTGCTGATTTCGACCTGTCGCTGGATGAAACGATCAGCGCGGAAGACAAGCCTGAAGCAGCGGCGGAGTCCTTTGAGGTCAAGCTTGAAGATGTCAGCGGTGAGTTGGAGCAGCTTTCCGACAGCCTGGCAGAAAACCAGCCGGAGGAGATTGATCTTCCCGATGTGCCTGAAGTCACAGCCGAGTCGTTGGCGGCAGAGGACTTCGATGGTGAAGACGACTTTGACTTCCTGTCCGGTACAGATGAAACTGCGACCAAATTAGATCTGGCGCGAGCCTATATCGATATGGGTGATGCCGAGGGTGCCAAAGACATTCTCGATGAAGTCATCGCCGAAGGTAACGATGGTCAGCAGCAAGAAGCTAAAGAGCTGATCGCTAAATTGGTTTGATACATGTCCGAAGCTTTTCCAGAAACGGCGGCCAACTCGGCCGCCGTTGATCTTTTCAGGGTCGCCCTCGGCGTTGAATACAACGGTTCACGTTATCGTGGTTTTCAGCGGCAAAAAGATGGCGTGCCTACCGTTCAAGGCAAGCTTGAACAGGCCTTGAGCAAAGTCGCCGGTGGTGCGCCAATCACGCTGAGTTGCGCCGGGCGTACCGATGCTGCGGTTCACGCGAGTGGGCAGGTGGTGCATTTCGATACGCACGTCGAGCGCTCGACACACGCCTGGATGATGGGCGGCAACATGAATTTGCCGCATGACATCAGCATTTGCTGGGCCAAGATCATGCCGCGCGAATTCGATGCACGCTTCTGTGCCCAGGCGCGGCGCTACCGTTATGTCATCTATAACGACCAGATTCGACCGGCGCACATGGCCGAAGCTGTCACCTGGAACCATCGTCCGCTGGATATCGAGCGCATGCGCGAAGCGGCCAAAGCGTTTCTGGGGACGCACGACTTCAGTGCTTTCCGCGCGCGTCAGTGTCAGGCCAAGTCGCCGATCAAGACTGTTCACCACCTTGAGCTACTGCAAACTGGTCGGTTCATCGTGCTGGATATTCGCGCCAATGCTTTTTTGCATCATATGGTGCGCAACATCGCCGGCGTGCTGATGACCATTGGTGCGGGTGAGCGACCTGTCGAGTGGGCCGCCGAGGTGATTGAAAGCCGTGTACGCCGCACCGGTGGTGTGACCGCGCACCCTTATGGGCTGTATTTGGTGCAGGTCGATTATCCGGACACGTTCGAGTTGCCGTCCCGTTACTTGGGGCCACACTTTCTATCCGGCTTGCCCGACGTGAGGACTGACGGCTGAAAGGCCTTTTGCTACCATCGGTCGTATAGCGTTTTATCTGCTCAAGGAACTCACCGTTGTCAGTTGTTCGCAGCAAGATCTGTGGCATTACCCGCATAGAAGATGCACTGGCTGCGATTGCCGCCGGTGCGGATGCAATTGGCCTGGTGTTTTATCCGAAAAGCCCGCGTGCCGTGGATATTGCTCAGGCGCAGGCTATTCTCGCTGCGCTGCCGCCATTCGTGACCACTGTCGGTTTGTTTGTGAATATGCCGCGTGAGCAGTTGAACGCGTTGCTGGCGCAGGTGCCGTTGGACTTGCTGCAATTTCATGGTGATGAGACCGCAGCGGATTGCGCCGGTTACAACCGGCCCTTTATCAAGGCGCTGCGGATCAAGAGCGATGATGATGTGGCGGCCATGATTGGCGAGTACCCGGCGGCCAGTGGCATTTTGCTCGATACCTTCGTGCCGGGAATCCCCGGGGGAACTGGCGAGGCATTTGACTGGTCATTGGTTCCTAAGGGGCTTGATACACCAATAATTCTTGCTGGCGGTCTCACGCCCGAGAATATTGCCAGCGCGATTGCGCAGGTTCAGCCGTATGCTGTTGATGTCAGTGGTGGAGTGGAAGCAAGCAAAGGGATCAAGGATGCTGCTAAGGTACGTGCGTTTGTTGCAGCAGTAAGAGCGTGCTGATGGTTCGATGAACTGCGCGACCTGATGTGACGGCTGACCGATCAGTGCCGTCCAAAAGTGCAGGTTGCAAGTGATGCAATTGAAGTCTGATCAAGGAGGCGGGTAATGGGCGTTGGTGGCAATTGCCGAATGCCGGTGCCGGCCCCTCAAGTGACTGCACTCGTGAATTTGCCTGATTGCGTTATTGTTAGCGCGGGCGGGCCTACAGCTTTGGAGAGTTAAGAGCATGAGCAACTGGTTGGTAGATAAGCTGATCCCTTCGATCATGCGTTCCGAGGTCAAGAAGAGCTCGGTACCGGAAGGCCTGTGGCACAAATGCCCATCGTGTGATGCGGTGCTGTACAAACCCGAGCTGGAAAAGACCCTGGATGTCTGCATCAAGTGCGGGCATCACATGCGTATTGATGCGCGTGCGCGTCTGAATATTTTCCTCGATGCCGAAGGCCGTGAAGAAATCGGTGCTGATCTGGAACCGGTCGATCGCCTGAAGTTTCGCGACAGCAAAAAGTATAAAGACCGCCTGGTGGCAGCACAGAAGCAGACCGGCGAGAAAGACGCGCTGGTCGCGTTCAAAGGGCAGCTGCAGAGCATGCCCCTGGTTGCCGTGGCGTTCGAGTTCTCGTTCATGGGCGGCTCCATGGGTGCAATCGTCGGTGAGCGCTTCGTGCGTGCCGCCAACGTGGCCTTGGAGCAGCGTATTCCGATGGTATGTTTCTCGGCATCGGGCGGCGCACGTATGCAGGAAGCGCTGATCTCGCTGATGCAGATGGCCAAAACCTCGGCTGTGCTGGCGCGTCTGCGTGAGGAAGGCATTCCGTTCATCTCGGTGCTGACCGACCCGGTTTACGGCGGTGTTTCGGCCAGTCTGGCCATGTTGGGTGATGTCATCGTTGCCGAGCCTAACGCGCTGATCGGTTTCGCCGGCCCGCGGGTTATCGAACAGACCGTACGCGAGAAGCTGCCAGAAGGCTTCCAGCGCAGCGAGTTCCTGCTGGCGCACGGCGCTATCGATATGATTATTCCGCGCGCAGAATTGCGTCCGCGTCTGGCGCGCCTGTTGGCGCAGTTTACCGGCAAGCCAACACCTGCTCAGAAAGTAGAGGCCCCGGTCGAGGCTGCGGTAGCGACTGCTGAATGACCCAACGTTCTTTGGCAGATTGGCTTGCCTATCTGGAGCAACTCCACCCCGTTGCAATTGACATGGGGCTGGACCGTTGTCGCGCCGTGGCTGAACGCATGGGACTGGCCCGGCTTGCGCCACGCGTTATCACGGTTACCGGCACCAACGGCAAAGGCTCGACCTGTGCGTTTATCGCATCGCTGCTGAAAGCTCAGGGCCTCAAAGTGGGCGTTTACAGCTCACCGCACCTGCTGCGCTACAACGAGCGGGTGCTGTTCGATGGCCAGGAAGTCTCGGACGAGCAACTGTGCGAAGCCTTTGCTGCGCTGGAGCAAGTGCGCGGCGATATCTCGCTGACTTACTTCGAAATGGGCACGCTGGCGGCGTTCTGGCTGTTCCAGCGCGCAGGTTTGGACGCTGTGGTGCTTGAAGTGGGCCTCGGCGGTCGCCTCGATACGGTCAATCTGGTGGACGCCGATTTGGCGGTGATCACTTCGATTGGCGTGGATCATGTTGAATACCTCGGCGATACCCGTGACAGCGTAGCGTTCGAGAAAGCCGGTATTTGCCGGCCGGGCAAGCCTGCGTTGTGCGGTGACTTGCAGCCGCCGCAGACGCTGCTGGATCAAGTCACCCTGATTGACGCGCCGCTGTTTCTGCGTGGGCGCGACTTCGATCTGGCGCAGAGCGATGACTATTGGTCGTGGCGCGGTGTGGACGGGGCAGGGCAGAGCCTGACATTGACGCAATTGCCGGTGCTGGATTTGCCTCAGGAAAACGCCGCGCTTGCGTTGCAGGCTTATGCGCTGCTCGACTTGCCCTGGCAGCCGGAGGAACTGGCAGCTGCCTTGCAGGCTACCCGCGTAACCGGCCGGCTGGAACGGCGCACCATCAACTTCAGCGGCAAGACCCTCAAGCTGCTGCTCGATGTTGGTCACAATCCGCATGCGGCTGAATATCTGGCGGGGCGTCTGGCTGCTCGTCCACCGGCTGGCAAGCGCCTGGCAGTGTTTGGTTTGTTGGGCGACAAGGCCTTGGCCGGGGTGGTCGAACCCTTGCTTGAGCATGTGGCGGATTGGGCTGTAGCCCCTTTGCCGACCTTGCGTTCGCGCCCTGCGAGCGAGCTTGCTGATTTTTTACAGGATAAAAACGCGGCAGTGGCGGTCTATAGCGATGTTCAGACTGCTTTAATGGCACAATGCGCGCAGGCTACGGAGCAAGACGAGATCTTGCTGTTCGGGTCGTTTTATTGTGTGGCCGAAGCCTTGGAATGGCTGGCCCGCCATGCCAAAGGGGAAGATCAGGATGGCTTTGCTGGATAAAGGATTCAAGCAGCGAATTGTCGGCGCGTTGGTGCTCGTTGCGCTGGCCGTCATTTTTTTGCCGATGCTGCTGTCGCGTCAGGATGAGCTGCGTCGGGTGTCGGTAGAAGCCCCGGCCATGCCCGCTGAGCCGCCTGCGGCTGAGGTCGCGCTTGATCCTGTGCCAGTGCCCCAGCCTGTGCCGGATGCCAGTATTGAAGAATCCGCGCCCGAGCCTGCCGATCCGGTTGCAGACACTGCACCTGAGCCCATTGAACCGCTTCCGGCGCCGCCTGTTGAAGAGGCTCCTGCTGTTGCGCAAACGCCGGCCAAGCCAGTTGAGCCCGAGGCTGAGGCCGCGCCTGCGCCGCAGAAGCATCTGGACGCTAACACCTTGCCGGTCAGTTGGTCGGTGCAATTGGCCAGCCTGTCTAGTCGGCCAGGGGCTGAGAAACTGCAAGGCACTCTGCGCAGTCAGGGCTACGACGCTTACATCCGTACCTTCGATGGCATGAATCGGGTGTTTGTTGGCCCGTACATAGATCGTGGCGATGCTGACAAGGCGCGCGAAAAGATCAACGGCCAATTGAAACTCAATGGATTTATCGTTCGTTTCAAGCCGGAAGCCAACTGATTGATCACGGACTGTTCAATGCTGAACCGTCCGTGGCAGCATCCCGTCATAGGTTTTTCATCCCAACGGCCAACCTTGGCTTACCCTGCGGGCAGCGGCTCTGCTAAAATGCTGCGCCTATTCAAACGGTAGCCTTCATCGTGGCATTTACCTGGGTCGATTGGGCGATTATCGCCATTATCGCCATATCAAGTCTGATCAGTCTGAGCCGTGGCTTCGTTAAGGAAGCACTTTCATTGCTCACGTGGATCGTCGCAGGCGTCGTTGCCTGGATGTTCGGCGGTGCCTTGTCGCAGCATCTCGACGCTTACATTCAAACACCTTCGATGCGGGTTATCGCAGCCTGCGCGATCTTGTTTATTGCCACATTGCTGGTGGGCGCGCTGGTCAATTATCTGGTCGGTGAGCTGATTCGCGTGACCGGGATGTCCGGCACGGATCGTTTTCTCGGCATGGTTTTCGGTGGCGCACGCGGCGCCCTGTTGGTTGTGCTGTTGGTCGGCTTGCTCAGCCTTGCGCCTGTGCAACAGGACATCTGGTGGCATGAGTCTGCCTTGATTCCACATTTTCTCTTGGTCGCTGACTGGTCAAAAAACCTGATCCTGGGTTTGTCCAGTGAGTGGCTCGCAAGCGGCGTCAGCGCACCTGCTGATCTGCCGTTCAAGGAGGTGCTCTCAATGCCTAAAACGCCTTGAGAGCCTCCAGTATTCAGTCTGTTTTATAACGTAGGGGTTGCGCCAAATGTGCGGCATTGTCGGTATTGTTGGTAAATCGAATGTCAATCAGGCGCTGTATGACGGTTTGACCGTTTTGCAGCACCGCGGCCAGGATGCTGCCGGTATTGTCACCAGTCATCAGGGGCGTCTGTTCCTGCGCAAGGATAATGGTCTGGTTCGTGATGTGTTTCAGCAGCGCCACATGCAGCGCCTTGTTGGGCACATGGGCATTGGTCACGTGCGTTACCCGACTGCGGGTAGCTCGAGTTCGGCCGAAGCGCAGCCTTTCTACGTCAACTCGCCTTACGGCATCACGCTTGCACACAACGGTAACCTGACCAACGTTGAGCAACTGGCTAAAGAGATTTACCAGTCCGACCTGCGTCACGTTAATACCAATTCCGACTCGGAAGTGCTGCTAAACGTGTTTGCTCACGAACTGGCCCAGCGCGGCCGTTTGCAGCCGACCGAGGAAGATGTATTCGCCGCGGTCAGCGATGTGCACAAGCGCTGCAAGGGCGGTTACGCCGTTGTTGCCATGATCACCGGTTATGGCATCGTCGGTTTCCGCGATCCGCACGGTATTCGTCCGATCGTATTCGGCCAGCGTCACACCGACGAAGGCGTTGAGTACATGATCGCTTCCGAGAGCGTTTCCCTCGACGTGCTCGGCTTTACCATGATCCGCGATCTGGCGCCGGGTGAAGCGGTTTACATCACTGAAGACGGCAAGCTGCACACGCGTCAGTGCGCCGAAAACTTTGAATACTCGCCGTGCATCTTCGAGCATGTATACCTGGCGCGTCCGGACTCGATCATGGACGGTGTTTCGGTCTACAAAGCGCGTCTGCGCATGGGCGAGAAGCTGGCTGAGAAGATTCTCCGTGAGCGTCCCGAGCACGACATCGACGTGGTGATCCCGATTCCGGATACCAGCCGCACGGCTGCGCTTGAACTGGCCAACCATCTGGGCGTGAAGTTCCGCGAAGGCTTCGTCAAGAACCGCTACATCGGCCGTACCTTCATCATGCCGGGCCAGGCGGCGCGCAAGAAGTCCGTACGCCAGAAGCTCAACGCCATCGAGCTTGAGTTCCGCGGCAAGAACGTGATGCTGGTCGATGACTCAATCGTACGTGGCACAACCTGCAAGCAGATCATTCAGATGGCCCGCGAAGCCGGTGCCAAGAATGTCTACTTCTGCTCGGCGGCTCCAGCCGTGCGTTATCCAAACGTTTACGGTATCGACATGCCGAGCGCGCACGAGCTGATCGCCCATAATCGTACGACCGAGCAGGTTGCCGAGTTGATCGGCGCTGACTGGCTGATCTATCAGGATCTCGAAGATCTGGTTGATGCGGTGGGCGGCGGCAAGATCAAGATCGGCAAGTTCGATTGCGCGGTGTTCGACGGCAAGTATGTTACCGGTGATGTTGACGAGGCATACTTGGCCAAAATCGAGCGTGCACGTAACGATTCGAGCATGAGTATGTCGATGGTCAACAGCGCCATCATTGATTTGCACAACAACTAAGTCAGTGCCTTACAGCTGCTGTGCCCTTGTATCCACTGCCGCGCTCAATTGCGCCGGCAGTGTTGAGGGAGAGTCAGGCTTGTAGCAGCAGCTTTCGGCAGGGAACAAGCGGCAGGCGCACAGCGTTGCGCCATGCTCGCACCGAGGAAAAGCAGATGACGCAAGAATGGCAAGCAGGACGACTGGACAGCGACCTAGAAGGTGCCGCATTCGATACGCTGGCGGTGCGAGCCGGTCAGCGTCGCTCGCCTGAAGGTGAGCACAGCGAAGCAATTTTCCCCACCTCAAGTTACGTATTTCGCACTGCAGCCGACGCGGCTGCGCGCTTTGCCGGTGAAGTGCCGGGCAATGTCTATTCGCGTTATACCAACCCGACTGTACGTGCCTTTGAAGAGCGCATTGCCGCTATGGAAGGGGCAGAGCAGGCCGTAGCTACGTCCTCCGGCATGTCGGCAATCATGGCTATCGTCATGAGCCTGTGCAGCGGCGGCGACCATGTATTGGTGTCGCGCAGTGTGTTTGGCTCGACCATCAGCCTGTTTGAAAAATACCTCAAGCGTTTCGGCGTAGAAGTTGATTACGTGCCGCTGTCCGATCTGGATGCGTGGAGCGCTGCGTTCAAACCGAACACCAAGTTGTTGTTTGTCGAGTCGCCTTCGAATCCGCTGGCAGAGTTGGTCGATATTGCCGCGCTGGCCGAAATCGCCCACGCCCATAATGCGTTGCTGGCTGTCGACAATTGCTTCTGCACGCCAGCCTTGCAGCAACCGCTCAAGCTTGGCGCAGACATCGTCATGCACTCGGCAACCAAATATATCGACGGCCAGGGCCGGAGCATGGGCGGCGTTGTTGCCGGTCGTGCCGAGCAGATGAAAGAAGTGGTCGGCTTCCTGCGCACAGCGGGGCCAACCCTGAGCCCATTCAATGCCTGGATTTTCCTCAAGGGGCTGGAGACCTTGCGCATCCGCATGCAAGCGCATTGCGCCAGTGCGCAGTTCCTCGCCGAGTGGCTTGAGCAGCAGCCGGGTGTTGAGCGGGTCTACTACGCCGGTTTGCAGAGCCATCCGCAGCATGAGCTGGCCAAGCGTCAGCAAAGTGCATTCGGCGCAGTGGTCAGTTTTGAGGTCAAAGGCGGTAAAGAGGCAGCGTGGCGCTTTATTGATGCCACTCGGGTGATCTCGATCACCACCAATCTGGGCGATACCAAAACCACCATCGCTCACCCTGCAACCACGTCGCACGGGCGCCTGTCGCCACAAGAGCGCGCGAATGCCGGGATTGCCGACAACCTGATTCGCGTTGCCGTTGGGCTTGAGGATCTGGCTGATCTGCAAAACGATCTGGCTCGCGGGTTGGCAGCGCTTTGACTGAGCAAGCCGAAATGGACTGGATGCAGGACGACGGTTCTGCGCTGGGCCGTGTGGCGCTGGTCACCGGTGCCGCGCAAGGCATCGGTTTGGGCATTGCCGCGTGGCTGATCGCTGAAGGCTGGCAGGTGGTGCTGGCGGACATCGATCGCGCGCGCGGCTCGATTGTGGCCAAGGCGTTGGGCGAGAGTGCCTGGTTCGTGTCGATGGATGTCGCCGATGAGGCGCAGGTTACGACTGGCGTAGCAGAAGTGCTCGGCCAGTTTGGGCGCCTCGATGCGTTGGTGTGCAACGCGGCGGTGGCTGATCCGCTTAACCCGCCACTCGAAAGCCTCAGTCAGTCGCGCTGGGAACGCACCTTGGCCGTCAATCTGACCGGGCCAATGCTGTTGGCCAAACATTGCGTGCCGTATTTGCGCGCACACCGTGGCGCTATTGTTAATCTCACCTCGACCCGAGCGCATCAGTCCGAGGCCGATACCGAGGCGTATGCTGCGTCCAAGGGCGGTTTGCTGGCGCTGACTCACTCGCTGGCAATCAGCCTGGGGCCAGAGGTGCGGGTGAATGCAGTCAGCCCTGGCTGGATCGACTCGCGTGATTCACAGGCGCGTCGTGATGAGCCACTGCGGGGTGAGGATCATGCTCAGCACCCGGTAGGGCGTGTCGGCAAGGTTGAAGATGTGGCGGCGGCAGTTGCCTGGTTACTGTCTGGCAGCAGTGCATTTGTCACGGGCCAGGAAATTGTTGTCGACGGTGGATTCAGCCGGAAAATGAATTACCTCGATTAACTGTGAGCCCGTTGCGACTGAAGCAAAAGCCCTGAAGCGATTCGGGGCTTTTTTGTTTGCGAGTGCGGGGCCGCTGCCCTTATAAAACTCAATCAGACTTTAAATGATGATCAATGGCGGAAATATTTGCAGCGAACTTGAATTAAATCGGTCCGCGGCAGAAATAATTTTAAAAATTACCTTTCACAGGGCATTAGCGCGTAATTCTGCAAAGCTCTCGATGTGATTGAAAAATAACCAATTTATTCGATTTTAGTGGCTGTTTTTTTGCGTAAACCTATTGACTGTTTCGCGCGCTGCATCAACACCTGATTATTTTCCACTTTTTAAGAAAAACTTTAAGCAGGGTATTGACTTAGGTGTGCCCCACGCGTAAATTTCGCGTCCTCACGAAGGCAAGGGTGATTAGCTCAGCTGGGAGAGCATCTGCCTTACAAGCAGAGGGTCGGCGGTTCGATCCCGTCATCACCCACCACTTCGAGAGTTGAACGAAAGTTCATAAAATGCGCAGCGGTAGTTCAGTTGGTTAGAATACCGGCCTGTCACGCCGGGGGTCGCGGGTTCGAGTCCCGTCCGCTGCGCCATATTTAAAATAAATTTAAACTTTCGAGTTTAAGCAATTTTTGCATCAAGTATTAGTTTACTTGAGGTTTTTTTGTCTGAATTTTATCAAAA
>MDTG01442280.1_pt1 | contig 10630 bp, 12 predicted proteins | sample 811421 | NCBI WGS metagenome assembly MDTG01 (sample SAMN05326645, study PRJNA326480) | marine metagenome | isolation source: seawater | place: Pacific Ocean: South East | collected 2011
AAATTGCAGACAGCAAGACAAAAACAAATGCCTGCAGCACTGAAATCAAAATCCCCAACCCCAAAAATGGAATAGGCAGTCCTATTGCAAATATTGAAGTGAAAATCATAACTACTTTATGATCTCCTGTCATGTTGCCAAACAGCCTGATTGAAAGGGAAAGCAAGCGCACACAATGACTTACGATCTCAATAGGAAACATCAGTGGCGCAAGTAATGGCAAGGGACCAAGAAATTGTTTAATATATGCAGCCCCATGCTGACGAAGACCCAAAAAGTGAGTCATAACAAAAACTATAATTGCAAAAACAATAGTGACGTTAAACTGATCAGTTGGAGGATTGAAGCCCGGTACAATACCAGCAAGATTCAGCACAAGAATGAATAATGCATAAGTTCCAAGTAATGGGAGTATAGGGCGAGCGCCTATACCATGGCGAATTATTCCACTTAAAAAATTAAGAATCCCACCAACTAATATTTCTGAAAAATGCTGAAGATTTGCCCTGCCTGAGTGCTCAAGCATTTCCGATTTTCGAAAAGGTTTTCCTGCAAAATAGGCAAAAACAATAAGCGCTGCAGCAATAATAAGCAGATTCAACATAGGAACAGGATCTATTCCAAGTTTCACCAGTGGCGTTTCTAACCAACCAAGCAAGAAATGAGACCAGGTGAACCCGGCTCCTGCAGCAAAAGCAGGTGCTGATAATATCAATATTAAGACTGTTGTGGTGAATTTTTTTATCATTTAGAAATACTATGGATTGACTTGGCAATTCACTTGGAGGGCATCATACGTACAAAAGACAACAATATTGTGGCAAGTCCTATGTTTGAAAGTCCTATAAGCAAACCCCCCGGTGAAATATCTAAGTAAGTCACAACGGCGAACAAAAAAATAACTGAAATAACAAACTTTGAAATATAAAAAAGCAAATCAAGTAGCATTAATTTGCCTTCTTTTAAAAGTTTGCGAACAAACTGCTTAGTCCAAACAAAATTAAAACCAACAATCAGACATCCTAGCACGACTGATAAAATTAGGTCAAGTGCAAAAATTGCTGTACCAAAAATTAAAACAATGCTCACACCAAGCAACAGATTTTGAAATAAATGGGCATGTTTAACTTCAATTGATTCCTCTTGCATAACCAATTCATCTTGTAATTCAGAAACCACAGATTCTTTATCAGTATTTGGTTTCACAGCTATTACCATTATTTAAGTATATTTTTTTGAAAATTTCCAATCAGGTCAGGCTATATATTAAATTTGTACCAACAAATATTGTTTTAAGAAAGAGGATTTTGGTTCATTTTTCTTGGCCATTCGCAGAATCAGACTGCATACGTTTAACCATACGAAACATGCTGCGGTAACCAGCTATGATACCAGCCACACCAAAGATGATCAAAAACCATGGTGCCGTCTCAAGCCATTCATCCAGCCAAGTGCCAATCAAAAACCCAACAACTACAGACAATCCCACTTCCAATCCCATCGAGCTGTAAATCATCCATTTAGGATTGGATTTGTTAAACCACATTAAATATTAGGTAAAATTAAAAATTTTAAGGATATATTTTATGTTTAATTTAAATAATGTAAGTAAAAGTTTAACGATCTTATTTCTAAATATCAAGATTCCAACGCTAAGCTCCTTGCACCTTGCATGTGAAATCGTTATGCTAAGGTTTTTAAAAAAACATGTATGAAATCTGTATTTTAACTAATTTTAATCATGGGAGACAGTTTCGGTAAAATATTTCGCATTACCACATGGGGAGAGTCACACGGTGGAGGAGTGGGAGTCGTAATTGACGGCTGCCCATCTGGACTACCGATAGATGAGGAAGATTTTCAATATGAACTAGACAGAAGAAAACCAGGTCAAAGTAAAATCACTACTCAACGTAAGGAAAGCGATAGAGCAAAAATTTTGTCAGGAGTCTTTGAGGGACTAACTACAGGCGCATCAATTTCAGTTATGGTGTCTAATCAAGACGCAAAACCCCATGCATACGAACACCTAAAGGAATTATATCGGCCAAGCCATGCAGATTTCACCTATGAAAAAAAATATGGTTTCCGAGACTGGAGGGGTGGTGGACGTGCAAGTGCTCGTGAAACTGTTGGAAGAGTAGCAGCAGGTACAATAGCAAAAAAACTTTTACTTCATTGGGGAAAAATTCAGACAATTGCATGGGTAGAACAAATCCATAATATTAAATCTAAAGTGGACAAGAAAACTGTCAAAGTTAAGCAGATTGAAGCGAGTATCGTTCGCTGTCCAGATTCAGAAGCTTCCGATGCAATGATAGAGCGTATTCATGAAGCCCGAAAATCAGGTGACAGCGTAGGGGGTATTATCCGTGCGGTTGTAAGAAATGTCCCCGTAGGATTAGGTGAACCCGTATTTGACAAGCTTACAGCAGATCTTGCAAAGGGACTGATGTCACTACCTGCAACTAGAGGAGTGGAATTTGGTCTAGGTTTTAATTCAGTCACTCTCAAAGGATCAGAACATAATGACCCCTTTGTGATTCGAAAAGGCGTTATTCGAACTAAGGGGAATCGTTCCGGAGGTATTCAGGGTGGGATCTCTAATGGAGAAGACATAGATTTACGGGTTATATTTAAACCAACTGCAACAATAAACTACGAACAGGACACTGTTACTCGGGACGGTAAAAAAACAAAACTTAAAGCTAAAGGGAGACATGATCCTTGTGTTTTACCTAGGGCAGTTCCAATGGTAGAGGCCATGATTAATCTTGTGTTAACTGATCATTATTTACGTCATCAGAAAAACTGTCTTTAAATAAATTTTTTAGATAAATTCAACATTTCCAAATGCATTAGAAATTGGTTTTAATTTTGCAAAATATATTTATAGCTAGTAACAAGGAAAATTTTTCTGTGCAAGAGTTAGAATTATGCCTCTCAAAATTAAAGCGAATAAAGTTAGGTCAAAAACAATACGGCCAGCCAGTTCAAGTCGCACCAATTCAGTGCTGGCAAATTCTTCAAATAGTTTTCTTACACCTGGCTCCATCGCCATTTTTGGAGTTCTAATCTTTCTAGCATTTGTTGTTGCGCAAATTATTTTCATAATTTGATTTTAAGAAAATCCTTCCAAATGGGTTTTCAGCTTATTCGAAGGTTAAGAATTTCCTCGCTTGTCTTTTCGGCAAGCTCTTTTAAATCTGCTTCCAATTTTTCACAAACTTCCTGCACTTTTTCTGAAGAAAGATCTTTTGGAACAAGAAAAGGCTTTCCATAGGATTCTATTACAGTTGTAAAAGGCTTTGGAATTTTGTGTCTGTCCCAGCTTTTTAGCCTCCATTGTGAATCTGCTTCATAATGCCAGGGAATTATTGGCACACCAGAGTATTTAGCCAGCAGTACCACACCTGATTGAATTTTCTCTGGAGGACCAAGAGGGCCATCAGGGGTAATTGCAACAGAAGTTTTTTGCTCAAGCAGTTTAATTAGCTTTTTCAAAGCAGGTATTCCACCTCTTGAAGTCGATCCCCTTACTGCCTTGTAGCCAAATTTGGTGAAAACATCATATATAGCTTGGCCATCATCACTACTGCTTATTAATGCAGTCAAATCATGATTTCGCAAAAGCCAGATGCTAAAAAAAATGTTTTTGTGCCAAGTTGCAACTATGACACTCCCATATTCTTTAATAGTATCTTTTAGAGCTACCTTATTAATCTGTCTTACTCTCGAAGTATAGCCTGTTAAGAAAATAAGCAAAGTTAGAATTTTAGTAATAAACCATCGCTGGAATTTTTTCTTCCACATTGGTTTTAATGATTCCATAAAGAATAAAATAATTAAGTTGAATGAATTTGTAAGCCTATTTAAAATAGTATTTTATCATGTAGTACTCCGATTAAACAAATTACTTGAAGTCAAAGCTAATTTCTTGATTATGTTTTAATCAACACGAGTTTTTATATACAACACTAAGGACTAGAAGTTTTGCTTTTTAAAAAAAAATTTATAGAAATGCATCTGCATGAAGTTTCGCGTAAAGACTGGGAAAATGTTCTTGACGCACTTTTTAGAAACACCATCGCAAATAGTGTAAAGGGTATAGGAATTATTTGTAACACTTGCCGAGAACATCCAAATGACAGAGAAGGCCACGTTCAGGAAGAACTTATATATCACATCAAGGAGAAGCGTGCAGATGAAGTTAGAACACAATTGAAAAAAATTGACTTCGATCATTTCAAAAAAATCTTTGAAAACTACTCAGAGGGAAATCAGAAAGGACTGGATTTTTATCGTATAAAAAATATCCTTATCAATGAAATCATGGTTTATCCCTTAATTCAGAGCAATAAAAAATTTGGACTGCTCGTATTTGATTATCCTATCGAAGATGAAAAAACAAACAAAATACTAAAGGTAATTAACGGTGTCTTGAAAAACCCGGAAATTCCTCCAATTCCTCCTCCAAAAACTTCTGATGTTGAATAAATTTGAGAAATAGTTTTTAGAAAAAGTGAATCAAACCTTTAGTTCTCATATTTTCTTCAATATTTTTGAATCATGTCCATGTATGTCATCAAACAAATCCAGCCAGAAAAAGCTTGGTTTTTTACAAATTAATCTAACTTTGTTCCTGAAGGTTCTATAAATGCATTTTCGATCTATTGCCTATGTTATGGGGACTTTACTACTAGTTACCAGCATTGCCCTGATTTTACCAATCATTACTTCCCTGATTTTTAAGGGAGATGATCTAATTGCACTAATTATAACTGCAACGGGAACTGCTGCGGTCGGACTACCGCTATGGTGGTTTTCGTCAGGTCATTACGAACTTAATTTCAAGGATGCTGTGCTTATTGCTGTATTCGGCTGGGTTTTCATCTCAGCTATATCCACAATACCATTTGTTATCCAAGGTTCAATCCCGTCCTTCACTGACTCATTCTTCGAAATGATGTCAGGCTATACTACTACAGGAGCAACTATTTTGAAAGATATTGAATCATTGCCTCATGGTCTTTTATTATGGCGAAGCGAAACTCATCTTCTAGGTGGAATGGGGTTTCTTACTCTAACTATAATATTCTTACCTCACGGTATTGAGGGGGCACGAATTTTTCGTGCAGAGTCAAGTCCCGGACAGGTAATCACTAAAGAAAAATTCCTACCTCGAAACCGTGACGCTATAATTTGGCTCTGGAGTATATATCTTGGATTAAATCTAATACAGATTATAATGCTTTTTGCTGGCGGAATGTCATTATTTGATTCAATTTGCCATGCCTTTAGTACAATTGCAACTGCAGGATTTTCTCCAAAAAATTCTAGTATTGGCTATTACGAAAGTGCATATTTTGATTGGGTTACCATAATTTTTATGTTTTTAGGAGGAATGGGGTTCATCCTTTTTTATCTCATGCTGAAAAATGAATGGAAGCTAGTACGAGCTAATACCGAATTACGCTGGTATGCATCTATAGTTTTTTTCTTATGCTGCATAACAACCTTGATTTTATTAATCAACGGGACTTATGAGAATTTTTTAGATTCTATTCGATATGCATCATTTCAGGTGATTTCATTGCTGACTACAACAGGCTTTACAACAGCAGATTATGAACTTTGGCCACAATCAGGACAGATGTTACTTTATATTGCCTGTATTGTAGGTGCATGTGCCGGCTCAACTACTAGTGGTATTAAAATAGTACATTTAGTAATCATCTGGAAGTACATGATTACAACTATCAAGAAAATGTTCCACCAGACTCGCACAATACTTCCAATTCATCTGAATCAGAAGGCAATTGATCCTTTCGCAATTAACCTCTCAATCTGTTATATCCTGGTGAATATCTTCATTATTATGATTGGCAGCTGTTTTATGATTCTGCTTGAAACTATGGATTTGCAGACAGGAATTAGCTGTGTGATATCAGCTCTTATGAATATCGGACCCGGATTCGGTGATGTTGGTCCCTCTGAAAATTTTTCTCAAATCTCAGCTCCTGGCAAATGGTTATTATCATGGCTTATGTTGATAGGAAGACTTGAAATGTTTACCGCGCTCATTTTGCTTTTCCCCTCTTTCTGGAAAAAATAATCTAAAGCAGAATTAGCTCTGTTTGGAAAAAACTTAAGAAAATAATAGCTGTTAATTCTTAATATTTCCCAGAAAGAAGCTTATTAATTAGGCTATAGAAAACTTACTTTAGAAATTAATTCTTTTCTCCCCACACAACTTTTAACTTCCTCTCAGGGGCCAACTTCTTAATTAATGAGCAATCATGTTTATGGATTGTTATTAATCTTTCCTTGGTAAGGTAACCAATTATGGGCTCTTTTTTTACAGGGAAACAACATTTAGCAATTCTTGTAGAAACGTTGTCCATTCCATCTACAATAATTAAGCTTCTAGGGGTAGCTATATCTGATTTTTTCTTTTTCGTTCTAGCTCCCGTTTCAATTTCCGATTTAGTTACCTGATCAATACTGTTTTGTTCAGTACTTTTATCTTCTGCAAACCACCTTCGTATTTCATCACTTCGAATAGAACCTTCTCCAATGCAGAAAAGTATATGCTCAAATTCCTGATTTTTTTTTGATCGGGACTCTTTCTCCATCCGACCGTCTCTAATCAGTTTATTCAAATTTAAGCTGTGAGATCTGAATTCTCTCTCCAGAATCTCTAGGCCTTCCTTTTTTCTTATTTCACGTTCCTTCTCATGTAAAGCGTGTTTAATTTTGTTTTTGGCGTGACGAGTCTTAACAAATTCAAGCCACTCTTTGCGTGGCTCCTGTTTAGATGAAGTAAGAATCTCTATTTCGTCACCGCTGTTCAATGAACTATCTAAGCTGATAATAATTCCGTTGGACTTTGCTGCTATTGTTCGATTGCCAACTTCAGTATGAATTGCATAGGCAAAATCTAGGGGTGATGAAGATTGAGGTAGTTCAATTATTTCCCTTGCAGGAGTAATAACGTATATCTTGTCACTATATAATTTTAACACGGTACTTAATTTACCATCACCATTTGAATTAATTTTTTCTAAAACAGTTTCTTCAATTTGATCAAATTTTTTCACATCATTCTTCTTTCTTTTTTCCTTATATAGCCAGTGAGCTGCCACCCCATATTCTGCCATATGATGCATTTCATGAGTTCTGATTTGTATTTCTATATTCCTTGGTTCTCCTGATTGTTCATCATTGATTTCCAAAACTGTTGTATGAAGTGACTGATATCCATTAGGTTTAGGTTTGGAAATATAATCTTTAAATCTATTTTTTACTGGAGTCCAGTTCTCGTGGATAAAACTTAAAGCCGCGTAACATTCATCTACATTTTTTACTAAAACTCGAAAAGCAATTAAATCTTTAATACGTTCAAAATCATTTTCTACACGGTCCAATTTTTGAAAAATAGAATAAAAACGTTTATATCGGCCCTGAACCTGATGAGGAATCCTTGCCTGATCTAACATTTTGTGAATACTTTTTGAAATTCTTTCAACACTGTCAGAGCGATCAGAACGTTTACGAGCAATTTTTTTCTTTAAGATTTGATAATTGTCATATTCAAGATAACGAAATGCTCGGTCTTCCAACTCTGATTTAATCCAAAAAATTCCTAATCTTCCTGCCAAAGGGGCATGTATATTGAGAGCTGTCCATGATGTTGCTTCCTGTTCATCAATTGAAAGAGACATAATACTTTCCAATTTCTGGAGCTGCAACACTAGAAATCCAGTCAACAACTGAACGTCTGCTAATACTGTCAAAAGCATCCGAATAGCCATCTCAGCCTGTAATTCTATTTTTGGACTAAAAGGAATAAGATGTACCTTAAGTAATCTTTGGAAAAGTTTAATTGATTTAGTAAGAGTTATACCCGAACTATCAGGACTCATTTTAGTGACCTCAGTTGTTATGTCATCTTCATTTTGATAAAGCATAAACAGAAACAGAGCCATTATTGTAGACGTGCTTAAAGAAAAATATTTAAGCTTTTTTAAAAAAGCATTTGCTTCATCGGGATCATTTTGCCTTGAAAACCAGATTTGAAAAAGCTTTACAGATTCTGGAGTTGATAAAAATACTTCCTTAAAATCTGCAACAACATTCTCAACTTCAGAGTAACTAGAACTTATGGTATTTGACAATGACATGTGAGAATTTTCAGTCCCTTTTAGATTATTCATTTTAATAATAAAGAAGGAATTACAAAACTCCTTGCGCTAGAAAATAAGAAAAAAGCTTGGCGTCAAATTTAACATCTCGACTAAACTCTTGGTTAAACAATTCTGAAATATCATCTACTGATCTCTCGAAAACTGTAATAAATTCATCTGGTTCATTTTGAGCTTTTGGTCTTTGATTGTCAGCCAAATTTTCGTCTACCTGCATATGTGCAAAAGACACTGCTTCTGAAAGTATCCCTGGAGAAGAGTATACTCTGGGGCTGATATTCTGAACTTCACCAACATAACCTGTTTCTTCATAAAGTTCACGAATAGCAGTTTGTTCTCGAGTCTCTCCCTTATCAACAAGCCCAGCTGGGAACTCTAAAATGTAGGAATTTGTAGGAGGTCTAAATTGACGAATTATAATATAACGTTCTGAAGGTTTCATCTTGGCAATAATAATAACTGCCTCAGCGTTGTTTTTCCTATGTAATCCTTCCCATTTGCGTATTTGTTTTTTTTCATCTTCATACCTGAATTCAACAAGTCTTGACCAGCTTCCTTGGTAAAGCAACTGCTCCTCATGCACACTACTCACACCAATTTTTATAGACTTTTTTGTTTTTACATATGACATTCGAATTTAATTTAGAAAGTTTGCTATCAGAATTACTTAGTCTTTAATTACATGAGTTATCATAGTTAAAAGATAGCTGATTTAACGACAATCACAATCCTTTTTATAGATGTTTTGCGTTGTCTTTTACCTGATAACTACCATATTATTCACCCTGTAAGTATTAATTCATATATACCAAATATAGCTTTAAAACTATTTTTTAATGAGAAGCATTCGTTTGATTTGGATAGGTAAAACTCAGGAACCATACCTGAGAAGTGGTATCAATGCTTATATGAAAAAACTCTCCCATTACATCAAAATTGATTCAGAAGAAATCAAGCCTGCCAAATATAGCTCAGGTTCTGTAAAAAGTTACCGCCTGCAGGAAACTAAAAATATAGTGAAAAAAATGGATGCATCTGAATTAAATATTTTCCTAGACGAAAACGGAGAAAAGCAGACCTCAAAAGGTTTAGCCGAATTTTTTGAAAAACAAATGTCGTGTGGAATATCTAGAGCTAATTTTTTTATTGGCGGGGCATATGGCATTGACAAATCTATTCTGCCTTCAGGGATACAATTTTTAAGTCTCTCCGAAATGACTTTTACTCATCAAATGGTAAGGTTATTCTTATTGGAACAAATTTATCGCGCATTTACAATAATTCGTGGAGAACCATACCACAACTATTGATCTAAGTATGTCTACATAATCTTAAATAACACTATGAAAAGATTAATATTAATTGCATTCGTACTGCTACTTTTGGGAAGTATGGGATATTTTGCAATGCAAAACAGTCATAGTGTCAACCTTAATTTATTTGGTAATTTTTCGATCAAGTTATCCGTGTGGATGGTACTTGCAGGATCATTTGTTGCGGGTTGGTTAATAACAGAGATCTGGCAATTCATTTCTCATCCGCAAAGATTTGTACAAAGCTTCCTTGGAAAATTTTCACGTTATAAAGACAATAAAAAACTCCAATTAACTCAAGATTTCGAAAAAGCATCATTACTACGTGATCCAAAGCAAGTTAGAAAAAATTTCAACAAATTGGACAACCATGAAACACCCTTATCAATCAGAGTGCAATATCTCGAAATATTGCGTTACGAAATAAGTGCTGAAGAAATCCTTAAAAGTTTTGCTGAACTGCTAAACAAATATCAGGATAATTTGCAGGTTTTATTACCTTATTTAAAACTAGTTTGTGAACTGAGTGAATGGGATCTTGCAGAGAAATTAAGTTATGAAATTCTCAGGATTACTCCGGGACATCCCGATGCATTAGCTGGTTTGCGCCAAGTTCATATCGTTAGGCAAAACTGGGTTGCTTGCATTGAACAGGAAAAAGAACTGTTGAACAATTTCAATGGAAGTTTAATAACTTTTAATGTATCAAAGGAACACGAAGATCATTTAAAAAAAGCAATTTGCCAGGATCCAACGTTTCTTAAAAATTGGTCTTTCCGTTATCTTTCTCAAAAAAGAGACAGAAAAAAAGACAAACCTTTTGAGGCTATAGGTACAGCAAACCAATTACAAAAAAAGGCATGTTTTTAGAGGCCGCTAAAATCCTGAAAAAAGCTTTTGAAAACACCTCCAATCTTGAATTGCTTGAGACATTAGAAGAAATTTATCGAAAAAGTGGAGCTGAGGAACAAATTCTGAAAATCATTGGGGATATTCACAAAACTCGACAAAAAGCTATTCCTGCTTCGCTGCTCTATGCAAAACTCCTTTTCCAAAATAACAAGTTTGAAGAAGCATCCAAGGTTTTAGGTCAAATAAATATTCCTTCAATTA
>MDTG01025517.1_pt1 | contig 10629 bp, 14 predicted proteins | sample 811421 | NCBI WGS metagenome assembly MDTG01 (sample SAMN05326645, study PRJNA326480) | marine metagenome | isolation source: seawater | place: Pacific Ocean: South East | collected 2011
AATAAAATCAAGTTATATAAATAGTAGGCTATTTAATAAAATATTACATAAAAATGGCAAATTTAGTACTTGTATTTAGTTCCTATTTTGCGGTCGTTTTACATTTATGGGTAAATTTCATAATTGCTTACGATACATGGTGGATTTGGAAGTCGTCTATGATCTTAGTTACGTTGAGTCGAGTATTGTGTCAACTTGGTACCTTCACATCTGTATGGAATCATAGCGTGACAACTGAAAGAGCAAAGACAAGTGATCGTGTAGTCATTCGCACTGCCGCGTTATTAAACATACTGTCAGTTCCAAGTATACAAAGAGTGGAATTGCAGTTTTTAGTCCTTAGCATGCTCTTGATTTCACTAGCTAGTTACATTTTGGCAAAAATGGCTGATAGCCAAATGAATAGCACACGTAATCCAGTAAAAATGCAAAGGTTTAGGTTAAACCGTGATATATTGCATATAACTGTTCATGCAAGTGGGACAATAGCAGACATTATTATAGCTAGTTTTGCAGGTCGTAAAATAAATTAAATTGAAAGGCATTGTAATTAAGAATATTTAAAAAGAAATAGTATACAATTACAAACTATTTCTTCCTTTTACTAAAAAATGAATTAAATTTATCAACAAATTTCTTACAGTCATTTATAAATGGATAATTATCTAATTTATTATTTGTTATATCATCTACTTTTTTTAAAAGCTTATCGGTAGTTAATTTAAAGTCATTAAATTGCTCTCTAAATTTTTTTATTTCATAAATTCCCCAACATAATGGAAACATAATCATCAAGGCAATATATATGTTTGTAGAGTTATTACATGTTACAACATCCATATATTATAATATATAAAAATATTTTATAGGTTGAAAATATATATAAAAAGAAAGAAACTTTATTATTTTATAATGATATCAGATGATGAAAATATTACAAATTCTTCATTAAACATACAAAAAAAAATTCCTTATAGAACATGTATAGCATCAATTGGTTTAACAATATTTGGATTTACTTTTTTTGGTTTATCTATTTATTTTTATATATATCATGATAAACATGAAGGATTTTTTCCTTTACTAACTATATCAATAATAGCTTTAGTTCCTGGTATTTATTCATTATTTGTTTTAATTGGTGCATTTAGTAAATGGAAAGGGTATTCAATAGATAGCTTACCATCATATGAAATTTTATAATATGACTATTAGAATTTAGTAAAGTTGTTAATATTTTTATACATAGGAACTAATTCATATTGATAATTGATTTCATAGTTTGTATAGGTAATATCATATTTGTTATAACCTAATTTATTAAAAAAATAAGTTAAATATTCGTCAGGATTTTGTTTTACTACCAATTTTATAAGATTTACGTCATAATAATATTATCTTAAAATAATTTCTGTTGAATTAATTAAATAAGTGCCGTAATTATTAAATCTATATTCTTCATCAACAAATACTTTATTTATAAATGAAGTATTGTTAAAAATAATTGATGATGTATTACCTATATTTTTGTTATTTTTTGTTATATTCAAATATATTTTATTGTTATTTAGCCTGTATAATAACTTAGACATTATTATATGCAGACATTTTAATAATAAAGTAAAGTTTCACTTATACATTATTGGCTATTAGCAATTGCACAAAGTTTTGGATATAGTTCACGGTAGATTTCAATATTGTATATATAATTTTTTGCATTTTCATCACCTTGGCTAGCAGCTCTTTTAAACCAATATAATGCCTTATCGATATCTTTAGTTACAATTAAACCTTCTTGGAAGATAACGCCAAGATTATATTGAGATTCAGAACATCCCTTTTTAGCAGAACTTACATATAAAGCTAATGCTTTATCTGTATTTCTTTCAAGTCCATCATCACCAAATTCATATTTTTGACCAAGGTTGCACTCTGCGTCTGCATATCCATTTTTTGCTGATTTAATATACCATTTTATAGCTTTACTTTTATTTTCAGGAAGATAAGTTCCTTTATCATATGATTTTGCGATATTAAATTGAGCAACTGGATTATTTTGTAATGCAGATCTTCTATACCATTTATATGCTTTTTTCCTATTAATGTTAACTCCGTCGCCAAAGTCATACATGATTCCAGTAAAACATTGTGCTTCAGGATGTCCGTTTACAGCAGCTTTATGATAGTACTTAAATGACTTTTTATAATCACAATTTATTCCGTTGTTACCATTATCATAAATATACCCAAGTTGAAATAAAGCATTTGTATCTCCCTTTTTTGCATTTTTTTTAATTTCAGAGTAGTAAGATTTTGATGAGTTTTTTAATTTTGTCATAACCTATTTAAGGTTAAAATAAATTATTAAAATAAATTAAATTCAATTTTTTGGATATTATAATATTATATATATATATATATATGAGTAAGTCATCAGATTTATCACTAGAAATAGATAAAGATATTCAATATGTAATAAAAAAAAAGCATACTATTTCTTCAGAAAATTTACAAACTCAAAAATTTGAAAATAATAAATGGTGTCCATGTACTAATAAAGATAATTTAAATAAACAAGAAATATCTATAATTGAATATAATGTTTTTGGAGCATTAAAATATGACAAAAAACCATATGATGTTGATTCTCGTTTTGAATTGTTAAAAAATGAAATAGATAAAAAAGCTGATTTTATAATATTACACGAAGTCTCAAAGAAAATTTTATTAAAATTGATGGATTTGGATTGGATAAGAAAAGACTATTATTTAAGTGAATTTAATACTGAGCGAGTAAATATTTTATATGGCATTGGTTCAGTGATTTTATCAAAAATACCTTTTCAGGAATTTAGAAGTTATGTATTGCCTGGATATGACATGTATTCCCTGTCATTAGGTATATTTTTGATAAATGACAAAAAATATGTTTTATGTGGAGCTCAATATCATTCATCCAAAGAATTTTATCAATTTAGAAAAGCACAATTTCATGCCACTTTAGAAATATTAAAAAAATTAAAAGAGAATGAAAATATTATGAATTTTATATGGGCTAGTGATTTTAATTATGACTTAAATAATCCATCTACTTGGGAGGAAGGAAAATATATGAGCCAGTTGTTAGAAAGGTATACACTTAATTACGTTTGGAAAGATGCATGGTGTAAAGGTAATGGATTTACTGAAGATACAGAAGTTAATGAAATGAGAAAATACATGAAATCTAATTCAAAAAGAATAGATGAAGTTCCTTTTAATATAAGCAATATAGAGTCAGAAAAAAAACAGGTAAGATTTGATGCCATTTTATATAATGGAGAAAATTTAAAGACTACTAATATTGAAATAATTGGTACAGAAGGAACTAAAATAAAAGGTGTAAATATTTGGCCAAGTGACCATTTTGGATTATTTGCGACATTTTCTTTATCTATTAATAATAGCTCACCTAGTAGAAGTTATAGTATAAAATATTCAAGCTAAAAAAAATTGAAATTAAAATTATTTTTCTTTTAATTAAAAAATAAAAAAAAAAAAATGGCATACAAATTAAAAATTAATGATGTTATGACGCCTGTAAATGTATATCAAAATAATGACTACATTATTTATGAAACAAAAAAGCCAATTTTTTACGGCAATAGAGATACTCTAAAATTTTCAGTTTTAAGGCATGATAATTATGACTCAAATATTTATAGGTTATATTCTAAACCAAATATAAAAAGTCAAAATTATAGTCATAGTAATAGAAATTTAAATTTGGAATTATATGATAACTGCAAACTTATTTGCAATTGCAATAACTACAAATCAGGTACGATTACTTCAAAATGTAGAATATTTCTAAGAAAAATTTGAAAACTTTTTTTATTAAAATATTTTATTCAATTAAAATTATGAAGTATGGATTTTATTGTAAAACTTTATATAAAAGCAATATCGCTGACTTTATAGATAAAATATATAAATCGCCTGAACGTATAAATGTTGATGCTTGGTTAAATAATTTTTCTTTAGATCAAAAAATTAAACTATTCAATAAATTAAAAGATATTTTGAAAAATAGTATAAGTGATAAAAAAATAAAAAAAATATTTGAAAAGGAGCTTTCACATGATGTAATTAGTTACATCATTGATTTCATTGATTTACAGGAAATATCATATAATTTAATGTCAAATATTTGTAACATTTTGGAAAAACGTATATAATTGATTATCCCTACTAGTTTATATATTATAATAATATTGAAAAATAAATATTATTCTTATTAATAATAATATGTAATCCAATAAATGTTGGCAATAACAATTGAAGAAGATTGTAACATTTGTTTTGAAAAATTTACAAATGACAAATTAAGTGCTTGTAAAAATAAAAAATGTAAATTTAGAATGTGTTATAATTGTTCAAACAAATATTATGAAAATAATCAAAGATGTCCACACTGTAACTTTCAGGTCATTAATAAGAAAAATGAAAATAATTTAAGACATATTAAATTTTTTCTTAAGTTAATAATTTTGCAAATATTAGCATATTTTTTTGGATTTTTAATTACTAGAAAAATGTCGTTTGCATATATTTTTCTTAATATTATTGTAGGTATAGGTATAATCTATTTAGCAGTTTTCCTAATATATTTGTTATTACGTTTATTTAATTACGATATTATACTAATTAATTACTTGATATCATGTTTATGAATTAAAAATTTATCTCAAAAAGCTAACATGTAAAACTAGAATATGTATTCAAAACAGCATTAATGTATACATTGGTTTCTTATATATATTAATAAAAAAAAATTGAAAAATTAATATAATAATCTTTTATTATTATATTAAAAAAATGTCAAATTTAGATAGAACATATGCACAGGCTTTGAAATCTACCAGCCATAATTTTTTTGAATTAAATAGTAAAAATCAACAATTAGAAAATGAAAATGCTAGCTTAGAAATAAAATTAAAAGATTTACAAAAGAAATGTGAAAGTTTGGAAAACGAAAATTTTGGCTTGAAAAAAAGTCAAAGATATTGCGCTATATGTCATGATAATGTTCCTGACACCAAATCTGTTATAACTTTTGGATGTTGTAAGAATACATTATGTTGTAAGTGTTCTATGAATTACTATTACCAATGTACAGACACTCATAAAACTTGTCCGTTATGTAAACAAAGTAATGATTATGGCGAAACACATTTTGAAAAAAGTAAAGAAAAAATTAGACATCTATATGATAGCTTAATGAATATGAAAAAGATATCTAGAGATCTTAATGCAGTATATCAAACTGTCAAAATTGCTTGGAAAAATGATGTAATTGTATAAAATTAATTTATTTAAAAAAATTGAATAAATAGTATTTTATAAGAAAACAATTGTAACAAAAAAAAACATGACAAAATGTTTTGAATGTAATCAAATATTTATGGGGAGTAAAAGAAAAAACTCGCCATATAATGAAAATTTTTGTAATACATGTGGTCAATATATTAGAGTTAAAAAAAAAGTTTGTAAAGTTATAAAGCCAAAGCTTATTATTGTAAAACCTGCAGATGAAATTGTGATTATTTAAATATTGTTACTGGACCGGTATAACTGTTATTTTATATATTATCCAAAAATTAAAATTGAAATAAAATTATTTTAATGCTAATCATTTAAAAAAAAAAAATGAATCAAGATGAATATGATCACATTTATGATATGGTAATGCATCAAAAATTTGTACCATTACTAGTAGAAAAATTTAAAAAAAAATTAGAAGAATTAGATAAACAAGCGGAAACAATTATAAAACCACTTGGTGAGACTATTGTTAAAAGTCATATTAAATATTTTTCATTTGATAGCGATGAAGAGGATGATGATGAAAATGACCAAGAAGATGAAGATGATGAAAATGACCAAGGAGATAAAGAAGATGAAATTTTATATTCAGGATCTAAAGTTGTTACTGAACAAAAACCTATTAAAACATTCAGAGAAATTCAAATAGAAGATTATGAAAAAAAACTTTATCAGACAACTTTATATAAGTTAAATTGTCTAATGATAAAGAATGGTTTAAGAGACAAAACAGATGTTCAACTAGATGAAATAAGACGAAAAGGCTTAGGAGCGTCATTGGATTACTTATAATTTTCATAAATTTTAATATATTGGCTAATAATATGTTATTAGCACATATAACTAAGATAAAATATTTAGAAAAAATTTTAAAGGATAAAAAGTTAAAATCAAATGCGTTAACTAATAAATTTAATATAGGAGACGGAATATATTATTTAAGTAAATTAGTTTTCTTTAATATAGTTGACAAAATTAATTCTAAATATCAAATAGGATTTAAAAATTATGAGGATGGTGAAGTAGTTTTATATTTTGATTATAATTTATTATATAACAGGTTATATTATGAAAGCAATCATTATTCTGATAGACCAGATTTAAAATTATCAAAATGGAAATTTGGTAATAGAATTTTATATAATAAAATGTATCCTAGATATCATAAGAATACAAAAAAAAATTTAAGTAAGTTATTTAATAATTCTATAAAAGTTTTACAAAATGGAAACGCATTTTTTGCATTTCAACAAATTGCAATTAAAAATGAATGTAATTTAAAATACCTAAGATATATTAGATTAAATAAAACAATGAGTGATAGACATATAAATGATATAAAAAAAATATTAAAATATAGCAATTTAGATGTAGAGCTAATTATATAACAACATGGAATAGATATAATTAAATATGTTTCAAGCAATTTACTAATTTTTATTAGATATCAAATTTTGAAAATACTCTAATAGTTCTTCTTCTTTATCCCATTTTGATATATCACAATAATGGTATAGTCCTAATAATGGATTAAAAATACTAACTTTATTTATTGTCATTCCTTTAGTTTTAGCCAAGGAAGTATAAAGTAGCAACTGTAAAGTAAACTCAATATTAATATCCTTGTTACTACTTGTTTTTATATCTAAAATTTCATCATTAATTATTAAATCTGCATCTCCATAAATTATACCATTATTTAAGTCAGGATTACAAAAAACATTTTTATTTTCTATTAAATTTAATATAAAACTATTAATATCCTTATAAAAGTCATTTAATGACAATATATCCTCTTTATTAATGTTAACATATAAACATTTACGACGATCACCCCATACTGAATGACATTTTGAAATAAGAAATATATCCCATATTATTTTTTGCCAATTTATGTCATTTTGTTTATATTTAATAAATGACTTTGTAAATATATCCTTTAATTCAAATGGTAAGTAAATTTTATTAGTTACGTAAATGTCATCTATAGATAGAGAAAATAATTTCATTTGAGTAATTATTATTTTAATAATTGATTCAATATCTTTATTAATTTTAGTATCATAGTCATTATAAAATTTAGTAAATATATTATGTTTTTCTTTTTTACTAATTTTATCTTTTTGAGCTATTATTTTAATACAAGAAATAATACCTTTATTATATTTGTTCCATTTATAATACAGACTCTTATTTAAAAATATGCTGGTAATAACTATATTTGCTCTCTTATCAGAATATCCAGAATATTTATTATTCCAATTAGGATTGTTATTTGCTATCATTCTTCTTATTAAATAGTCAACAAATGCTCCAAAGTCTGAATAGTAATCCTCTTTCTTAATCCATTCAGGATATTGATAAGGCTCATAAACATCTTTTTCAGTAAAATTAATTCCTTCAAATATATTTAATTTTTTTAATTTAATATAATCATCACCATTTAAATTTCCAATTAATTTTGTGACAGAGCAATCTATTTGTTTATCCAATGGTAGCTTTTCATTATTAAATACTAAGCTATTAATTTCAAAATCTTTATTAAATAAATCTTCATTAACTTCTTCTAATAAACTACTGATTTTATCACCTTTGTTAAAGCTAATATGTAAATGATATTTTGCTCTAGTTACAGCAACATAAAATAATCTTCTTTCTTCCTCTATATCTGCTTTAGGACTTGGAAAGTAACTTTGATTCATTCCAACAAGATAAACTTTTTTCCATTCTAAACCTTTAGCAGAATGAATTGTACTTAATGATATACAGTTTGATAAATAATTTTCAGTATTTAGTATTTTATTTTTAATGCCACATTTTTGAAGTTGTTCTTCAATAAAGTATAAAGGCATATTAGTTCTACATAATATTGCGATATCTATTCTTTTGAATCCTTTTTTTAGGTCAGATATTATGGATGTAACAATATTATTAATTTCTTGAGATAAAGTATCAAAAACAAATAGCTTTGGTTTTGTAAATTTTTCATTAGTTGGTATAATTTCTTTTTTGAAATTGTTACTATTCTGTTTTTGAATTTCATTTGCTAAATTTATAATTTCTGGTGTTGATCTATAATTTAGAGTCATTTTATCAATTACAATTTTAGGAAAATATTTCTTTATATTTAAGATGATATTATTGTCGCTACCTCTAAATGAATATATATTTTGTAAGTCATCGCCAACTACAAATAATTGAATACAAAATTTTGATAGTTCTATAATAATTTTTAATTGAATTTCATTTATATCTTGAAATTCATCGACAAATATATATTTAATTTTTTCTTTTAATATATTGCTTCTTTCTGACTTTAAAAAATTTAAAAATATAATTTGAGTTTCATCAATATGATATTCATCATCTAAAAACATGTAATCATATTTTTTAAGAAGTCTAAGTCCTAAACTATGAAATGTTCCACAATTTACTTCATTAAATCCTATATAATTACAAATTCTTTTATTCATTTCTTCTGCAGCATTTCTATTAAATGTAGCTAAAATAAAATTTTCAGGATTACATTTGAGTTTGAATATCATATAACAAATACGTGCAGTAATAATTAATGTTTTACCAGATCCTGCACATGATAAAATTAACTTTTTATTATTAAATTCTTTGTCTGTAACTATTTTAAATTGTTGTTCGTTAAATGTAATTTTTTGATACGGAAACGTTATTTCATGCATAATTAATAATATATTATTAATTAAAGATTTATCCGTATTATTGGAAAATCATAATACATTTATTATATTAAAAAATTGAATTTTTTTTTATTAGAAATATAAAAAAAGAGAAATAATATTATTGGTAATGGCATCAAAGTCAAAATTAAAAAAATTAATTAAATTAGCAGAAAAAGGACATGCGGGTTCGCAGAACAAACTCGGTGTCATGTACGCGAAAGGCACAGGCTTGGATCAAGATTATGCCATGGCGGTGATGTGGTGGCGCAAGGCAGTAGAAAAAGGACATGTTGATTCGCAGCACAAACTCGGACTGATGTACCGTCAAGGCAGGGGTGGATTGCCTCAGAGTGATGCCTTGGCGGTGGAGTGGTGGCGCAAGGCAGCAGAGCAAGGACATCCATATGCGCAGCCAGCTCTCGGTGATATGTATAACTTTGGTCTGGGCGTCGATCAGAATTATGTCATGGCGGTGATGTGGTATAGTATGGGTGCAGACCAAGAAGATTATGAAGCGCAGTACAAACTCGGAACCATGTACCAGTATGGCAAGGGAGTGGATCAGAGCGATGTAATTGCTACGCAATTATATCGCAAGGCAGCAGAGCAAGGACATGCAGAGGCACAGTGCAATCTTGCGTTCATGTACGAAAATGGCAAGGGAGTGGCTCTGAACTATTCAGCGGCGGTGAAGTGGTGGTGCAAGGCTGCAGAGCAAGGTTCTGCAATAGCGCAGCACAATCTCGCACTCACGTACTATGATGGTCTGGGCGTGGATCAGAGTAATTCCTTGGCAGTGAAGTGGTATAGTAAGGCTGCAGAGCAAGGATATGCAGAGGCACAGTTCAATCTCGCTATCATGTACCGTGATGGCCAAGGTGGGTTGCCTCAGAGTCAGAGTAATGTCTTGGCGGCGGAGTGGTACAGCAAAGCGGCAGACCAAGGATATGCACCAGCGCAGTGCAATCTCGGTGCCATGTACCGTGATGGCAGTGGTGGGTTGCCTCAGAGTAATGCCTTGGCGGTGGAGTGGTGGCGCAAGGCCGCAGACCAAGAATATACACTTGCGCAGAATAATCTCGGGCTCATGTACCGATTTGGTGATGGCGTGCCTCAGAGTGATGCCTTGGCGGTGGAGTGGTGGCGCAAGGCCGCAGACCAAGGAGATACAGAAGCGCAGTACAATATTGGGAAAATTTATCTAAAGCAAGATAAATTTTCAGATGCATTACGAACGTTTAATGCAGCAAAAAATAATGGATGTAAAAAATCAGAAGAAAAAATTAATGAAATTTTTAAAATAAAAAAAGAAATAAAATTAAATGAAAAAAAATGGAAATGTTTAAAAGAAATATATATTAAAAAAAATAAATCTAAAAAGGTAACGTCATATAAAGATTGTGCATTTTGTGGTGCGTCAGAAAATTCTATTCCTGGTATAGTTATTCATAAATTTTGTTCTAAATGTAAAATGACATATTATTGTAGTGTAGAATGTCAAAAAAAACATTGGAAAGGTCATAAAAAATATTGTTTAACACCAGAGGAAAGAAGAGTTCCTATAGAACTA
>MDTG01080334.1_pt1 | contig 10629 bp, 7 predicted proteins | sample 811421 | NCBI WGS metagenome assembly MDTG01 (sample SAMN05326645, study PRJNA326480) | marine metagenome | isolation source: seawater | place: Pacific Ocean: South East | collected 2011
GCGATGACGGTCGTGGCATGCCCACCGACATCCACCCCGAGCATGGCGTGACCGGCATCGAGCTGATCCTGACCAAGCTGCACGCGGGGGGCAAGTTCTCCCAGGACAGCTATCGCTTCTCCGGCGGCCTGCACGGCGTGGGCGTCTCGGTGGTCAATGCGCTGTCGACGCGTCTGGAAGTGGAAGTGTGCCGCGATGGCCTGCGTCAGCGCATCGCCTTCGAGAATGGCGAGAAGGCCGAGGAGCTGACCCAGATCGGCACCGTCGGCAAGCGCAATACCGGCACCCTGGTGCGCTTCTGGCCGGACGAGAGCTACTTCGACAGCCCGCGCCTGGCGATGCCGCGCCTGCGCCACCTGCTGCGTGCCAAGGCCGTGCTGTGTCCGGGCCTCAAGGTCGTGCTCATCGAGACCGATGGCAGCGAGACGACCTGGCACTACGAGGATGGCCTGCGCGATTACCTGCTCGGCGCCACCGATGGCTTCGAGCGCCTGCCGGAATCGCCCTTCGTCGGGCATTTCGAGGACGAGGAGCACGGAGTCGACTGGGCGATCCAGTGGCTGCCGGAAGGCGGCGAGCTGGTGCAGGAACCCTACGTCAACCTGATCCCCACGCCGCTGGGTGGCACCCACGTCAATGGCCTGCGCTCCGGTCTGCTCGAGGCGCTCAAGGAATTCTGCGACTACCGCAGCCTGCTGCCGCGTGGCGTCAAGCTGAGCGCGGATGACCTGTGGGAGCGCGCCGCCTTCGTGCTGTCGGTGAAGATGCTCGATCCGCAGTTCGCCGGCCAGACCAAGGAACGTCTGTCCTCACGCAGCGTCGCCGCCTTCGTCTCCGGCGTGGTCAAGGACGCCTTCTCGCTGTGGCTCAACCACCATGTCGATCAGGCCGAAGCACTGGCGGAACTGGTGATCTCGGCGGCCCAGCGCCGCCTGAAGAGCGCCAAGAAGGTCGCGCGCAAGAAGGTCACCTCCGGGCCTGCGCTGCCGGGCAAGCTCTCGGACTGCTCAAGCTCCGATCCTGCCGACAGTGAGCTGTTTCTGGTCGAGGGTGACTCCGCCGGCGGCAGCGCCAAGCAGGGCCGCAACCGCGAGACTCAGGCGATCCTGCCGCTGCGTGGCAAGATCCTCAATACCTGGGAAGTCGAGTCGCATGACATCTACTCCTCCCAGGAAGTCCACGACATCGCGGTCGCCATCGGCCTGGACCCGGGCTCGGATGACCTCACCAAGTTGCGCTATCACAAGGTCTGCATCCTGGCGGACGCCGACTCCGATGGTCTGCACATCGCCACGCTGCTGTGCGCGCTGTTCGTGCGTCACTTCCCGGCGCTGGTGGATGCCGGGCGCGTCTTCGTCGCCATGCCGCCGCTGTACCGCATCGACCTGGGCAAGGAAGTGCATTACGCCCTGGACGAGAGCGAGAAGGCGCACATCCTCAAGCAGCTCGAGAGCAAGCGTGGCACGCCCAATGTGCAGCGCTTCAAGGGTCTGGGTGAGATGAATCCGCTGCAGCTGCGGGAAACGACCATGGCGCCGGACACCCGTCGTCTGGTGCAGCTGACGCGCAGTGCGGATGACGGCACCCACGAGATGCTCGACATGCTGCTGGCCAAGAAGCGCGCCAGTGATCGCAAGAGCTGGCTCGAGGACTACGGCAACATGGCCGACATCGAGGTCTGATCATCGTGAGCTTCGAGCGCAGCTGAACTTCGAAAGCCGGACAAGCTGCGCGACAGCATTCTTTCGGGAGCGCCACAGTCAGGCGCTCCCCGGTTTTACGCTCGTAATCAAGGTCAAGCGCCCATGAGCATGGATATCCAGGTCGCGGAGGGTGACGTCGAACGTCTGGCCCTGCGCGACTACACCGAAAAGGCGTACCTCGACTACTCGATGTACGTGATTCTCGACCGCGCCCTGCCGCATGTCGGCGATGGCATGAAGCCGGTGCAGCGCCGCATCGTCTACGCCATGCGCGAACTGTCCCTGACGGCCAATGCCAAGTACAAGAAGTCGGCGCGTACCGTCGGCGACGTACTGGGCAAGTTCCACCCCCACGGTGACAGCGCCTGTTACGAGGCGATGGTGCTGATGGCGCAGCCGTTCAGCTATCGCTATCCGCTGGTGGATGGCCAGGGCAACTGGGGTAGCCAGGATGACCCCAAGTCCTTCGCGGCGATGCGTTACACCGAATCGCGGCTGTCGAAGTACTCCGAGGTGCTGCTGTCCGAGCTCTCCCAGGGCACCGTCGACTGGGTGCCCAACTTCGATGGCACCATGAACGAGCCCAAGGTGCTGCCGGCGCGTCTGCCCAATGTGCTGCTCAACGGCACCACCGGTATCGCGGTGGGCATGGCGACCGACATCCCGCCGCACAACGTGCATGAAGTCGTGGCCGCCACGCGCCATCTGCTGCGTCATCCGGACTCCGACAGCGATCAGCTGATGGAATATCTGCCGGCACCGGACTTCCCCACCGAGGCGGAGATCATCACGCCGCGCACCGACCTCGCCAAGCTCTACCGCACCGGTCGTGGCAGCGTGAAGATGCGCGCCCGCTACGTGCTGGAAGAGGGCGATATCGTGATCACGGCGCTGCCGTATCAGGTCTCCGGTGCCAAGGTGATCGAGTAGATCGCCGCCCAGATGCAGGCCAAGAAGCTGCCGATGGTCGCGGACCTGCGTGATGAGTCCGACCACGAGAACCCGACGCGCCTGCTGATTCAGCCGCGCTCCAATCGTGTCGATATCGAAGGCCTGATGGCGCACCTGTTCGCCACTACGGACCTCGAGAAGAACGCGCGCGTCAACATGAACGTCATCGATCTCAAGGGGCGCCCGCGGGTGATGGCGCTGCACGAGATGCTGGCCGAGTGGCTGCGCTATCGTCGCGCCACCGTGCGTCGTCGCCTCGAGCATCGTCTGGCCAAGGTCGAGGACCGTCTGCATATCCTCGAGGGTCTGCTGACGGCTTATCTGAATCTCGACGAGGTGATTCGCATCATCCGCGAGGAGGAAGACCCCAAGGCCAGCCTGATCGAGACCTTCCAGCTCTCCGAGCGTCAGGCCGAGGCGATCCTCGAGCTGCGTCTGCGTCACCTGGCGCGTCTTGAAGAGATGAAGCTGCGTGGCGAGCAGGACGAGCTCAAGCGCGAGCGCAAGCACCTCAAGCATCTGCTGGGCAATGACGAGGCACTGACGGACCTGATCGACAGTGAGCTTGAGCAGGCCGCCACCGACTTCGGTGATGCACGTCGCTCGCCGCTGGTCGAGCGCGGCGAAGCCAAGGCGCTGTCGGAAGTCGAGCTGATGGGCGCCGACCCGATCACCGTCGCGCTGTCCGAGAAGGGCTGGATCCGTGCCGCCAAGGGGCATGATATCGACCCCGAAGGCCTGTCCTACAAGGCCGGCGACCGCTTCCATCTGGCGGCGCGCGGCAAGACCAATCAGCCGCTGGTGCTGCTGGATGACACCGGGCGTGCCTACACCCTGGCCGCGCACAATCTGCCCAGTGCACGCGGGCAGGGTGAACCGATCACCGGGCGCATGAATCCAGCGGCGGGGGCGGCGATGGTCGGGCTGCTGCTCGATGCGCCTTCCGCGCGCTATCTGCTGGCCTCCGATGGCGGCTATGGCTTCGTGACCACGCTCGAGCAGCTCACCGGCAAGAACAAGTCCGGCAAGGCGGCACTGACCTTGCCGCGCGGCTGTGCGGTGCTGCCACCGGTCGAGGTGCCGACAGTGCCGGAGGCTACCGATGGCACGCTCACGGCCTTGGAAGTGGCGGTGGTGTCCAACGAAGGGCGCCTGCTGGTCTTCCCGCTCTCCGAGCTGCCCGAGATGTCCAAGGGCAAGGGCAACAAGATGCTGTCGATTCCGGGCGAACGCGCCGCCAACCGCGAGGAGTTCGTGCGCTCGCTGGTGGTCTTGCCCGCCGGCGCGACCCTGGTGGTGCATGCCGGCAAGCGCAAGACCCTGCTCAAGGGGGCGGATCTCGATTATTATCGTGGCGAGCGTGGCCGCCGTGGCAGCAAGCTGCCCAAGGGCTTCCAGAAGGTCGACCGTCTGGCCGTCGATAGTTGAATCCGGGCCGGATGGCCTGGCTTGTTAGCTGAGGTGCGTCGGCGTTGACGCCGACATGTCCCGTGGGCGACACCTTGATGATTCATTGCTCAGGAATGATTTTCCAATGACACAACGTATCTTGATCCGTGCCACCGGTACGGCTCGTCCAGGACAGCTGGCAGGGCTTGGTCAGGCGCTGGCGCGCAGCGGCGCACGACTGCTGGACATCAATCAGAGCGTGACCTTCGGGCTGGTGTCGCTGGAAGCGCTGGTGGCTCTCGGCGCGGAGTCCGATCTGGAAGCCGCGCTGGCCGCCGCCGGTGAACAGCTGGGGCTGGATGTGCAGGCCGTGCAGGTCGGTGCTGAGGAATATGCGCGCTGGAGCCATCAGGCGGAGCGCCCGCGCTGGATTCTGACGCTGCTGGCGCCGTGTCTGCCGGCCGGCATTCTGGCCGAGGTCGGCGGCCTGACGGCCGAATTCGGCATCACCGTCGAGCTGATGCATCGTCTGTCGGGGCGTGAGCCGCTGGATGGCGAGTCACCGGCCGAAGGCGCCTGTGTCGAGTGCTGGCTGCGCCTGCCGGAGAGTGGCACCGACATCAATGCCCTGCGCGAGAAGGCGCTGGCGCTGGGCGCGCTGCACGGTGTCGATATCGCGATCCAGGAAGACGATATCTGGCGTCGGCATCGTCGCCTGATCTGCTTCGACATGGATTCGACGCTGATCCAGACCGAGGTGATCGACGAGCTGGCGCGTCGTCACGGTGTCGGCGAGGAAGTCTCGGAAGTCACCGAGCGGGCCATGCGGGGCGAGCTGGACTTCAAGGAAAGCTTCCGCGAACGCATGAGCAAGCTGGAAGGCCTGGATGAGTCGGTGCTGGCCGATATCGCCGCCAATCTGCCGCTGATGGATGGGGTCGAGCGCCTGATGGCCAACCTCAAGGCGCTGGGCTATCGCACCGCGATCCTGTCCGGCGGCTTCACCTACTTCGCGCGTCATCTTCAGCAGTTGCTGGGCTTCGATGAGATCCACGCCAATGAGCTGGTGATCGTCAATGGCAAGGTCACCGGTGAAGTGCGCGAGCCGATCGTCGATGCCGAGCGCAAGGCGCTGCTGCTGCGCGAGATCGCCGAGCGTCATGGCCTGCGCATGGAGCAGACCATCGCCGTCGGTGATGGTGCCAATGACCTCAAGATGCTGGCCGAGGCGGGGCTGGGCATCGCCTTCCGCGCCAAGCCGCTGGTGCGTGAACAGGCGCGCCAGTCGATCTCGACCCTGGGCCTGGATGCCGTGCTCTACCTGATGGGCTATCGCCAGCAGGATCTCGAGCACTGATCCGTGATTCAGCTGCTGAATGCCTGCGCTGAGTGACAAGCCAGTATGTGAGTGACAACGCCCCCATCGCCGCCGCGATGGGGGCGTTGTCGTCTGGTCATCAGGTCGCAGAATAGTCCCAAAGCAGCAATGCGCTTTCGGGTGTGAGGGCTAGACTGGAGGGGAAGCGCCGACGACTCGTCGCTCGTCAGTTGACGCCATACTGAAACGCCACTCGCCACGCCGTCAGGAGTTTGCCCATGCCGTCACCCTATGACGATGAACTGCACCTGCTGTGCCTGTTTCCGCATGATGCCGCCCTCAAGGGCTTGAAGATTCGCCACGATGCCAGTCCCGACATGGTGGCCGCCGCCGAGCGTCTGCATGCCAAGGGGTTGACCACGCTGCCGGATGGCGGCTATCTGACGTCGGTGGGCCGTGAGGCCGCCGAACACGCCCATCGTCTCAATGACCTGCTTCACGTCCCGATGGCCATGACGGGCACCTGAGTTCGCCCGTTGGCTGAATCGCTGATTGCGAGAAGGAAAAACGCCCCGTGGCTTTCGGTCACGGGGCGTTTTCGTCTGCGGCCTCAGGGGCGGAGAGACACCTGTGCGCTCAGGCCTTGTGCTTGCGATAGGTCGCGCGGGTGATCTCGACGATCTCCACGCTGACTTCGCGGGCCGCCTCGCAGTGAGGCTTGAGGGCCTCCATCAGGATATCCGCCAGGCGCGACTTGTCGTCATCGCTGCGGCCTTCCAGCTGGTGGCAGTGCAGATTGACGAAGCCGTGCTTGTGCGCCAGCGGTGCCTGATTGCCGGCCAGACGCCAGTGGCGCCAGCTTTCCGCGCGCACCTTGATGTCGGTTTCCTTGAACAGGCCACTTTGCATGGCTGCGGCATGCAGGTCATCCATGATCGCGTCCATGTCGAGGCTGGGGGCCAGACTGTCGGCATAATCAATGACGAGATGAGGCATGTGATGGGCTCCTTGAGCATGGCCACGCCTCTCGGGGCGTGTGCCGATGATGAAATTGGCCAGCGATAGTAGCAAATTTTGTGCAGCACGCCGCCTGTTGTTGCCTCACGCTGCCAGGGCGCCATTCACGCGCTGGCGATGATACCCGTCAGGTTGAGCGAAGATGGCTCGCGCTCGTCACCCGCAGGGGAAGACGCCGAAGGGTCAGTGGTGGCGGCGTCGACTCCCGGATGTGTCTTGGACACTGTGGGCTTGGACAACGTGGGCTTGGACAGAGGGGGCTTGGATAGAGGTGTCTTGGAGCGTCGGCCGGGCACTTCACGTACCAGGCGCGGCATCAGGAAGCCGGGCAGATGCTCAAGCAGCGCTTCCATCAGGTTGCAGGCCTCTTCATCGCTGACCGCGAAGTGGGCGGCGCCCTGCACGGGGTCGAAGGCATGCAGGTAGTAGGGCAGTACGCCGCACTCGAAGAGGCGCTCGGCGAGGGCCGTCTGCACTTCCACGCTGTCATTGACGCCGCGCAGGATGACTCCCTGATTGAGCAGGGTGACGCCGGCGCTCTTGAGGCGAGTCATGGCGGCAGCGACGGCGTCGTCCAGCTCGTTGGCATGGTTGGTGTGAATGACCAGCACCTTCTGCAGGCGCGTGGCACCCAGCCAGCCGAGCAGCTCGTCATTGACGCGGTCCGGAATCACCACCGGCAGGCGCGTGTGGATGCGCAGGCGCTTGAGATGCGGGATCTCGCCCAGCGACTCCACCAGCCACGCCAGGCGCTTGTCGGGGGAGACCAGCGGGTCGCCGCCGGACAGGATCACCTCGTGGATGCGCTCGTCGGCGCGCAGGTAGTCGAGGATATCCTGCCACTGCGCGCGGCTGGGTTGGTGGTCCTCATAGGGGAAGTGACGGCGGAAGCAGTAGCGGCAGTTGATCGCGCAGCCGCCGCTGGCCATCAGCAGCACCCGGTTGGTGTACTTGTGGATCAGTCCCGGCAGCGGCGTATGCTCGGCCTCTTCCAGCGGATCGGTGACGTAGCCGTCGAGCACATCGGTCTCGGCGTCCAGCGGCAGCACCTGGCGCAGCAGTGGGTCGTCGGGGTCATCGTGACGAATTCGGCTGGCATAGGCCTCGGGAACACGAATCGAGAACAGTTCATGGCCGTCGCGGGCGCCCGGAAGCCATTCGCGCTCCAGCCCCAGGCGCTCCAGCAGAGCCTGTGGAGAGCGGATCACGTCGCGTAGCTGTGCACGCCAGTCATTCGGGGCCGACGGGGCTTCAGCGGCAGATGAGAAGGCCTCTGAGGCACGACTTTCGTGGCTGGTGTGCGGGATGGTATGCAAGGATGCAGGGGTTCGGGTTATCATGCGCATCACTTCTAGTCATGATTGCAGCCAATTGACTGCAATCTGGAATTCATGGCGGGCAAGACCCGTTAACGAGTCGAGAGCGAGCAAGATGGCCAACTATTCTACCAACGAATTCAAGTCCGGTCTGAAAGTGATGCTGGACAATGATCCCTGTGCCATCGTCGATAACGAACTGGTCAAGCCGGGCAAGGGCCAGGCCTTCAACCGCGTCAAGCTGCGCAACCTGAAGACCGGTCGTGTATGGGAGCGTACTTTCAAGTCCGGTGAGAGCATCGAAGCCGCCGATGTCATGGAAGTCGACATGGAATACCTCTACACCGACGGTGAGATGTGGCACTTCATGCGTACCGATGGCTCCTTCGAGCAGTACGCTGTCGATGGCAAGGCGCTGGGCGACACGGTCAAGTGGCTGAAAGAGCAGGTCGTCTACACCATCACGCTGTGGAACGACAACGCGATCGCCGTCACCGCGCCGAACTTCATCGAGCTGGAAGTCGTCGAGACGGACCCGGGTCTCAAGGGCGACACCGCCAACGGTGGCTCCAAGCCGGCGACCCTGTCTTCCGGTGCCGTGGTGCGTGTGCCGCTGTTCATCAACCAGGGCGAAGTCCTCAAGGTTGATACCCGCAGCGCCGAGTACGTGTCTCGCGCCTGAGCCCTTTCGCTCACGTCGTGAACACCCTGATGCCTCGCCTCGTGCGGGGCATCATCGTTTGTGCTGCTCATTCGTGCTCCTCATTCCTGCACGACTGGCCAGCGTCTCCCGCTGATCCCTTCCTCGAGCCTGTCCATGTCTGATGCCGATTCTTCCGCCGCTGCTTCACCTCTCTCAGCCGCTGCCGCGCCAGGCGCCGCCCTGGCAGAGGACTGGGCGCCCACTGCCACGCGCGAGCGGCTCGTCCAGCGCGCGCGTCTGATCAGTGAGGTGCGGGCTTTCTTCGCCGAGCGTGAGGTGCTGGAGGTGGAAACGCCGGTGCTGGGGCAGGCCGGGTCGACGGATGTCGGTCTCGCGTCATTGTCCTTGAGCGCGCAGCTGCCGGGCGAGCGTGAGCGCGTGCCGCTGTGGCTGCAGACATCGCCGGAATTTCACATGAAGCGACTGCTGGCGGCCGGCAGCGGGCCGATCTTCCAGATCGCGCGTGCCTTCCGCGATGGCGAGGTCAGCCGCCGCCACAATCCCGAGTTCTGCATGCTGGAGTGGTATCGCCCCGGCATGAGTCTTGAGGCGCTGATGACGGAGACCTGCGAGCTGATCCGGCGCGTGATGGCGCTCGGGGCACAGCTGACCGGTAAGCCGTCGCTGCTCAGTGAGTCTCAAGACGCCCAGGTCAGGCCTGCCATCACGCCTTACCGTGCGCTGTTTCGCCGTGTGCTGGCGCTGGACCCCTTCACGGCCTCGCTCGAGGAGCTACGAGCCGTCTGTGCGCGGGAATGTGAGGTCGCGGCTGACGACTGGTCGCATGAGACCTGCCTGGATGCGCTGATGAGCCTGGTGATCGAGCCGACCCTTGGCTCAGGGGCACAGGGCGCAGAAGCACAGGGCGCAGGAGCGCAGGGGTCAGGGTCAGAGGGGGTAGAAGCGCAGGGACGAGCCACCGTGGAGCTGGTCACCGAGTATCCGGCCGCGCAGGCTGCCTTGGCGCGCAAGCATCAGGACAGTGAGGGCGGTTGGGTGGCGTCGCGCTTCGAGGCCTACGTGGCGGGCATCGAACTGGCCAACGGCTATGACGAGCTGACCGATGCCAGTGAGCAGGCGGCGCGCTTTGCCGAGGACAATGCCGCGCGAGTCGCCCAGGGCCTGCCCGAGGTGGCGGCTGACCAGCGCCTGGTGGCGGCCTTGCAGGCGGGAATGCCCGCGGGGAGCGGGGTGGCGCTGGGGCTGGATCGTCTGATCATGCTGGCGCTGGGAGAGCGCGATATCTCGGCGGTCATCGCTTTCCCGGCATCACGTGCTTGAGAGCCGACATGAGAGGCAGCTTTCGATGTGATTTGCGTGAATCCCAGCGTTTATTGCCAACACGCTTGTCGAGCGTGCGTCGACTAGACTGGAGAAGTCAGCGTGGAGGGTTGGCGCTTGCCGGCGAAGCCCGCAGGCAAGGTGATGGCAGGACCAGGGCAATGGTCGCAGCGGGTCTTCTTTTATCGGGCATGGTGAAAGAAGGCGACAGATGATGGCTCGAACCCTCGGAGCCTTCGAGGCATCATCCGGCAGTCGCGACGTGAGAGCGTGACGCCCGTCATGGAGGACTCTGATCTGTTTGGGCACTGAAGGTAGTGATCACCCCGATGGCAGCGTTCATCGCGGGGCAAGGCAAGAAGGCGGGGAGCGCGGTCAGGCTCCTGTCGTTAAAAAGGGAAGCCAGGGGCTTCCCTTTTTTTATGCCCGGGTTTCATGTGCAGGCTTTATGCGCGAGTGTCGTGCTCGCGCTGCGTCAGGCCTGACCTTATTTCTCGTCTGTGGCCGGCGAGCCCTGCGCGGTCTCTGCCGCATGCTCTTCTGACTCGGCCGGAGCCGGCGCTGTCGCAGACGGGCGCATGCCGAGTGACTGCCCCATGCTGACCTTCTGGCCCGGTGTCAGGGCGTCATCGAACTCGACGCTGTCCGGGAAGCACATCACCACGGTGGAGCCGAGCTGGAAGCGGCCCATCTCGGCGCCATGCGCCAGCTCGATGAGCTGATCGAAACGGGTCGTCTCGACATCACCGGAAAGCGGCGTGACCTGACCACTCCAGACGGTCTTGATCGCCGCGACGATCATCGCGCCCACCAGCACCATGGCCATCGGACCGTGTTCGGTCTCGAAGATGCACACCAGGCGCTCGTTGCGCGCGAAGAGGCCCGGCACGTGCTTGGCGGTGGCTTCGTTGACCGAGAACAGGCGTCCCGGGACGTAAGCCATCTCGACCA
>MDTG01424480.1_pt1 | contig 10629 bp, 6 predicted proteins | sample 811421 | NCBI WGS metagenome assembly MDTG01 (sample SAMN05326645, study PRJNA326480) | marine metagenome | isolation source: seawater | place: Pacific Ocean: South East | collected 2011
ACTCTGTCAAATCAAACTCGGCAAAACCATCATTATCTGTATCACAAACTGCATATGGATCTATCAAACCAGGCGCCGGAGCAGGATTAACGACTATTGGAATTTGAACGACATCAGAACAATTAATCAAATCATCATAATTTACCAAACGACCGTAAATAATCTCACCGGGTACTGGTACATTATAAGGCACAGGTAAAACGTTAGCCCCAGTAGCGGCATCAACTGGATCATTATGGTACGTAATCAAATAGTCAGCTGCAAGTTCTCCATCTAGAATAGCGAAATCAAAGGTTAATGGCAGATCAATTGCCGTAAATCCATCATTATCATTATCACATACCTCAATACCATCAGGTTCTCCAGCCTGAACACGGGTAAAGAAAATTTTAAATTGCTCCACGGCAAAACAACCCTCTGGACTCTCTACTCGCGCGTATATGATCTGAGGTGAGGGCTGAGTGATAAAAAATCCCGTTGGAACCAAAATGACATTTGTATCATTTTGGGCATCCGTTAATGTTTGATAATACTTGACTGAATAAATCGATGGGTCTTGAGGACCTAGAAGATCGTCATCATTTTCTGTTAAGTCAAAACTACCTGCAGTGACACCATCATCACATAAGAATAAATCTTGAGGCGGGAAGGCATCAGGTGGAGGATTAAAAGTTACCTGAATGTCATCGGTAATGAAGCAAGGGCCTTCAAATCCTTCTACTGTATAAATACCACTTAAACCGACAGTAATATTTGGATTTGTAGCTCCAGGAATAATATTACCGTCTTTATACCATTGCCAAGTAAAATCAGGTGATGAAACACCAGTATCTATTGTAACTGTCAATCCAGCACAACTCTCCACATCAACTCCAAGAGAAAAAGGTTGTGTTGTGTCTATAAATAGAACATCCTCATTATTAGTCTCGTCAATTTCTAAAATAGAGTCAGCGGGATCGACTATCATAACTAAATTGAATTGTGGTGGTGTGCCAACCAAGTTCAAAATGGTATTCCCAGACTCTGAACCACCTATTGGTATATTATTAACAGTAAAAACTGTATCCAAATAATTTAGTGCTCCCCCACCTACATTTTGCCAATAAAAATCCACACGAGTGCCTGCGGACAATGGACTGGTCGAAGGCAGGTTGTAAACAGTGTAATCAATAAATAAATTCTGCCCATTATCGCAGATAACGTCTAAGTCATCGATGGAACAAGCGCAGTCTGGTATTTCCGAGTTAACAGAAGTGATAACATTATTAATCAAAACCAAATCTTGGCCTGAGGTCAGTTGAATATCAATTTGAGTATCTCCAGGCTGGACTATATTTTGAAGATCATATACATCCAAATCCATATTCCACAAAGTCGATGAATTTGTGTAACTATTAGTCCCGTTAAAAGCATTGTTTCCTGGATTTAAAGGTGGATTATCAATTAAAATTCCATTGATAGATAACGTCTCTTGAACTGCCAATCCAGCATCTCCCTCCCATGCCAAAAATCCAATTTTTGCTAATTCATCTGTAGCTACGTCAATTCCAGTGAGAGTTATATCTAAACTAGGATTAGCCGACGACACGTAATCAAATCCCTCAAAAATGCTGATCTGATTTTGAGGAAGGGTGGGTTCACCATAAATAATATATATCATCCAACCTCCATAATTTGTGCTATTGCCACATGGGATTGACCCTAAATAGTCAGAAAATGTATATACACCATTACCTATATTCTGAACTATATTTGTGACATTGGCATAATGGGTATTATACTCACCAAAATTATTATTGATTGTGTAGGTCCGTTGTGCAAAAATTGTGTTTCCATTCAATGAAACTACATTATCTGCAGGTCCCGAAGCAGACCAATACATATGGGCTTGATAAAAAATTTCATTTGGCTGTAAATTTAATACTGCCGAACTTTGAGGCAATAATTCACATGGAAATGGATTTGCTGATTCATTTAATGTATTACCAATAGCGGTAAAATCGTATTGCCCAACAATTTGTGGAACTACCCGAGTAAGGGGTACTTGTCCAAAAAATGAAATGGTGAATAAAAAGAAAAAGAGATTATAAAATTGTTTCATTCAAGCAGAAATAAAGATCCGAAAGTAATGATATTTTACCATACTTAAAGTAAAGAACGTGTTAAATCAATAAGTATTTTCCATGTGAGCTCCGAGATACGTATCTTTGCTAAAAATAAAAATTATTTTAGGATATTTCTTCAATGGATTTAGAAAAACAATTACAAGAAATCGAAGCTTATGGCAATGATCATATAGGAAGCTCTAGCCATACGCCACTCAGACCAGATGCATTCGATAAAGGAGATGATGAAAAAATGGAAATCATTGAAAACAATATGAAAACCATTTTAGAAACCTTAGGCATGGATCTCACTGATGACAGCCTTCAAGGGACTCCCAAACGCGTGGCAAAAATGTTTGTCAAAGAAATATTCGGAGGATTAAACCCCGATAATAAACCAAAGTCTTCAACATTTGATAACAAATATAAGTATGGGGAAATGCTCGTTGAGAAAAATATTACTCTATACTCGACTTGCGAGCATCACCTTTTGCCTATCGTCGGTAGAGCACACATAGCCTATATTTCAAATGGCACTGTGGTTGGTTTATCGAAAATGAACCGAGTAGTCGATTATTACGCCAAAAGACCACAAGTTCAAGAGCGATTAACCATACAAATTGTGAAAGAACTACAAGAAATTCTCAATACTGATGATGTGGCCTGTGTGATTGACGCCAAGCACCTTTGTGTTAACTCCAGAGGTATAAGAGATATCGATAGCTCCACAGTAACAAGCGAATTTGGTGGAAAATTCAAGAATGAAAAAGTCAAAAGAGAGTTTTTGGACTACATTAAACTTAATACCTCTTTCTAAATATCAATGGAGTTGCTTAAACCAGAGCATCGCGACTTGTATATATACAATTCTTTGAGCAAGGCCAAGGAGCAATTCACTCCTATTCTTCCAGAATTTGTTGGCATGTATGTCTGCGGGCCCACCGTCTACAATTATGTACATTTAGGTAATTGCCGGACCTTTCTCTCCTTTGACCTCATTTATCGCTATCTAAGACATTTAGGTTTTAAAGTACGATATGTAAGGAATATCACTGACGCGGGACATCTTGAAAATGATGCTGATTCTGGAGAAGATCGCATTGCAAAGAAAGCCCGCATGGAAGAAATTGAACCTATGGAGGTGGTTCAGCGATACACAGTTGATTTTCATGAGATAATGGCCGCTTTCGGTGCATTACCTCCTGATATCGAGCCTACGGCTACAGGTCACATGATCGAGCAGATTCAAATAATAGAAGGTATTTTGAAATCAGGATATGCCTATGAAAAAAATGGTTCAGTTTATTTCGATGTGCAAAAATTCAATAAAGAAAAGTCCTACGGGAAACTAAGTGGTAGAAAGATTGAAGATATGATCGCTAATACACGAGAATTGAACGCGCAAAGTGATAAGAAAAATCCTCAAGATTTTGCACTTTGGAAAAAGGCTGAACCCCAACATATAATGCGCTGGCCATCTCCTTGGAGTGATGGTTTTCCAGGCTGGCATCTTGAATGTACCGCTATGAGCACGAAATATCTTGGTGAAACTTTCGACATTCACGGGGGAGGTATGGATCTGAAATTTCCCCATCACGAATGTGAAATTGCGCAGGCAGAGGCTTATAATGATAAAAGTCCTGTGCGCTATTGGATGCACACAAATATGCTCACTCTGAATGGAAAGAAAATGGCTAAATCTACTGGTAACAGTATTTTACCCGGCGAATTATTTTCAGGAGATAATGATCTAATTAGTCGAGCTGTACGTCCTGCAGTTGCCAAATTTTTCATGTATCAAGCTCACTATCGAAGTGTTTTGGATTTTTCGGATAAAGCTATTTTAGCAAGCGAAAAAGGCTATCAAAGATTGATGGAGGCCATGACTAAAATTGACGACATAAAAAGTGGATCAAGCTCCGATTACGATATTGACAGTTGGATTGACAGTTGTTACGCCGCTATGAATGATGATTTTAATAGTCCCATTTTAATTGCTCAATTATTTGAGGCAGCGAAATGGATCAATAATTTGAGCACAGGTAACGCGGAAATTACCGAAGTTAATCTGACAAAACTCAAAACGACTATGAATGTTTTTGTTCATGATGTGCTAGGCCTACCGATTGAATCTTTGAATAATTTCAATAATGACGATAACTATCTTGAGGCTACCGTAAATATTTTGATTGATCTGCGTAATCAAGCCAGATCAAAGAAAGATTTTGATACCAGTGACGCAATAAGAGATCGATTGGCAGAGGCTGGTATTAATCTAAAAGACGGTAAAGACGGGACTAAATTTAGTATTGACAATTAAACTAGATTAGCATTTAAGTGTTTCTTTTAATACAACCCTTTATCCTACTCATCAAATTTTATCAAAATTTCATTTCTCCATTATTGCCTACAACTTGTCGTTATCACCCAAGTTGTTCACATTTCAGTATCGAGGCATTGAAAAAATATGGGTTATTTCGCGGGAGTTATATGGCAATGAAGCGGATTGCTCGGTGTCATCCTTGGGGAGGATCAGGTCATGATCCTGTTCCATGAATCCTGATACAGGCTATGTCGTGATTCTAAATATAATTCTCAAATAAAATTCCCTCTGTTGATTGTTGCTTATGGCTCGAAAGCATTGACAGCCTTTTTTCTATCTTTATACCAAATAAAAAACATGATTACATTTTTAGGAATTTATTGGGCTCCTTCCGAAGGGATTGACTTAGGTTTTTACACCATTCAATACTACAGTCTAATGTTTGTTTTAGCCTTTTCGTTAGGTTGGTTTTTAATGAAAAAAATATTTATTCGCGAAGAAGTTGCCATAGAAAAATTAGATAGTTTGTTCATGTATATGGTGCTGGCAATTCTGATTGGGGCACGTCTTGGTCACGTCATTTTTTACCAATCCGAATTATTTTATCAAGATTTTTTCTCAGTATTCCTTCCGTTCAAATTTAAAGGTGGTTTTGCTTTTACAGGATTTCGAGGCCTAGCGTCTCACGGTGCTGCAATTGGAATTATCATCGCCATGTTTCTGTATAAAAAAAATGTCCTAAAAGAATCCTTACTTTGGCTTTTTGACCGAATCGTTATACCCGTTTCGTCGGGAGCAGTTTTAGTGCGTATTGGCAACTTCATGAATTCTGAAATTGTGGGGCATCCAACAGGCTCAGACTTCGGTGTAATCTTTGCCAATAATGGTGAAGACTTTACCCGACATCCCGCTCAGTTATACGAGTCCTTTGGTTATATCTTCGTATTCTTGATTTTGTATTGGATTTATTGGCGCACTGATAAACGCTTTAAACAGGGCTATATTTTTGGTTTGTTCTTAATCCTTTTGTGGTCAGTTCGATTCATCGTTGAATTTTATAAAAAGAGCCAAGGTGGATTTGAGTCGTCACTCGGAGATTTGCTTAGTACCGGTCAGTGGTTGAGTATCCCTTTTATAATCGCTGGCATCGTTTTGTTGTTTAGAGCCAATAAAATACAAAGTTTATGAGCCACCAATACCTTTGGCTAATTGGTTTAGGCTTGATGATTTTTGGGCTTGGTAGTTGCAAAAACCAGCGAAAGGAAAAAGTCCTAACTCGAAGCATTTCATTTACCAAAGAGGGCTCCTTAACCTTACTTCGACAAGAAGTTGACACGTTAATTGCGACTCTAGATATCGAAATTGCCGAATCTGATTACGAAACTCAAACTGGGCTCATGTATCGCAATTCAATGAAAGGTCATCAGGCAATGCTCTTCATTTTTCAGGAAGAAGCACAACTTAGTTTTTACATGAAAAACACAAAGTTCCCTCTAGATATTATTTATTTAGACAAGGGACTAAAAATCGTCCAAATCTTCAATGATGCTAAACCTTTTGACTCAAGCCCTTTAATCTCTGGCCGTCCTGCTCAATATGTCCTCGAGGTCAATGCGGGCTTGGCAAAGAAGTGGAATTTACAGTCCTCTGATAAGGCGGATTTTATTCGATTGTAGGGGGCTAATTTGGATAACATCTGTTAATCGCCAAACAAAAACCCGCAGGTGCGGGTTTTTTTATATTCAAAAGTCACTATGCGCTGACCAACATTTTGAAGGTCGCAAAGTACACTAGCTTTATTATTCTTGATCTTCCTCTTGCTTCTCGCTCAGGTCAATCCCGCGCTTTTTAACTGTATCAAAAAATACAGGAGTAGCGATAAATAAGGACGAATAGGTTCCAACTAGGATCCCGATAATCAAAGCGAAAATCAATCCTCGGATGGACTCTGCGCCCAAAAGGAAAATGGTCAACAACACAATCAGCGTGGTCAATGACGTATTTAATGTTCGGCTTAAAGTACTATTCAATGCACCGTCAATGATCTTATTCATTCGCCAACTACTGTGCTCATTAAAGAACTCGCGTATACGGTCAAATACAACCACGGTATCGTTCAATGAATAACCAATGACCGTCAAAATTGCAGCAATAAAAGATTGATCGATTTCCATATTAAATGGCATAAATTGATAAGTCAGCGAAAAGACCCCTAAAACAATAATCACATCGTGAAAAACTGCAGCTACGGCACCGAGACTGAATTGCCATCTTCTGAATCGCAGTAGGATGTACAAAAATACAACCACCAAAGAGCCTAATACTGCTAGAAATGAAGAAGACTTTATATCATCGGCGATTGTTGGTGACACTTTATAATATTCCATACGACCTGCAATCTTATTCTCCTCATCAGCTACAAAACTCGTGTAATCCATTCCTTTTGGTAGGTATCCAATCAATGCTTCAAATAACATTTCCTCAATTTCGATATCGACCTCAGCACCCGTTTCATCAACTTTGTATTTAGTTGAAATTTTCAATTGATTGTTACCGCCATATGTTTTAGCCTCAGCACTTTCAAAAACGGCAATTAAATCATTTTGCACATCCAAAGCATTCACATCACGATCAAAACGCACGGTGTAAGTGCGTCCACCAACAAAATCAATTCCTTGATTCAAACCATTAGTAAAAAGTGAACCAATACTAATAATAAGCAATATCCCTGAGAGGGTATAAGCCAACTTTCTTTTAGTCAAAAACTTTATGGCAACATTACGAAATAAATTCTTAGTCAAAGCTGTAGAACAAGTCAATGACTTCCCGTTATAGGTAAATCTATCGATGAATAATCTGGTGACAAATATTGCCGTAAATAAAGAAGTACAAATACCTATTAGTAAGGTCGTGGCAAATCCTTGAATTGGTCCAGTTCCAAAAACTAATAGTATTAATCCTGTAAGACCTGTTGTGATATTAGCATCTAAAATTGAGGATAACGCATTGCTAAAACCGTCATTAATGGAATCACGCTGCGATTTACCTTTTGCCAACTCTTCACGAATACGTTCAAAAATAAGGACATTCGCATCTACTGACATACCAATTGTCAAAACGATACCCGCAATTCCTGGGAGCGTCAATACAGCCCCTAATCCAGCTAAAATTCCAAAGATGAATAAAATGTTAACTACAAGGGCTACATTGGCAAAAGAACCAGCCTTTCCGTAATATAGTATCATCCAAAATAAAACTATAGTTAAAGCGATAATAAAAGAGAGAATACCGCTATCAATAGCCTCTTTACCTAGGGTTGGACCAACTACCTCTGCTTGAATAATATCCGCGGAAGCTGGCAACTTACCTGCTCTAAGAACATTCGCCAAATCCTGAGCCTCAGGAATAGTAAAATCACCAGTGATTTCACTGCGACCTCCTGATATTTTACCTGAACTTACACCGGGAGCTGAATAAACAACGTCATCCAAAACTACCGCAATTTGAGATTGGTTATTGTAAGCGTACTCTGTCATGTCCTCCCAAGTCTTTGATCCGGCGCCATTCATTTGCATAGTAACTGCTACGCGTCCAGATTGGGTGTATGACTGTTGAGCATCAACGATTACTCCACCACTTAATTCCGGCGTATCCTCTCGGTTCCCCTTAATAGCATAAAGGCTGGTGATTTCCTCCCCTAATGATTCATTGTATTCTGGAATACTCCAAACAAACCTGTAGTAGCGCTGTTCCCCTCCGAGTAATGCTCGCACTTGTGGCTCACGTAAATACTCATTAATCAAAGCAGTATCCTTCAGAGAAAAAGAAGCCAGGCCTGGGTTACTTGCTCGGACTGACAAAATTCGGTTCAACAAAGGACGATCAATCATTGAATCATTCGAATCAGAGATATCCTCTCCCCCCAAGAGGTCAGAGAGATCATCTTCGGCTTGAACTTCAGACGACTCAGATAATTCCTCTTTTAATTTTGAGCGCTCAGTGAGTAACTTTTCCAACTTTGCGTCTGCTTCAATTAAAAAAGAGGTAATATTATCCTCTTTTACTACCTCCCAAAACTCAAGTTGCGCCGTACTTTGTAATAATTTTTTGACACGTTCCACATCTTTTGCTCCCGGTAATTCGACCAAAATACGGCCGGATTTTCCCAACCTTTGGAGATTAGGCTGTGTAACACCGAATTTATCGATACGTTTCCGCAATACCTCAAAAGCTGAAGCAATAGACTCATCTACCTTTCTGGTAATTATTGATTTTACTTCGCCATTGGACATGCCACTGAAGATCTGATCTTCCAAACTTTTGTTGAAGAATATGTCTGGAGAGGCTAAGTTATTTTCTCCGGGTAAGGCCTCGAAGGCCTCGAAAAAAGATTCCAAGAAAGTACTTTGGGACGACTTTTGAAGTTCCCCAGCATCTGTTAAAGCTTGGTTGAATGCGGGGTCCTTTGTATTGTTCGCCAATCCGGCTAAAATATCTTTCACAGAAACCTGAAGGATCACATTGATTCCCCCTTTAAGATCTAGTCCCTTGTTTAAAACTTTATCTTTAGCTGTGTTATAATCAATACCGAAAAATTGAGGTTCTGTCCCAACAGAATCAATATAGCTTAAAGCAGCTGCTTGACGCTCTCGAGACTGGGTCGCATCAAAACGCGAATCTGCCATTGCTTGCGCCGCTTCCTCAACTTGATTTGCGACAAACGTAAACGACAATTGGTACAAACTGACTAATCCGAAAAGTACCGCAAAGACGGTTATGAGTCCTTTATTTTGCATTCTATCTTGGTTTAGAGTATATAAAAACGTGCAAATATAGTTTTTCAAAAAGGAAATGGCAATTATTTCGACTCGAAAAAAAGTCAAAAAAGGCCGTAAATCCGGGCCTCAGCCTAAACTAGTTCCTAAGTAAATTAACCCAAGAGCTGGTTAGTTTTTCGCACTCCCTCTGCACTAGCCTCGAGATGCGTAAGTTCTTTCTCGTTGAGTTCAACCCTGACGATTCGCTCTATGCCATTGCGACCTAGAATTACCGGAACACCAATACAAATATCATTAAGTCCATATTCTCCTTCAAGTAATGTAGAACAAGGCATCATTTTCTTTTGGTCACAAGCGATACTCTGAACTAGACTGGAGACAGCTGCCCCCGGAGCATACCAAGCTGAGGTTCCCAATAATTTAGTTAAAGTCGCCCCACCAACTTTAGTGGCTTCGCGAACTTGATCAAGGCGCTCACTAGTCAAAAATTCACTCACAAGTACACTACTTCTTGTGGCCAAACGCGTGAGCGGAATCATACCCGTGTCGCTGTGCCCACCAATGACCATACCGTCAACGTCACTCGAAGGAGCACCTAATGCCTCAGCTAATCGATATTTGAAGCGGGCACTGTCAAGGGCACCACCCATACCGATGATTCGGGTTTTGGGCAATCCAGTCACTTTGTGTGTCAAATACGTCATGGTATCCATGGGATTACTCACCACGACCAAAATGGTTTTTGAGGATTGTTCGACTAAGGCTCCAGAAACATTTTTTACAATTCCCGCATTGATACCAATGAGCTCTTCACGAGTCATACCTGGTTTCCGAGGAATCCCCGAAGTAATGACACAAATATCACTTCCCTCAGTGGCCGAATAATCGTTGGTCACTCCGGTAATTTTTGTGTCAAATCCATTGAGGGTAGCTGTTTGCATTAAATCCATTGCCTTGCCTTCGGCAAAGCCTTCTTTAATGTCTAACAGAACCACTTCACTAGCGAAATTTTTTATGGCGATATATTCTGCACAGCTTGCGCCAACTGCACCTGCACCTACAACAGTAATTTTCATGTTTATTGTGACTTTTGGTAAATAATTGGGTTGTTCAATTGTTGCCTTTTAACGGGTCAAAAATATCAATTAATATGCACTTAACCTATTCCGGCAGGGAGTAAGTAAATCCTCAATCCCTATAGTTTGAAGCCAACTAGCGAATGCTCACTGATAAACCAGTAGAAAAGGTATTGTATTCCTGAATGGTATATGAGGCATATAGCTTAAAAATGGCCAAATTTAATCGCATACCCAGACCAAATCTCGGACTATTTACGTCCGCTTTAAATTGCAGTGGATTAGTTATGGTTTCACTGATCTGACCAAGTGGCGAACCACCAGCAGACTCTAAATCATAAGTCAAA
>MDTG01060200.1_pt1 | contig 10628 bp, 9 predicted proteins | sample 811421 | NCBI WGS metagenome assembly MDTG01 (sample SAMN05326645, study PRJNA326480) | marine metagenome | isolation source: seawater | place: Pacific Ocean: South East | collected 2011
AACATCAATATATCCATCCAATGCATTAATGTTTGAAGCATAGTTACAAACATTAAAGGATATGAAAATTTTAATAATTGAGCGTCAAAGGGAGAATCAATTAAATGATTCATTTTAATACCTGAAACAGATTTAAGATTAATAAACATAAAAATAAAACCTGTAACACCTGTAATTAACATAGGAATCATTATTGATGACTGATTTGAAATAAACCAATAACAAAATACCATTGATAATAATAAAATTGTTGGATTAAAAAATTGTGTAACAATTATTTTATGTTTCAACCTCTTAAATCCTTGAGTTGCAAAAGCTGAAACCATAGTTAATGCATTGAATGGAATTGCAACAGCAAAAATGACAATAACAGTTTTAAGTATGGATGATTCATTTAATAATCTTACTATTATGTCTGATGAAATAATCAAAATAAACATAATAATACAGGAAGAAAAAAATGTCATTTTTAAAGCTGAGCCAATAATACTTTGGACTTTTTTGACATCTAAATCTGGATTTAACTGACTCACAAATCTCATAATTCCTGTTTCCAGACCCATTTTAGCCAGAACCTCTGATATAAGCATTATTGCATTTGCTAATGAATATATACCAAGATATTCGGGGCCAACCCATCGTGCTAATAATGCAGTATATAAATATCTATTTATATTCCCATATAACATACCTGAGAACGTAATGGTGGATTCTTTTGCTATCTTAGTTGCAACATTCATTATTTAGTTACTATTGAATATAGTTTTTCAAATTTTTGAGATATAACTTTAGCAGAAAATAATTCACTTACTGCAGACTTCCCCTCTTTCCCTCTTTCGATCAATTTTTCAGAATTAGGTAATAAACTATTTATTTTATTAACCATTTCAGAATTATTTTTACAAACCCAGAGTCCCTTTTTATGATCAATAGTAATTCCTTCAGCACCAACTGGAGATGTTATAACTGGCGTTCCATTTATCAAAGAATGGGGGATCTTCATTTTTAGTCCTGCTCCTAATTCAATAGGTGCTACCATTAACATTTGTTTTGAAATAAATCCATCTATATCACTAACAAACCCATGGTAATTGATACCATTTAAATCATTAATTTTCTTTTTTAATTTTTTTGGCATTCCTTTACCCGCAATATTTAACTCCACAGGAACAGAAATATTTAAAAAGATTTCATCAATTAATTTTTCAACAGCTTGAATATTTGTTTCTCGATAAAATGAGCCTATAAAACATATAGTATTTGGCACTTTATCAACTGGGGAAAAGTCAACGTTTTTAACTTGGGGCGGTATAACATAGATTTTTTTACTATATCCTAAATCAATTAAATATGATCTATCCTGATCAGTTAAGGTAACAACCGCATCAAATTTATTTGCAATTTTAATTTCAACTTTCTTTGAAATCTGATAAGAACAGTGATCAAGTTTTCTGCCTATATCTTTTCCTCTTTCAAAAAGTTTTGTTGAAATATCATGAAAGACTATAATTGACGGTATATTTTTGAACAAATCAGCATAGTGATGCATCACATTGTATTCTACTTGGATAAGATCAAAGTTATTTTTCATAATTAAATTTGATAAAAGATCGCGCATATTCTTATTTTCATATTTTGCAATAAAAAATGGTTCATTTCCTTTTAAAAAAGATAAAAATGCAGAAAAATTTATAAAAAGTGAATTGATTTTCCCTGCTAATGATTTTTGATTCCTTGGGTAAGGTACAGTATAAACATCTATACTATTTGTATTGAGCTTATCAATAACCATATTTTCATTTCTATCTTCAAATGAAACAACAGTTAAATTATGTATTTTTGAAAGAGCTATGATATTTCTATAAATTAATTGCGCACCTGCGTGCCCACTAGATTCTGAAGGTAGATACGGTGTTATAAATAATAGATTCATTTATAAAGGTTTTTTGTAAAAGGACCTTTCATTTTATTGCTTTAGCCCACATATTTTTTTTATTTCCTCTATATCATAGTCTCCATTATTATAAGAAGGTAAAAATAAATTATTGAATATATTAAGTTGCTCATCCTTTTTGCTATCCTCATTAATTATCTGCTGACAAAGCATGTTATATACCTCTACGGGTTTTCGAGCTATATAAGAACTAAATATTTCTTCAATATCATAATAATAACCAGGATCATTTTTATAAAAATCCATATCATAAGTAAAAATCGATAATGGCTTTTTTGTAAGCAAATAATCAAAAATAACACTAGAATAATCTGAAATAAGAGCAGATGATATTGAAAGGAGAGGGTACGGATCTGGGCTAGTATACTCTAAAATATTTTTGTTTTTTAAATCAGCAATATCAGGGGAAATAAAGTGTGATTTATAAACGAAAACAAATCGGTCATCTTCAGAAAATAATTTGTGAAGTTCAATCAATTGATTTGCCAATTTTTTTTGCTGATTAAGATCTTTTCTATATGTTGGCAAATATACAACAATATGCTTTCCCTTTAATTTTAGAGAGCTGAATTCATCAAGTGCTTTAATATTATTTTCAATCTCCTCATTTTTATCTGACTGTAAAGTAATTAAACGCGGATATGGTAATTGTAAATATCTGGAAATAAATGGTTTAAAAGGACTTTTATAATTCATATTAATTGAATTATCTACAAAAAAATCTGCATAATAATTGTTTAGATGAGGAATTAACTTATATATCCAGTCCCAAATTGCGTCACCAACTGTTTTAGAACCATTCATATAAACATCAGATCCTATTCTTTTAATAGGGCATCCATGCCAATACTGAATTACTGGAACCCTAAATAGAAGCATAGGATTCAAATCAAATGTCCCATGTGATATTATCGCAATTTCAGCAAAGATTTGGTAAAAAAGGCCTTTAAGACTATAGCTTAAATATGCTTTATAACCTTTTAACCTTAATTCTTTTGAAAGAGAATAAGAATGCGTTATCCAAATACAATCGTATTCATTTTTATTTAATAAAAATGAATATTTCGAATTATCAATAAATGCAATTCCACCTGCTGCTCCATATATAATATATTTTTTTTTAATTAAACCAATCCCTCTTAGTAGCCCAAGCAAGTAGTAAACGGGTGATAAACAAAAATATAAATATTTTCGTGTACGATTTTTTTTGAATAGGCTTATCATACTGAGAGCTAATTGAACCAATCTTTATTGAATCTAGATATCATTTTATTAATATCTTCTAGGTCAGGGTGAAAATCAATCTCTGCCCAATCTTTTGAACTAATCTCATATGAACCTACTGGAATTCCTTTATTTATAAGTTTCTGGATCATCTCTAAATAAAAAACGTCCATATATTTTTTATTTCTAACCATTTTTTCCATAGTACTCACGACGATACTTCTTGCCTTGCCGGTTACTCTAATCATTCCTATAGATTCACCATTAGCCTCATCTAATGGAATATTTTTACTAACTCTTAAAATTTTTTCATTTTTAATAATTAGTTTCATATCATCGAGATCATATTTCTTTTTGCGATCAATTACCATGGTGATTATTTCATTTTTATCATATTTAATTAATCCAGATAAAACAGACTCTTTGAAAATATCATCACCGTTAATTATAATAAAGTCACTTGCCATCTCATGTCTTGCTTGCCATAATGATATTAGGTTGTTTGAAATATCAAAAAATGGATTATAAATAATTTTAATATCTATATTATATTTATCTGAATAAAATTCAACTTTAGATTCTATTTTTTCAGTCTGATAACCTGTTACAACTATAACTTTTTTAATTCCTGATTTATAAATATTTATTAATTGTGATTCTAATAAAGTGATTCCATTTTTTAATTCCAATAAACTTTTAGGCTTATCAGAAGTTAAAGGCATTAATCTTTCACCTTTACCTGCGGCTAGAATAATTGCTTTCATAAATTTTACCTCCAACTAATTCTCAATATTTAGAGTATCTAGATTAAACTTCAACCATTGATCCATAGGTTGATTTTTTTCATTAAATATTTTTGATATAGGTACAGGAAATCCAACTTTTTTACGGTTAATAATCTCTTCCGGCAAATGATCCTTAAATAATTTTTTAAGTGGGTATTTTGATATACCATTTTTAAATCGATATGTAAAAGGTACTCCTGCCATTCTTTCAACTAGTCTATGATCTACAAATGGTACTCTAGCTTCTACAGAACAAAGCATTGTAGCGTTATCTAGCCTTCGTAATAGACCATGTAAATGAGCGACCTGAAAAAAAGCAGCAACAATATCTATACATTCACCATAATTCATAAAAGGTGACAAAACATCTTCAATTATTTCGTCATCTTTATGAGATCCATATGAATAATAGCTATCAAATGACTCTAAATCCCATTTATTATTTTGAGCCCAATTAAATATCCTATCATATCCAAAGAATAATTCATCAGCCCCTTCACCAGAAAGAACGACAGTATTCTTAATTTTAACCTGTTTTGTCATTTCATAAAGTAAAACTTCATTGGGAACAGAAAGTGGTTCTTTTCTCTTGTTAATCATTGCTATTGCTGAGCTTATAAAACTATCTTCATTTACCAGAACTTCATGGTGAGATGTTCCAATAAAAGCAGCCCCTAGCTTTCCCCATTCAAATTCATTCAATGAATTAAATCCTACTGTCCATGAATGTACTTTTTTAGCTATAGATGCAATTAATGTACTATCAATTCCTCCACTAAGATAGCTCCCAACTTCTACGTCAGAAATACATCTATATTTTACAGATGAGTTTAATAAATCAACTAATTCATCATCTTCAGGTTGGTCTTTCTGCCCAATAGGTAAGCACCAATATCTTTGCACTTTGCTTTTTTCCATAAAATATCCAGCAGGAAACATCTGTACATTTTTTAGATAAGTCCTTCCATTGAAGAACGCTCTTAGTTTTTTATACTGTCGAATTCCTATATCGTCAATTTCAGAAAAATTGTATAGCTTTATAATCGGAGAAATTTCAGATGATAAAGTGATATAATTACGTTTTTTGGTATAATATAATGGTTTAATACCAAGCCTATCACGAGCAGCAAAAATTTCAGATGTTTGGTTATTATAAATTACAAATGAAAACATCCCATTTAATTCTTGAAGCATTTTAGATCCAAGAAGAACATATAATTCAAGCAATACTTCTGTGTCACTTTTAGTAATCATATCAAGATTATATTTTTTTGCTAATTCAGCATAATTATAAATCTCACCATTAAAAATTATATCATATTCACTATTTTGGGATTTTAGGGGCTGATTACTTCTATTATTTAGATCAATAATTTTTAATCTGTTATGACCTAGCTTATTGTTTTCATAAGATACATAACCACCAGTAGAATCAGGACCTCTATGTTCCATTTCATAAAGCGCACTTACAAAACTCTTCTTCTTTATATTCGGATCATTTGTAAATAGTATTCCACACATTTTTATCTGAACCAGCGTATTAATGAATTCATTACTAACTCGATAAGTGATAATAAAACTAGTAAAGGAAAAATTAAGATCACTATTAAAGAATTTAAGTGTTTACTAATCAGTTTAAATTTTCCCAGTTGCTTTATTTTCCATTTATTAATTGAAAACTCTCCTCCAATCGAGTATGAGACTTTATGCCAAACTTTAGAATCTGGAACGTAGAAAACCTTCTTACCTGCTTTCTTAAAGCGCAATGACAAGTCAACGTCTTCACAATACATTGGAAAAGATTCATCAAACATACCAATTTCATCAAATTCATTTGAGCGCATACATACACAGCATCCAGTTGCATAATCAGTTATCGAAGGATAACAAAATATTGTACTATCTTTTTTTCGAATTCCATTATGTCGAATATATCCAATTAGCAAATTGACTGTAGCTCCAGCATACCAAATTTTATTTTTTTGGTGATTGTAAAATATTTTAGGAGAAACTTGAGCTATTTTCTCATCTGCTTCAAGTGTATTTATTAATGGTTCAACAAAATCAGAATCAACAATAGTATCGTTATTTATAAAAATAGAATAATCTGCCTGATCAATGGAATTAAATCCCATATTATTGCCCTTAGCGAAACCGTAATTATGTTTTAATTCTATAATTTTTACCTTGGGGAATTCTTTAGATATAAAATTTATAGAATCATCTTTAGAACCATTATCAATAAGAATAACATTAGAATTTAAATATGAGATTTTCATTAATGAATCCAAGCATTCATGAACAACTTTTTTACCATTCCAATTCAGAATAAAAATATTTACTGATTTATTCATTATTCTTTTGATAAACCAATAATATTTTTTACAAAACTGCTCCATGAGAAATTCATTTTATATTCTGATATAAACTCAGTGAACTGATTCAAATCGTGATCAAAAAAATTGATTATTGATTTTGATAAATCATTAGGTGTTGGTTCACATACAAATCCACTTTCCCCAACTTCAACAACTTCTGGTAATCCTCCTACATTTGAGACAATTACAGGCTTATCAAAATGATAGGCTATTGGTACAATACCACTCTGGCTAGCTGATCTGTATGGTAATACAATAAGATCTGCTGCAGAAAAATAATATTTAACCTTATCATCAGGAATGAACTCAAATCTAAAGTCTATGCAATCTGTTACATTAAATTTTTTTGCTAAATCAACAAAGGTTTTTTCACTAGTGTAACATTCTCCAACAACTATAATTTTGAAATTATCTATTTTAGTTTTTATTGTTTTAGCAGATTCAATTAAAATATCTAAACCTTTGTAATCACGAATCAATCCAAAATTAAGTATTAATTTTTCATTTCCTAATTTCAATTCTTTTCGCGATTTTTGTTTAGAAACTTTTTTCCCAAAAAAATTATATAAAGGATGAGGAACCTTCCTGTATTTGGGTTTACTAATTATAGATTTTAAGTCCGCTTCAACCTCAGAAGACATTACCATAAAATAATCACAATTTTTAAAAAATGACTTGGTCATCAAATTATCTGCAAGATTTGTCTCATGCGGTATTACATTATTGCAATTAACCAATATCTTTGCATCACATCCTCTTCTTATATTTTTAGCAATTGAATTAAAGGCTGGTGCAAAAAATGGCATCCAATATTGAAAAATAACTAAATCAGGATTTATTGAATTAATATAATTTGCAGTATTTTTCCAAGTTACTGGATTTATTGAATTGATCAATTTTTTAGAGGGTTTTCCTTGGAATTCAGAAAATTGTGATTTTCCAGGAAACATAACTTTTGGATATTGTAGTGAAAAAGAGATTCTATGTACATCATGCTCTTTCTCAAACTCATTGGCCAATGAATGATTAAATAATGAAATTCCTCCTCGATAAGGTGGAAAAGGTCCAATAAGTATTATTTTCATAAAAAATAATTTTAGTACTTAGAAAACCTTTTTAACTCGAGTTTCTTTATCTTGATTTGAATTGGCTATCATTTCCCCTACAAGACCAATTGAAAAAAATTGAATTCCAATAACAATAATTAATATTCCAAGCATTAATAGTGCCATATGTTTTGCAAAAGGTTCTCCCATAAAATATTTCAAATAAATGACATATGTCTCAATACATATTCCAGCGAAGAAAGTTATCATCCCGACTTTACCAAAAAAATACATCGGACTTTGAGTATATTTTGATAAAAATAAGATCGACACTAAATCAAACAGTCCATGGAAAAACCTAGAACCTCCGTATTTTGTTTTTCCATGAATGCGGGGGCGATGGTTTACAACTATTTCTGAAACTTTAAATTTTTTCTGACCCGCCATAGCCGGTATATAACGATGACGTCCACCATAGAGATCCAACGATTTTATGACAGCTTTTCTATAAATTTTTAATCCACAATTAAAATCATGTATTCTAACACCAGTAAATAAGCGTGTAATAAAATTGAATAATTTTGAAGGCAACTTTTTAGAAAGTGGATCTTTCCTATCTTTTTTCCAACCTGAAACTAAATCATTACCTTTTTCTAACTCATTGATCAAATTTGGAATTTCTTTTGGATCATCTTGCAAATCAGAATCTATAGTAATAATATAATCACCAGTAGCGTATTTGAATCCTTCAGCTAGAGCTGCAGATTTTCCAAAATTTCTATAGAATTGAATTAAATTTATTTTTGAATCAGTCTCGATTATTTTTTTAATCTCTTGATCTGATCCATCAGAAGAACCATCATCAATAAAAAAAATTTCATATGAATCAAAATCAGACAATATTGCTCTTAATTCATTATGAAGTTGAGGAATTGAATCAACCTCATTGTATACTGGGACAACTACTGAAATTTTCATGATCTATCCTTTAAAAATTTTATTGATTGTGGAATATTCTTAATGAGATGTGGATATTGCATATCAAACTCTCTTTTTATTATTTCAAAATTTATTTCATCCTTCTCTTCAATCATTTTGAATGATACATAATCAACTAACGATCCAATTTCTGTTTGTCTAGATTTAAATTGTATTTGTCCATTAAGTTTTTTTGTTCTAGAATTAATTAATTCAGTATTAGAAAATGCATCTGGAATTTCACCCCAAAGAAACTTCCTTAATTCACCTGGTTTAATCAATTCAAACATAGGTAAGGCTATAATAATTGATTGTTTATCATATCTTATATTTTTTCGCATATCCCATGCATCTATTTGATCATTAGCCACTACTAAAAATAGCACTTTTCTACCAATAATATCTTTGAACTGAATATGAGCAGTATCTTGAGTAGATGTAAAACTAAAGTTTAATCTACCTTCTAGAGCTCCTTTAGATAAAAGATAACCATTACCTCTACAGTATAATTTATTTTTTAATTCAGGATAACTAAATACATCAACTGATGTATCAGGAGCAGTTGAGCACCCAATCAAAATAATTATAACTAAATATCCTATTTTATTCAGGTGAAGCCTTTTTAATTAATATGGGATTGTTTTTATCTAGCTCTAGAGCACGTAAATAATAATTTTTAGCATCTTTAGATTTATTGCCTTTCATCATTAAATCACCTAAATGTTCCAAGACTACAGCATTATCATCTATGATTTCTAATGAAGCTTCCAAAAATTTTTGGGCTTTCTCTAGGTCTTCTAATTTGTAATATATCCATCCAATAGTATCAAGGTAAGAAGCATTATTTGGTTCTATAGAAATCGCTTTTTTTGCCATACTTAATGCTCTTTTCAAATCTATATTTCTCTCTACTAAACTGTATGCATAATTATTAAATGCTTGTGCATCTAAGCTATCAGATTTAATAAGATTCATATAAATTTTGTCTGACTTATCCCATTCATTTAATGAATCATATAGTATTGCCATTGAATGAAGTAAGCTAATCGAGCTAGGCTGAATAACTAAAGCTCTTTCATAATAATTTCTTGCGTCATCATATTGCTTCAATCTATTATGAGAGATACCAAGGATATATTGGATTGAATAAATATCTCTAAAAGTTTCGCTAACTGGTCCTAATAAAGTAATTATACCTCTATAATTATTTTGATTCATATATACTATGGATCTACTATAATACCCGCGCCAATCTTCAGGGAAATCTGCAATTAATTTATCAGATAAACTTTCAGCTTTATTATAACTCTCACTATCAATATATATTTCAAATAAAGAAAAATAATTATCAATTTTTTGCGGGATTTCATTAATAGAATTTTCAATTAAATAAAGACCTTTATCAGTATTTCCAGAACGATAATGTAATAAACCTAATTGAAAATTTCTGACTGCAGTTTCACCATACTTTTTATTTAGCAATTCAATATGTTCTATTCCTTCAATATAAGATTTTGATTTTGATAATAAATCAATATATATGAATAAATATCTTTCTTCATTAGGTACCGTCTCTGACAATTGTTTATAAATTGATTTTGACTTATTGTAGTCATCTAATTGAAGGGCAAAACGTCCTGCATTATCCAACAATTCATATCTACCTGGTTCTAAAGAAAATGCTTTTAAATATAAATTCATAGCGCCAGAAAAGTCTTTTTTAACTTTAAGAAGTTCTCCGAGTGCAATAATATATCGAATATTAGTTGGATCTATTTTGTTTAATTGTTTAAAAATCGATTCTGCTTCAATGTATTCTCGCTGAACAATAAGCTGATCTGCCATCATTTGTAAAGCTTGCTCATCTCGCGGATCTTGTTTTATTGCTATTAGCAAATGTTTTTTAGCTAGTTCAGGCTTACCAATATTCCAATAGCACTCAGCAATTGCTGTATGGATTGGACTTACTTTTGGGTCAAAGGTCAGAGCTTGTTGTAATTCAATTATTGCCATTGCAAAATCACCTTGATTCATAAGCATTTGACCATTCATAAAATAACGTAAACCTTCGCTATTTGGTTCATTATTGATATTTTTATTTTGCGTTGATGATTTATGCTCAATATCAAGTTTTTTAGTTGAATTGCTTGATTGGCAACCAATTAAAGCTGCTAAAAATAAAATAATTGTATTATTGCTGATCGCTTTCATCGTAATTAATAACTTAGTTTTTTATTTTCTATCATAAAATATTTTTTTCAAC
>MDTG01192093.1_pt1 | contig 10628 bp, 9 predicted proteins | sample 811421 | NCBI WGS metagenome assembly MDTG01 (sample SAMN05326645, study PRJNA326480) | marine metagenome | isolation source: seawater | place: Pacific Ocean: South East | collected 2011
TGAACACAAAGATGGTCAAATTTCGTTGATGACATTACACGCAGCAAAAGGTTTGGAATTTTCAGCTGTTTTTTTACCTTGCTGGGAAGAGGGAAGTTTTCCCAGTCAACGGTCAATTGATGAAAAAGGTAAAGAGGGTTTAGAGGAGGAAAGAAGATTAGCTTATGTTGGTATAACTAGAGCAAAAAAAAAGTTAATTATTTCATTCTCAATGAATAGATTTTATCAAGGTGACTGGATTGATAGTATGGCTTCAAGATTTATAAATGAACTTCCTGAAAAATTTATAGAAAAAAATTCATTTTTTGATCAAGATAAAATTGACATAGATGATTTCGAGTTTAACCAAGACATAGATTTTGATGACAACGATAATATAAGAAGTCCAGGTTGGATTAGATATCAAAAAAAGCTAAAATGATAAAAAAAAGATTATTAATCTTAAAAAAAAAATTCAATTTTTTAGGTATAGACGGATATGTAGTACCGAAAAATGATGAATTTTTCTCAGAATTTTCCGCCAAAAATAGACTAAGGACAATTTCAAATTTTAGTGGTTCAGCAGGATATGCGGTAATTTTAAAAAATAAAAATTATCTATTTGTAGATGGAAGATATTCTGTTCAAGCTGAAATAGAGTCTGGTAATTATTTTACAATAAAAAATTTAAAAGAAATTTTGAATTGTAGATTATTTAATAATATTACTCTAGGTATAGATCCAAAAATATTGACGATTGACGAGGTAGAAAAATTTTTTTTGAAATTCAACAAAGTTAAGCTTATTAATTTCAATTTAATTGATCAAATTTTTAATATTTATCCAGAAAATAATAAACCTTTTTATTCCTTAAGAAAAAATATAGTTGGAGTAAGTCATAAAAAAAAGATTAATGAAGTTTCGAATATTTTAAAAAAAAGTGGAGTAGATTATTTATTTGTCAGTGCACCAGAAAATATTGCATGGCTATTAAATATAAGAGGCTATGACAATCCAAATAGTCCGATACCTAATTGTCGATTACTTTTAGATAAGAATAAAAAATTTTTCATAATTTGTAAAAAAGAAAAATTAGTAAAGTTAATAAAAGAGAAAAAAATTACTAATAAACAAATAATAAATCCTAAAGAATTAACCAATTTTTTTTGTAAAATTAAAAAGGGAAAATTTATAATTGATAATAAAACATGTTCAGTATTTTTTAGAAATTCTTTAATGACTAATCATAAAATTACGAAAGGAAATGATCCAATATATTTTTTAAAATCCATTAAAAATAAAATTGAAATTAACAACATGGTGAATACTCACATATATGATGGGGTGGCTTTGACAAAATTTTTATATTGGATAAAAGTATTAAATAAAAAAAAAATTACTGAGGTTGATGCACAAGTCAAATTAGAAAAATTTAGAAAAAGTAATAAAAAATACTTATTTCCAAGTTTTGAGACGATAGCAGGTTCTGGTGCAAATGGATCGATAATTCACTATAGAGCAACAAAAGAAAATACAAAAAAAATAAAAAAAAAAAAATTATTTTTGTGTGACTCAGGTGGCCAATATAAATATGGAACTACAGATGTGACAAGAACTATATGTTTTTCCAAACCCTCAAATTATATGAAAAATGTTTTTACGAAAGTTCTGCAAGGGCATATAGCTGTTGTTACATCAAATCTTAAGATCAACTATAATGGTAAATTAGTTGATAAAAGAGCAAGAGCTAGTCTAAAAAAAAGTAATCTTGATTATGATCATGGAACTGGTCACGGTGTTGGTTTTTTCTCTAATGTTCATGAAGGTCCTCAAGCAATTTCAAAATTTAACACGATTAAATTTCAAGAAGGTATGGTTCTAAGTAATGAGCCAGGATATTATAAAAAAGGAAAGTTCGGTATCAGAACAGAAAACCTCATATATGTAAAAAAAAATAAAGAAAAGTTATATTTTGTGAATCTTACTTTAGTGCCGATTGATAAAGATTTAATAAACTTTAATCTTCTTAATAAGGAGGAAAAAAATTACCTTTTTAATTATCATCTCAACATATATTTGAAATTATCAAAATATCTTAATCAAAACGAGAAAAAATGGTTAGCTAGTTTTATCTAGCATACTTAACCATTCAGTCTGATTAAGTATTTTAACTTTTAAATCTTTAGCTGCATCAATTTTTCTTTTTGTAGGATTCTCACCTATTATTAAATAATCTAATTTTTTTGAGACATTGCTTATAATTGATCCAGAATTTTCCTCAATCAAAGACTTTGCCTCCGCTCTGCTAATGCCTTCAAGTTTACCTGTGAGCATAAAAGTTTTATTGCTAAATAAACCATTGTTTTTTAATATAGTAGTATCTTTAACATCTATTAATTCAATTAATTCCTTTAAGACTTTTAGGTTTGTATTGTTTGAAAAAAAACTTTCTATTGAATTAATTTGTGTTTCACCAATTCCGTCTATATTTATTAGATCATCAAATTTTTTGGTTTTAGATAATAAAAGAAATTTTTTTATTGATAGTAAATTTTTTGAAATTAATTTCGCATTTTCTAAACCTATATGTCTTATTCCCAAAGCAAAAATAAATTTCTCAAAAGGAATTTTTTTTTTCGTATTTATTGAATATCTTAAATTAGCAACAGATTGTTTTCCCCATCCATCTAAATTTTCTATCGCTGAGTAATCTAATTTGAATATATCCTGTGGTAATCGAATTAAATTTAATTTCCAAAAATTTTCCACAATCTTTTTACCAAAACCATCTATATTAAATGCTTCTTTCGATACAAAGTGCTTAATTTTTTCAATTGCAATCTTCTCACATTCAAAACCCTCACTAGTGCATCGCCTTACTGCGTCCTCTTTTTTTGTAATAGAATTATACTCTTTAATTGTTTTTGATCCACATGAGGGACAATTCAATGGAAAAACAAATTTTTTTGACCTCTCGTCCCTAAATTTTAAATCTACCGCAATGACGTGAGGTATTACATCGCCTGCTCTTTCAATTAAAACAGTATCACCAACTCTAATATCTTTACGATTTATTTCCTCTTCATTATGTAAGGTTGCGTTTGAAACAACTACACCGCCAATATTAATTGGTTTGATTTTTGCTACTGGAGTTAATGCTCCTGTTCTTCCAATTTGAATTTCAATGTTTTCAATTATTGAAACTCCATTATTTGCAGAAAATTTATGGGCTACAGCCCACCTAGGAGCATTAGCAACATTACCTAGCCTTTTTTGCAATTTAAAATCATTAATTTTATAAACAATTCCATCTATATCAAAATCCAAATTTCCTCTTTTATTTTCAATTTCTCTATAGTTTTTCATCAAATTTTTAATCCCCTTAATTTTTTTATTAAGAGGATTTGTTTTAAAACCCCACTCTTTGAGTTTTTTTAAAAATTCACTTTGTTTAGTAACTTTTAATCCTTTTTCATAGCCAAAAGTATAAGCAATAAATTTTAGAGGAATTTTTTTTGTTTCAAGAGGATTTTTCTGTCTTAAAGATCCAGATGCAGCATTTCTTGGATTTGCAAACTTACCACCTAACTTTTTAAAATCGTTATTTTGTATGAATATTTCTCCTCTAATGTCTATATCACCCGGAAATTCTTTAGATAAAATATTCTGCGGAATATCTTTTATAGTTTTTAGGTTTTCTGAAATATCTTCTCCTTCCTTTCCATCTCCTCTAGATAAACCAAAAATAAAATTTCCGTTCTTGTATGTTAAAGATGCAGAAATCCCGTCAATTTTTGGTTCTGCACTATACTCGATTTCTAAACGATTTTTTTGATTAAGATAATTCATTATTTTTTTTTCAAAGTTAATTAGATCATTTTCATCAAAGGCATTGGAAAGTGAAAGCATGGGCACTCTATGTGGGACCTTTTTAAAATTTTTAGAGGGTTTAAAACCTACAATTAAAGATGGTGATTTTTCATTTTTAAGATAGGAATGTTTACTTTCAAGTTCTAAAATTTCTTTTTTAAGTACATCATACACTCTGTCATCAACAATTGGATTGTTTTGATCGTAATAAAATTTATTTAATTCAACTAATTTTTTTATCTTTTTATTATACTCTTTTTCAATTTTTTTTTTTATCATCTTACTCAAAAAGAGCTCTAAACTTTTCAAGAACTTTTTTATTCTTTTTTTTTATATTTCTAAATTTTTTTTTTTTTATAATTTCATAATTTTTATCGAACAGACTGTAGGAATTTTGATACCATTCTGATGAGCCATAATTATAACCAAGAAGTTGTGCATATTTTTCTGCCTCATCGACTAGTCCAATTGTGTAGTGAACCTCAACAAGCCTATGCAAGGCCTCGGCAGTATAAATTGTTGTGTCATAATCGTCTATTACGGTCCTAAATCTATTAATCGCAGATATCCATTTTTTTTTTTGAAAATAATATCTACCAATATACATTTCTTTTGAAGCTAAAATATCATCAATCAAGCTTAATTTAAATTCAGCATCTAAAGCATACTCTGTATTAGGATATTCTTTTAAAATAAAATTAAATTTTATTTTAGCATTTTTGATTGATTGTAAGTCTTTTTTTTCATCCACTATTTGTTCAAAAAAACATACGCCCATAAGATAATGAGCGTATGAAAGATCTTTGTGAAAAGGATAAACTTTTATAAATCTTTCTAGTTCTGCAACAGAATCAGCATAATAATCTTGGGTATAATAAGCATAAGCTGCCATTAATGCAGATTTAGGAGCCAAATCAGATTGTGGGAATAATATTTCAACTTCATTAAATTTCTTAGCTGCATAAAGAACATCACCACCCTCAAGTGCATCCTTACCTATGTCATATACCTCTAAAACTTGAAGCTCTAAACTCTTTTCTTTTATAACAGAATTTTCAATATTTTCTTTTGAACAAGAAACAAGAGATATTACTAAAAACAAAAAATAAAAAGCTCTAAAAAATAACATAGAACTTTATATAATTTAAAGCATAAATTTAAAAGAGTAATATATTTATGCTATAGACCTTAATAATCTTTTATTTATTAATGAATGAGGAAGATTTCTTTCCTGAATTTCTATTATTGAAAAATTTTCTTTATATTCAAATACTTTTTTTAAAAGTTGATTAGTCAAATAATGACCGCCTTGAGAACAAAATACACTACCTATCATTCTATATCCTGAAGTATATAAATCTCCTACACAGTCGAGTATCTTATGATTTACAAATTCTAATGAATTTCTTAATCCTTCCTTATTCATAATTTTATCATCTTTCACTACGATAGCATTATCTAGACTACCACCTTTCGCTAAGCCCTTTTTTTTAATTTTTTCTATATCCTCAAATAAACAAAAAGTTCTTGACTCAAAAACACTTGATAAATCATCTTCATAAATATTTATTTTATTTTTTTGATCCCCTATAACAGAATTTTGATATTTCAATTCAAAATCAATCTCTAAACTTAATTTTGATGGTTCAATTGAAATTAATTTTTCACCTTCTTTAAAGACTATTTTTCTATTTATTTTTATAATTTTTATTGGGGCTTCACTTTTTTTCAATCCAGATATTAATATTTTTTTAATAAATTCTTTTGCTGAACCATCCAAAATTGGAACTTCCTCACTATCAATCTCTATTAAAACGTTGTCTATACCTAAACCAAACAAAGCCCCCATTAAGTGCTCAATTGTTGAAACTTTCACTCCATATTCATTTGTAACTGTTGTGTTAAGAATAGTGTTGCTAACGTTAGAAAAATTTGGAAAAATTATATTGTTTGTTTTTAAGTCAGTTCTTTTAAAAATAATCCCAGAATTTGGGTCAGATGGTTTTAAACAGATATTTGAGACTGATCCACTATGCAATCCTATACCACTAAAACTTATAGGACATTTAACAGTTTTTTGATTTAATAAAGCCATTGAAGACTTTTAATACTGAGATAAATTGATTCAAATACAACAAATGTTACTGGAAAATACAATTAATTAAATAAATCAAAAAATTTTTCAAAAAAACCTTTGTTTTTTGATGTTTTATTGACTAGCCTTACCTCATTTTTATTATGACCATCAATAATTTTACTTGTTATCTCAAAAAAATTAGAATTCTCACGATGTGCAAACTTATCGATATAATTTGCACTTAATATATTATTTACAGAGATTTGAAATTTTTTTAAGGTTTTTTCAATATGATTAATCAATTTATGAGGAAGACAAATGAAACTTATATCCATAGAAAAATTCTTACATTTTAGATTTATTGGTAAATCTGTAAAATTAATATTATCAACAAGATAGTTGTCAATTAAGATATGAATAATTCTCATATTTTGAATTGTTTTTTCACACTGATGCTTAGCATCTTTTATCAAATATAGTATTAAATTAGAGTCTATATTTCTATTATAATTGCTCTTTTTCATTGAAATTTGTAAATTAAAAAAATCATGGGTTTTTATTATCACGTTTATTCTCTCTATAAAATTTCCTAATATTTTTTCTATTTTGAAAACATTTTTAGTGAGAAAAAAATTTAATTCATCAAAATTTAAAAAATTTGAATTATTATCAACAGGCATTTCATTCCTAAAGATCAACTCAAAGTCTGTTTTACGATTGACAGATAATATTATTTTTTTTGAACTAAAAAATAGATATACTTCAAAATTTGTTTCATTTTTCATATGTTACAATCTGGTTGTTTTGCCGAAGATCTAAAATACTAATCTTTTTGAATTCTTTATTACTTAATATTCTCGCAGATAAATTTAATGATTTTTTTAAATTATCTTTTGGTAATTTAATTGTTACATTTAAATTAGTTTTTATATCCCATCTGCCTGATTTAAAAAAATATAAATTTTTAATTTCAGATAATTTGAAATTAGAATTTTCTACAGATTGCAAGAGATTAAAAAAAGATTCTTTGTTATAATCTCCAAAAATATTTAAAAGATCATCTTTTATTTCAATTGATCTGATTAATTTCCCATTTGATCCTAATAAAAATAATTTTCCATCATTGAATACATTTGCTAAGAATTTTGTTTTTTCTATTATTATCTCTAACGATGAAGGATATCTCTTAAATATCGTATAATTTTCTATTATATTGCTAGCTTCTAAAACATTTATAATTTCATCTTTATTTAAAAAAAAAATATTTTTGAATTGAATAAATTTAAGACTATCTAACAAGTCTAGCTTTTCATTTTCTTTCAATCCTGCTATTTTAATATCATCAATATAATTGAAATTAATTTCTGAAAAATGCCTATTGTTAAAAGTAGTCAAAGAAATTATTAAAAAAAAATAAAAAAGTATTTTTCTATTTGATTTTAGTTGCATCTTTTAAGATTAATTCAATTAATTTAATGAAACTGATTTTTTTAAATGCAGCTATTTCTGGAACTAAAGAAAGTTTTGTCATACCTGGTTGAGTATTTACTTCTAAAAGATAAAAGTCATTTTTAAAAAACTTGAAATCAGCTCTAGTAACACCACTGCATTTTAAAAGTTTATGAGCTTTTAATGCGATATTCATCAATTGATTATATTTATTTTTAGTTAAGTTGACTGGTATAATATGTTTGGTTTTTGCTTTTGGGTTATATTTAGCTTGATAATCATAAAACTTTCTTTTAGGCACTAATTCTATTGCTCCTAGTTTATTTGATCCAATTATTGCTGCTTGAATCTCTCGACCAGGAATAAATTGCTCAACTAAAACTTTTCTATATTCTTTTAATAAATTTAATTTTTTTAAGATATTTAACTTATTACATATAAAGACATTCACACTTGAACCCTCATTTAAAGGTTTGATAACCACTGGAAATTTTAATTTTTTTTCAATTTTTTCAATTAAGTTTTTTTTGGATAAATTGTGTGAATAACAGAAATATTTAGGAGTTAATATCTTATTTTTTATAAAAACTTTTTTTGACATGTCCTTGTCCATAGCTAGAGCGGATGAAATGACTCCTGAGTGAGTGTAAGGTATTTTGGTGCTTTCTAATATTGTTTGTATGTAGCCGTCTTCTCCAAACTGACCATGTAATGCATTAAATATTATCTTAGGTTTAAAAGAATTAATTGTGCTAAATAGTTCATAGTTTGGCTCTGTAATCCTCACTTTGTAACCATTTTTTTTTAATTCCTTTGCTACCTGTCTGCCAGTTTCAAGACTAATTATTCTCTCTTTTGAAATACCACCAGAAATTATTAATATCTTTTTTTTCAAATTATTCCAAAATTTTAATTTCTTTTTCTAAACTAATTCCAGTTTTTATTAAAACTTTTTCAGAGACAAAATCTATTAACCTTTTCATATCCCGAAATTTTGCTTCACCTTTATTTACAAAAAAATTACAATGTTTTTTTGAAATACACGCATCACCAAAACTCTGATTTAAAGGCACAGACTCTTGAATAAGTTGCCAAACCTTTTTGCTAGTTTGTGAGATTGGATTTTTAAAGGTGCTTCCACTTGTTTTAACTTTTGAGGGTTGATTTTTCTCTTTTTCTAATTTTAGCTCATTTGTTAGAGTCTCAATTTTATTTCTTATCGATTTAGTCCCTTTAAAAGAGGCGCTCAGAAAAATGTAATCCTCAGGTATATTATTTTTTCTGTATTCAAATTCAATTTCTTTAGCAGGTATAGATATTACTCTGCCTAATTTATCTATCGCTTGAATAGAAATTAATATGTCTTTAAACTCTTTACCAAAACAGCCAGCATTCATTGATATACCACCACCAATTGTACCTGGTATGCACGACAAAAATTCAAACCCACTTAAATGGTTTTCAAGAGCAAAATTTGATAAGCTTTTATCTAACGCTGCGCTACCTGCAATTATAATATCATCACTATGTAAAGTAATTTGACTAAAATTTTTACCTAATTTAATTACTACTCCGTCAAATAAATTATCAGTAACTAGGATATTTGACCCAGCACCAAGAATGAATATTCTTTCTTGATTATTAAGAATTTTAAGAAAGTTTATTAGTTGATTTAGATTATCTGCTTTAAAGAAAACTTTAGACTTTCCACCTATATTAAACCAATTCTTTTTTTTAAGATCATGCTCAAAAAAAACATTTTTATCAAAATTACTAAGTAAATCTTTTAGTTGATCTATTTTCATTTAATCATTTCCGGTAGTTTTTTCATCCAACTTGAGATAGTTCCGGCACCCATTCCTATTACAATTTTTTTTCCATAAATATTTTTTTTTATAAATTTTGCCAAATGAATATTATCTTTTACTAAAAATAATTTTACCCCTGAATTTTTTATAATTTCTCTCGCAAATTCATTATAATTAAAACCCAATTTTATTTTTTCCCCTGCCGCATATATCGGAAGCAAAATGACCATATCTGCCTTAACAAAAGAAAGAGAGAATTCTTTTCGAAGATCCTTCAACCTCGAAATTCTATGAGGCTGAAAAATGCAGACCTTTTCATAACTTTTGTAGGCTTTGTCTACACCATCTAGAACCATCTGAATTTCAGTTGGATGATGAGCGTAGTCATCATAAAAATTAATATTTCTGAATGTAAAAATTTTATTAAATCTTCTTTGAACTCCCTTAAATTTAGATAAACCATCTTTAATATCTTTTACGCTAACACCAACAGTCAAAGCTACTGCTGCAGCTGCTACTGAATTTCTAATATTATGAATACCAAGAAGTGGTATTTTAATGCCTTTTATTATTTGTTTTTTTTTATTGGGTAAATTTATTATTAAGTCAAATTGAGTTATTTCTTTTTTTTGTGATATGTTTTTAATTAAAAAATTAGACTTTAAATCATTTCCATAAGTGTAAAAATTTTTATTTTTTATTGACTTAATAACTTCTTTATTAATCTTATCATCGATACAAATAAAAGATTTTCCGAATGAGGGAACTTTTTCGATAAATTTATTAAAAGATTTTTTTAATTCATCTATACTTTTATAGAAATCCATATGTTCTCTATCTATATTAGTAATGATTGAGTAAGTTGGCGGGATATGAACAAAGCTACCATCGGACTCATCAGCTTCTAATATTGACCAATCACTTTTACCTAATTTGGCAGAACTTTTTAAAGAATTGATAACTCCACCATTAATTATTGTTGGATCAAGTCTTGTTTTTTGAAAAATTGATGCGACAAGTGAGGTTGTGGTCGTTTTTCCATGAGATCCAACAACTACGATATTTTTCATTAATGAGACAATATGAGCCAACATTCTTCCTCTTTTTATTATTAATAAATTTTTTCGTTTCGCTTCTAGTAATTCTGGATTATTTTTTTTAATAGCTGATGAAATTACCACAATTGTTGCATTTCTAATTTGATTTTTTTTATGACCAATAAATATTTTTATTTTCTCTTTTTTTAATCTTTCTATATTTTTGTTTGATGCAATATCACTTCCCTGAACCTTAAATTCTTTTCCCTTCATGATAAGAGATAGACTACTCATTCCTATCCCACCTATTCCAATAAAATGAATTACCTCGTTTTTCGCAAGTTCAATTTTCATTTAAATTTTTTAATATTTTTTGATTAACATTTATCCAAGTATTTTTATAATTCA
>MDTG01331901.1_pt1 | contig 10628 bp, 9 predicted proteins | sample 811421 | NCBI WGS metagenome assembly MDTG01 (sample SAMN05326645, study PRJNA326480) | marine metagenome | isolation source: seawater | place: Pacific Ocean: South East | collected 2011
CGCCTGTGAGAAAACCAAAGAACTCAAGAAAGACAACCTTGAGATTGATGAAGATTATAAAAAATTAAGAAGAAGTCTTTCGGCTTAGAATGAAATTTAAGATAGACAAATCAGAAATAATTAATGAGTTTCAGTCCTTGGCAGCAGTTGCAGATAAAAAACAAACACTGCCTATTTTGAGCAATATACTAATTAGGTGTGAAGCAGACTCTATAAGGCTTTTAAGCACAGATTTAGAGGTAGAGTTAGATGTGCTGTTGGTTGGGGCCAACATTGAACAACCAGGCGAAACAACGATTCCTGCAAAGAAAGCAGCCGACATTATTAGAGAGCTTCCAGAAGGGCAAGTCTCTTTTGAGCTAAATGAAGAAAGCTCAAAACTTACCGTGAGATCATCGTCTGGAAGATACAACCTTTCAACAATCCCTGGCTCAGATTTCCCCGACTTTGATGTAGTAAAAAGCGACACAACTCATAAAATTTCATCAAGCAAACTCTTTGAGCTTTTTCAAAAAACCTCTTTCGCAATGGCCAACCAAGACTGGAGGCACTACCTTAACGGGTGTTTGTTTGAAAAAACTGATAACTCAATAAATATGGTAGCTACAGACGCTCACAGACTTTCAATTTATAAATCAACACTAGATAGTGATGGAGATTTTACAGGCATTATTCCTCGAAAAACTGTTGTTGAGTTAATGAAAATTCTCCCAAAACAAGATGATGATATTGAGTTTTATATAAATACCAACAACATCGTATTTATGTCTAAAAAATACACATTTAAATCTAAACTTATTGATGGTAATTACCCGAATTATAACCAAGTTGTACCACAGGGCGAAGGATCAAAAATAACATTCAATAGAAAAAATATGCTTGATTCGTTGTCTAGAGTAAGCGTATTAACCAGTGAAAAGTTTAAAGGAGTAAAACTTAAAGCAGAGTCTGGGGTGCTAGATATATCTGCTCACAATCCAGATCAGGAGTCTGCAGAAGAGAAATTAGATGTTACAGGAGGAGCTGGCAGCTTTGATATTGCCTTTAATGTAAATTACCTCAAGGAAGTGCTTGGCACTATTGACGAAGAAGAGATATCGCTCATAAGCTTCGGAAACGATAAAAGCGCACTTGTAGAAAGTGGTGACTCAAACCAGGTTCTTGTATTAATGCCACTACTTTTATAATTGAAAGAGTGATAATTAAAGAGATAAAGCTAGACAGTTTTAGAAGTTACGAATTTCTTGAAATACCTATAAAAAAAGGGATTACGCTTTTTTATGGAGATAATGGATCAGGCAAAAGCTCCGTTATTGAGTCTGTGTATTTTTCACTCACTGGAAAATCATTTAGAACAAACGACACCAATAGCTTAATACAAAACAAAAAAACACAAACACAGACCTTGTTGGTGTTTGAAGGCGGAAAATCTATTAAAATCACCAAAAAAAAGAATAGTAGACCTCATATATTACATAATAGAGGGGAAAAAACAGAAAATTTTACAAAATTAGTAAAGAAATACCCTAATTGTTTAATTGAAAATAAGGAATTTTTCTTTACGACTTCCAATCCCGAGCAAAAGAGAAATTTTTTAAATAAAACACTGTTCTACGTAGAACAAACAGATAGATTATTATTAAATGAGGTGAAAAAAATCATTCTACAAAGGTCTGGATGTTTGAAAAATAAAGACTTTAACCAAATTAAATACTGGGATGAAAAACTGGTTGAAATCGAACCTAAAGTTACGAAATTAAACGAAACTATTTGCCAAAAAATAAATATGTACTTAAAAAATAGCAGTTTAATTACAACATTTGAGGGAAAAAACCCTTGGATTAAAGATCTAGGTGTAAAATACGATCCAGGTTACGACAATTCTCATGAATTTATTGATATTTTAGAAAAGAACTTTGAAAAAGATTGCATATTGAAAAGAACTACTGAAGGACCACACAAAAGATCACTTAATATATTTTTTAAAAATTTAGATGCATCAGAAGCTTTATCAAGGGGCCAGCAAAAAATTATCTCTATTATTTTTCATCTTATACAAAGGGAAATTATAATAGATCATACAAACTTAATGCCTATTTTATTAATGGATGATATTTCTTCAGAATTAGATAAAGAAAATGCTAATTTAATGTTAAAATATCTTATAAACAACAGTGTTCAGACAATTATGACATCCATTAGTTCTTCTCATTTTTCAGATCACAATGAGGTCTTTTTGTTCCACGTAGAACACAACGGAGAATGCTCTTATGTCAAGTGACTATGATTCAGACAGTATAAAGGTTTTAAAGGGCCTTGAGGCGGTAAAAAAACGTCCAGGCATGTATATTGGTGATACTGATGATGGTACTGGTCTACATCATATGGTGTTCGAGGTTTTGGATAACTCAATTGATGAGGGTTTGGCTGGTTATTGTAATCAAATTGATGTAGTTGTCGGTAAAGACGGTTCTGTCTCTGTGGCAGATAACGGTAGAGGGATACCGGTTGACACACACGAAGAGGGCGCCTCTGCGGCTGAAGTTATTATGACCGTTCTACATGCAGGTGGAAAATTTGATGAAAACAGCTACAAAGTATCTGGTGGTCTGCATGGCGTTGGTGTTTCAGTAGTAAATGCACTCAGTAGCAAGCTTATTTTAGAGATAGAAAGACAAGGCTCTAAATATAGACAAGAGTATGCAGATGGTTTTCCGCAAACAAAACTCGAAATAGTCGAAAAAAGTGATAAAACTGGGACAAAAGTTACCTTTACCCCTTCTAACAAAATATTTTCACACACTAAGTTCGATGTAGATATTCTAATAAAAAGGATAAGAGAGCTCTCCTTTCTAAACCAAGGCATTGGTATAAGTGTCTTAGATGAAAGAACAGGAAAGTCTTATGATTTTAAATCAGACGGAGGCCTTAGTGAGTTTGTTAAATACCTTACTGGTAAAAAGGAAACGGTCGGCACACCTTTCTATGCCCAAGCAAACATGAAAGGTATTGGTGTAGAGGTGGCTGTGCAATGGACTAGCACTTATCGAGAAAATGTTCAGTGTTTTACAAACAATATTCCCCAAGCTGATGGTGGGACACATTTAGCAGGATTTAGAGGCGGACTTACAAGAGTTATTAAAAACTTTATTAAAAAAGAAGACCTTATGAGGAAAAAAGAAGTCGAAATAACTGGTGAAGACGTAAGAGAAGGAATGGTTGCAATCATCTCTTTAAAAATGCCTGATCCAAAATTTTCATCACAAACCAAAGATAAGCTTGTTTCTTCAGAAGCAAGACCTGCCGTTGAGGGCTTGTTAAATGATTACTTTATGGACTTCTTATTGGCCAACAAACCACAAGCGAAAGAAATTCTAGGCAAGGTCCTCGAGGCCGCATATGCGAGAGAAGCAGCTAGGAAAGCTAAAGAAATGACCAGGAGGAAAGGTCTGTTAGATATAGGGGGCCTTCCAGGTAAGCTTGCAGATTGCCAAGAAAAAGATCCGTCTTTGTCAGAGCTGTTTCTGGTGGAGGGTGATTCTGCTGGAGGGTCTGCAAAACAAGGAAGAGATAGAAGTTTTCAAGCAATTCTTCCTTTAAAGGGGAAAATCATAAATGTTCAGAAAGCCCGATTGGATAAAGTTTTATCGTCAAATGAAATAGGAACACTTATCACAGCACTAGGCACTGGAATTGGTGTTGATGAGTTTGATGTTGAAAAATTAAGATACCATAGAGTAATAATAATGACAGACGCAGATGTGGATGGATCACACATAAGAACATTGCTATTAACTTTCTTTTACAATCAAATGTACGATCTTTTAGAAAAAGGGCACATTTATCTTGCTCTTCCACCTTTATTTAAAATTAAAAAAGGGAGCAAAACACATTATGCAAAAGATGAAGAAGAAAAAGATGAAATTCTAAAAGCTCTCAGAGAAGAAAGTTCAGAAGGGGCAAGATCTCCTGAAATACAGAGATATAAAGGTCTAGGAGAGATGAACCCTGAGCAGCTATGGGAAACAACATTTGACCCAAACAATAGAAGGCTTGTCCAAATTACACTAGATGATGCAAGAGAAATGGTTGATGATATTTTTGAAACCTTAATGGGCGACCAGGTTCAACCAAGACGACAGTTTATAGATGAGAACGCACTAAGAGCAGAAAACGTTGATATCTAAAAAAGGTTCTTAAACTCTTTTTCAAGCTCAGTTTCGGAGACTCTTTTTTGTGTCATTGTGTCGCGGTCTCTTACCGTAACAGTGCTTTCATCAAGCGTTTCAAAATCAATTGTTATACAAATAGGGGTACCAACCTCATCATGTCTTCTGTAATTTTTTCCGATGTTGCCACTATTTTCAAAAAGAACTCGCCCCATACCTAGTTTTTGAAGTTTTGTTTTAATTTCTTTTGCTTTAGCAACAATTTTTTCATCATTTTTCTTTAACGGTATTACAGCAGCTTTTATCGGCGATAAATGAGGCTTCAGTTTTAAAACAATTCTTTCTTTATTGTCGACTGTTTCTAAACAATAGGCTTCATTTAGAATTGCTAAAATAGCCCTATCAACGCCTGCTGAAGGCTCTATTACAAAAGGCACAACCCATTCATTGTTTTCATCTTTTAAAGCCAGTTTTGCATTAGACTCATTGTTTTCTTTAACACTTGATTTTAAATTTAATTCTTTTTGATCTTTTGAGTGAGACCCCAAATCAAAATCAGTTCGGTTTGCGATACCTTCTAACTCCTCAACTCCATGGGGAAATTTGTACATTATGTCAACGGTTGCTTTTGAATAATGCGCTAGCTCTTCTTTAGGTACATCATAAAGCTCTAGACTTTCTTTAGAGACTCCTTGTTTTTCCCACCAACTCAATCTTAGATCTACCCATTTTTTATGCCACTCTTCATCTGTGCCAGGAACCACAAAGAATTCTAACTCCATTTGTTCGAACTCTCTCACCCGAAAAATGAAACTTTTTAACGTAATTTCATTTCTAAAAGCTTTGCCTGTTTGTGCAATACCAAATGGAATATTTCTTGATGTTGAATCAACAACATTCTTAAAATTAGTAAAAATTTGTTGGGCTGTCTCGGGCCTAAGATATGCGAAAGTTTTTCCGTCATCAATTGGGCCGACATTAGTTTTAAACATTAAATTAAACTGACGTGGTTCAGTTAAGTCCTCTTTTTTACAGTAGCTAGGCACTTGGTCAGCCCTGAACCTTTCACCACATGACTTACAATCGACCAGAGGGTCTGTGAATGTTTCTTCGTGGCCAGAGTACTTTAGAACTGCTTGCTTTGTAAGGATAGAAGCATCGAGACCCTCAACATCATCACGTTCATATACAATCGATTTCCACCAAGAGTTTTTAATATTATTTTTTAATTCAACACCTAATGGGCCGTAGTCATATAAACCTTGTGTGCCACCATATATTTCGCTTGACTGAAATATAAAACCTCTTCTCTTACAAAGAGCTATGAGTTCATCAATATTTTTTGCAGGCAAAGTTTTTCCTATATTATGCTAATTAAGCTATTTTATTATTTTATAGATGTTTAGCATACTTTTTGTTCTAATTTCGCGGATACCGCTTTTTTTTCTTAAAGCTATATCCCTTCTGTTATACACCATAACCAAAAGCTTAAATGTTTCTCAGTTAAAAGTTACTGAAAAAAATATTAATTACTGTTTAGGAAACAATAAGAAACTTATCAATAAAAGCTTTAAAGAAACAATTGAACTATCCCTTCTATTTCCCTTTGTCTGGGGAAAACAAGATAATTATAAAAGCCTAATAGATTCGGACTATATAGAACTACAGTCATTAAACCACGACAGGCCAAAGCTTTTTTTTACGTTGCATATGGGCTGTGTAGATATCTTGGTGTTTGTTTTGTCAGAACTTTTCCCCCAAATTGATATTTTATACACTCCTGCAAAAAACAAGGCGCTTGAAAAAAAATTATTAAAAATAAGACAAAGACAAGGAGCCAGAATGTACCCATCAACAACAAATGGGGTTACTGGTTTATTTAAGAGCTTTTTAGACAAGAACAGTGTTTTAGTTGCTTCTGATCTTGTGCCACATGAAAAAGGAGTTTATGAGAAGTTCTTTGACAAGGAGTGTTTTTGTTTAGATGTGATTGAAAAACTGTCTAAAAAAAGAACTCACGATCTATATTTTATTTACTTAACTAAAGGAAAGCAGAGAAAATATAAGGTTGTTTGTAAAAAAATAAAAAGACAAATTAATACTGCAGAAATGAATAATTTTTTTGAAGAAGCAGTTTTAACTGCGCCAGAACTTTATGGCTGGGAGTACAAAAAATTTAGAAAGTTACGACCAAATAAGTCAAATATTTATTAGCTTCGCCAAAAAGACGGCACAAGAAGTATCAAAACACCAAATAACTCTAATCTGCCAACTATCATGGCTGTTGTTAGTGTTAATTTGCCAATGTTTGAAAGGGAAGAATAATCCTCGGAGAAATTACCCAACCCAGGCCCAAGATTATTTATAGCTGCAGCTGTTCCAGAAAATGCAGAAAAGAAATCAACATTTTGAAATATTAAAATAAACATAAATAGTAGGAAAAAGGATACATAAATAGCTATAAATGAAAACACAGCTTCAATCTGAGATGAAACAACCCTTTCTCCATTTAGTTTGACACTGTTAACAGCGCTGGGATGCATGATTTTTGTAATATTTGAAACCCCAACCTTAAACAATAATAAAATTCGCCATACTTTCATGCCACCACCAACAGATCCTGAGCATGCACCCATAAAAGCAACGATAAATATTAAAAAACCAACAGAGCCCCCAAGGGCAGAAAGCGGCTCGAGAGTAAACCCGGTAGTTGTAACAATTGAGATTGTTTGAAAAAAGCCATATCTCATTGAATCACTTATGCTAAACCCTTCTTTTATGTATAAGGTGAGCATGGACACCAAAACGACGGCGATGACTGTAAGCAAAAAAAGTTTAAGTTCGTCATTCAGGAAATAATATCTAAAACTTCTTTTTGTAAATGACAAAAAGTGTAAGCCAAAGTTTGTAGCAGAAATGAGCATAAAAAAGACAGCAACAAACTCTATTATTGCATTATCAAAATAACCAAAATTTTCGTTATAAATAGAAAAACCACCAATTGAAACCGTGCTAAAAGAGTGAGAAAAAGCTTCGAACCAAGTCATACCAGCTGCCCAATACGATAGAACACATGCTGCAGTAATTAGAATGTAAAACTTCAGTAGAGATCTTGCTGTTTCCCTCAGTCGTGGCGAGAAACTTTTGTCAGCAAAACCTGAAGTTTCTGCCTGAAGCACTCTCATGCCTCCAGATACTGCTGGTATTATAGCCAACACCACAATAACTAAACCTACTCCACCTGCCCACTGCAATAATTGTCTATACAGAAGGATGTGGTCTGGTAATAGCGAAAGGTCACTAATTACGGTTGAGCCCGTAGTTGTTAAGCCTGAAACTGCCTCAAATAATGCATCAAAAAAACCTACATTGGAGTTAAGAAAAGGCAAAGATGCCAACAATGAAATTAATACCCATGTTAAAAAAGTAATAACAAAACCGTCCTTTGGGGTGTAAGAAAACTTTCTTTGTCGCAGAGTGAAGAGAATAATTAATGAATAGGCTATACATGCCAAATAAATATTTAACATTTGGCTATCTAGTGCATTATTAAAATAACTCAAAAACAACGGAGGCAACACAACAAATGTTCCAAAGAATAATAAAGTCGGCCCAAGGAATCTAAATAATTTGAGTAAAACTATCATCTAAAAGTGTTATAGAAACTATCTATTACATCCTTATCTTTATAAAAAACTATTAAATGATCATCGTCATGAATTTCTGTATCACTATGTGCCATTAGCACGGTTTCTCCTCGCTTTAGAGCAGGAATATTGATGTTTTCATCTAGTCTCAAGTCAGATATTAGTTTGCCTTTAAGTTTTTGATAAGATGAGTCAACAACGATCTCAATAGCTTCAGCCATCCCTTTTTTTACTTTATGTACATTCGAAACAGACCCCTTTCTAATATATTTAAGAACATGAGACACTGTTATTTGCACAGGTGAAATAATTATATCTAGCTCGTTTTTGCCAACTAGATCAAAATAAGCCTCTTTGTTAATAATGGTAATGGTTTTTTTTGAGCCTAGTTTTTTAGACATTAATGAGCAAAGCACATTTGACTCGTCATCTTGGGTAACTGCAATAAATACATCACAATCTTCAATCCCTTCTGATGCTAGGAAGTCTTTATCTGCTGCATCGGCGTTAAGCACTAATACTCCATCTAATTCTTCAGAAGCTTGCTCACAGTGTTCAATGTTTTTCTCGATAAGTTTTGTATTGAATTCATCATTTATTTTTTTTGCTAAAGATTTCCCTATATTGCCAGCTCCAGCTATGTAAATATTTTTATATTGACTCTCAAGTTTTTGAAGTTCTTTCGTTACATCTTCAATATGCTTCTCATCTGCTATAAAGAAGACTTCATCTCCTTCATTTATAATGGTTTCACCTGTTGGAATTAAAAGCTCTTCGTCTCTATACAAAGCTGGAATTCTCGTTTCGTATTCTGGCAGATCTTCTTTCAGTTCTTTAACTTGCCTGCCAACCAAAACACCTGAACTTTTTGCATAAACACTTACTAATTTAATTTTGCCTTCAGCAAAATCTAATATTTCAAGTGCACCAGGATGATGTAAAAGGCTTTTAATTTCTTCTGTTATGAGGTCTTCAGGGTTAATGAAAAAATCTACAAAAGGAGTTATTTCTTTTGCAATTTTTTCATACTCAGAACCTTTAAGCCTACAAACTATTCGACCAGCGTTAAACTTTTCTTTTCCTATCAATGAGGCCAAAAGGTTTGTTTCTTCAGAGTCTGTTAGACATAAGAGCAAGCTGCTATCATCAAGCCCTGCTTTTGAGAGCATTTTTGGAGATGAACCATTACCATGTAGTGTTTGAATCCCTTCAACGCTTTTAATCGGCTCAAGGTTTTCATCATTGTTATCAATTACAACGACATCATTTTCTTCTGAGGAAAGCTCTTTAGCAACACTGCCCCCGATCGAGCCACCACCCAATATGATTATTTTCAAATCAGTAAATCTCCTTTAGAAATTATATCCCTTTTTGAGTTAAAGAAATCTTTTGGACCTATAACTTTTTTCCCCGGAAATTTTACAGATGTAATCGCCACTATGCCATCTCCGCAATAAACTTTTAATGACTCGTGATCAAAATCGTACACTACGCCCGGTGTCCCAGTTGCATTTGAATGCAGTTGAAGCTCAGTTGCTTCAACACTTAACCCTGCAAATTTAAAAAAAACTTTTGGCCATTTTTTAAATGCTAAAAACTTATTCTTAATTTCAGCTCCTGTATTTGCCCAGTTTATTTCACCTTCATTTTTATGGATTTTATTAGCAACAGATGCTTTTGAGTGATCTTGTTCTATTGGATCTAAGCCATTTACTATAGCTTTAATAACACCACAAACATTATTTATGGATGTTTTTAACAAGAGTGACTCAACTTCAAAATAATCTTTATTTTCTATATTTAGTACTAAGTTCTTATAAACTGGACCTTCATCTAAACCCTCAGTTAATTTCATAAAACTTATTCCTGTCTCCTTTTCTCCATTTTCGATTGCTCTCTGTATTGGTGCGGCACCTCTATATTTAGGAAGATTTGAAAAATGTATATTTAGACAACCATGTCTGGGAGCATTAAGAAGCCAATTGGGCAATATTTTTCCATATGCAACCACTACTAATAAATCGATATTAAAATCTTTAATTTTATTAATTAAACCTAGTTCGTTTAGGCTCTCAGGCTGCAAAACTGGGATTTTAGATAAGTTGTCGAACAATGACCTTGATGTAGTTAAACCTCTGCCAGATAATTTATCGGGCTGAGTAAGCACAAACTCTGTAGAAATTTCTTTTGATAATAGTATTTCTCTGAATATATCAAAGGCAAGCTTAGGTGTGCCCGCAAAACCAATTTTAATTTGTGTTTTTGACATCTTTAGACTTCATTAGCTTGTCTTTTATACGACTTCTTTTTAGTGATGACGCATAATCTACTAATAATTTCCCGTTTAGATGGTCAATTTCATGTTGTATGCAATAACCCAACAAACCATCGGCAATAAGTTTTCGTTTTTCGCCATTTAGACCTTGATAGTTGAGCTCTATTTCTTTTGCCCTTTGAACTTCTTGTTGAAATGTTGGGATTGAAAGACAGCCTTCCTTTGAAACTTCCAGAGTATCATTAAGGACTTTATAGGTTGGATTGATAATTACTAATGGATCTGACCTATCTTCTGATATGTCTATTACTATTAAACGCTCATGTATATCTACTTGGGTTGCGGCAAGACCGATGCCCTTATCCTCATACATGGTAAAAAGCATATCTTCAGCTTTTTTTTCAAGAGCTTTATCAAAAGCAGTTATTGGTATTGCTTTTTTCCTTAACCTTGGATCAGGAAATGTTAATATATTTAGCCTATTCATAGATTAATTATTATAGTTTTATATATATGGACAATATACAAGTTTCTGTA
>MDTG01368690.1_pt1 | contig 10628 bp, 12 predicted proteins | sample 811421 | NCBI WGS metagenome assembly MDTG01 (sample SAMN05326645, study PRJNA326480) | marine metagenome | isolation source: seawater | place: Pacific Ocean: South East | collected 2011
CAATCCGCAAAATGCGGGTAAACTTCGGACTTGGCCATGGTGGCGGGTCCATTAAACCCATATAGCTCAAGGAGAATATGGCTATGCGTACTATAGATTTTTCCCCTCTCTTCCGTCACTCTATCGGTTTCGACCGGTTACAGGACGTCGCAGACGCAGCACTCAGAGGCGACAGTGGCGATCGTGGATATCCCCCGTATAACATCGAGCAGACCGGTGATGACGGGTATCGGATTACCATGGCGGTTGCCGGTTTCGGTGAAGCCGACTTGGATATAACAGCGAAAGAAAACACACTCGTTGTTTCCGGCAAATTATCCGAAAGTGACGAAATAACATACATCCACCGCGGTATTGCAGGGCGCGCATTTGAGCGACGTTTTGAACTCGCTGATCACGTCAAAGTAGCCGACGCCAATCTCATTAATGGTCTTTTGCAGATCGAGTTAATGCGAGAGATTCCGGAAGAGAAAAAGCCGCGGAAGATCTCAATCAATACGAAGTCCATTCCGCACCAAAAGGCGGCCTAATTAATTTTCGTCAAACGTGGGGCGCGCTTGGCAAGTTATGCCGAGCGCGCTCTGCCGCGGACCCGGTTCTGTAATGTGCATAGATCAGTCGTTGCGGGGGGGCAGCCGAGCAATAAGGCCCGATGATGAGGAACAAAAATAGTCTAAAAGTTCCTAACTTTCCGGGAGAAAGTTCGTAAGCTTCTAGACTATTTAATGAAGTCAGTAGTTTTTCACAGTAGTGGCGGGAGTGACAGAACTCGAATGTTATCTGCCCCATTATCCTGAGTTATCTTGAGTGCGGAAAAGCCCTGAAGACGCGGGTTTTCCTGCATTTCCCTATCTTCCTCCTGATTTGCACCTGTTAAATCCTGATACACTGAGTTCGGGATTAAGTTTGCGGGGTCGTGCCGAGCCAATCATGCCAGCTTATCTAATTTTTTGGTTCGCTTGCGCGGTCTCAAATGTTTTCTTCTCAACATGTGTTGCGGCTAGCGGTCGGCGTAGCGAAGAGGGTGTTATGCCCGCCTTTAATGCCGTCATTACGCCCACAGCTTCCCAGTAATTATCAACAGCGTGGAATTGGTTAGGTGCCCAGGGAAGTGTCTTCAGGTCGTTCCGCATCAAATTCGCGTTTTCACGGACGGCAATTACTGGGATCCCCTGCTCCAATGCGGCAAGGGTGGGTAAGCCGATACAGTTGTCTGGTAGAACCAGACAGGAAATATCAGCGGCGCTAAATACATTTGCTTCATGAATAGAAGATTCTTCGGTAACAATCCGCGGGCTACGATGGAGCCCTTTTAACATGCATTGAACAAATGTCAGGGATACTGCTTCGGCGGCTAGTCGGGGCTCAACTAGCCCAAGGTCTAGGTTAGCAACTTTATGATTTTCAAGCATCGGCGAATGCGCGGTTGGCACATCAAAGAGCATTGATAAAGCATGGGTCAGCATTGCTTCAACGCCGCCCCAAGGGTTGCTCATTTCACCACCCCGTTGAAAGTAGGTTTCATGGGTTTCCTCATCAAGGTCGATTACTGAGGCAATCGCTACGGCATCAAAATTATGCCGGTTTTCCTCAAGCACGGCGTGCACGCGCTCCAATCCATTGACCTCGCCGGCCGCCCGTCCGGAGTCCATGAATGCGGCCGACATGCGAAGAGGCGGATCAAGTTGAATGATTTTAGGACAATTGAGGCCATATGTTGCTCGCGCAGCGCTGACCGCGTTGACCGTATCATTAGCAAACATCTCAATCTCATGGCTGTCCATAATTACCAGCACTCGGTTTGATCGAACCGGTTGCAGGCCCACCGTTCCCATCATCAAGCGAGCAAGGGCACTGCCTTCAACGTAGAGTGCATTTTCAGGCATCTCGTTGAGATCGGAGGCGTTGACGACATTTGGATGAGTAATCAAGGTGTCACAGGCTGCAGCTAATACGCGGGCCGCTGGCGTGGCATCACCTGCATGTCCACCAATTTCAGCGCCAATACCCGTGGGTACAATGAAAACGGTATTGAAAGCTCCAGCGCGCTCAATCTTGCGCGGAGTAAATTGAAATATAGACTGTGGCTCTTTTGGATTGAGTGGTTCAGCACCTTCAAGCAAACCAAATTCACAGTGATAGTGTGTATCATCCATATGCGTGATGGTAAAACGAACGGGTACTGCACCATGATGGAAGTGATATTCCAAGGCATTCTGAACGTGCTTTAAAATGTTTTTGTTTTTTGGAGAAATTGGGATTGGTATGTGTCGTTCGGTCAACTGCATCTTTTTTCCTTTAGACCCGGTCTAATGTCCGGGCGGAAAAATCTTTTGCAGCGAACCATTTAACAGAAAATTCTTCTGCGACTTTAGGGTCATAAACCTTGCAAGAAAATATATTTATATAAACCGCCTTCATCTGATCCAAAGCGTGGATGACAATGGAACTAGTTAAGATGAATTGAACGGCCGAAGTACCCTGAGTGTGCGGTGAGGTTTGCTTGTCTTCATCGCGAACACCAACGTCATCCCAAAAATGTAAATCTTCGCGTTGCATATCGATTAGATCGCACAGTTGTTCGAAATACGCCTTAATACTCTCTCGATTAAATTTTGAGGTATCGCAGCCATGCAGATCCAGGATTAACTCGAGGCCGTAACGATTGTTGTCTGTTTCACTTTCGCCAATCATGTTTCAGTCATCCCGACACATTTCCAAAATAAAATATCGCCTACCCTTTGGCTCTAAATACAAAACTCTAATTGCCCTGCCGGGTTTAGCCTAAAATAACATGTGGAACAAAATTTGCCTCTTTACCGGTGACCAAGGTCTGATCTTCCCGAATACACAATCCAACCGCCTTACTGGCGACCATCCAGCACCCAAGCAATGGATATCGACCTTTAATGTTTGGTAGAGGTTGAAATTCTTGCAAGATGCAGGCTTCGGTGCCGTAAGGCCCATCACTTTCGAATATTGTCTGACCGTCTTCTACGATTTGAATGTTGGCGCCTTGGCGGGAGAGCATAGGTTTTCGAACAAAGGTCCCAGAATTGGCAAAATCAACAGAAGCCGGATCATCTTCAAAAAAAGCCGGCAGAAGGTTGGGGTGTCCCTCGAACATTCCCCATAACAATGGTAGCAGGCCTTTGTTGGATAAAATGGTTTTCCACGGGGGCTCAATAAATTGTGCTCTGCTGTCAGGCACATACTGGCCAAAGTCCTCTGACATTATCCATTCCCATGGATATAGTTTTACGAGGGTAGTAATGATCCGGTCATCAAGATCCGTAAACCGGCCGTTCTCATCAATGCCAATATCACCCATTGCCAAAGCACAGGTCTTTAATCCGGCCTCTCTTGCGCACTCTTCAAGATAGTCAAGTGTGCCTCTATCATCCTCAAAATCGTGACTACAAGCAAAATGCGCTAATCCAACTATCTCAAAACGTGGCAGCATCTCGACGATACGCTCGTGAATTTGATTTAACTGATCAACATTGTCAGGGATAAACCCAAAATTAGTGGCTTCCTCCAACCATTCCCACTGCATAACTGCCGATTCATATAATGTCGTCGGGGTATCTGCATTATATTCTAATAATTTTGCGGGTGTGCGACCGTCATAAGAGAGGTCTAGTCTGCCACATAAATTCTTTTCAGCATTATGCCAGCTATCTGCAATGTAGCCCCAAAAATTCTCGGGAATACCAAGCCGGCCTAAGACTTCTTCATTGTTGATCGCACGTTCAACGACCTGAAAACATAAATCTTCTATTTCTTCAGCAGGCTTGACGATTTCATTTTCAATCTGCGCCATTGAAAATTGATAATAGGCACTCTCGTCCCACCCCTTTATCCCTTTGCCAGCGGCATATTCAAACTCATGTTCAACGGCCACCTCATGCAAATTAGGTCGCTCCGTCACGGAAATGCGCTGCATAGGGATTCCAAAACAAAGGGTATACTGCTTATGGTTATTTAGGTAGCACTTGAGCCGAAGCGACGACTAGAAGATCCAAATCCTCCGCGTGAGCGGGTTGAGTTTTTAAAGCTTGGACGGTTGGTGGCTGAACTTGCAACCTTGGTTCGTCCGGTAGTTGAGCCGACGCTACGGTTTTCTGCTGTCCGAAAACCTCGTGTTCCTTCGTTAGATCGATACAGCGGTTGCGACATCATCGAACCGCGCCCCCCCAACATTGACCCCATCATGTAGCCTGCCATCATAGGCATAAATACGGAGCCGCCACTTGCTGTCCTATATGGAGCAATCTCACATTTTTCTGCACCAAAGTCTGATTGACAGTCTTTGGCCGTGGCATATTTCGGTGCCACGGCAGCGTGCTGGCTTTGGGCTTGTTTAAAGCTGCTCTCGCATTGGGCTTGAGACAAAAGCGGGTCGCTCATACATTGCTCGACGGTCTCGAAAATAGAGGCATCTACCCTAGGCTCCTCGCACGCAGTCAGTGCAATTAAACTAGCGCTCATTAGTAATGTTGTGGTTAGAGAATAATGGGTCTTCATCTTTGATGCTCCAGGGATCGGTTGTCTTGTTTTAGCTAGTCATAGAGGCAGCGTTTAGCACACCGCCCGCTAAAGAAGCGCCGCCAAGCCACAATCCGCTCGCCATTTCTCCCTTTTCAATACGCTCGGATATTTTTGGAATTGGCAAACGAACGATATAGAAAAGTAAAACTTGAACGAGCAAGGCGACAATTCCCCAAACTGCTACATCAGCTAGAGACCCAGAGTTCGTTATGGCACTCGCCAAGGGTATACAAAAACCGAGTAAGCTACCGCCAATAGCCAGAGATGCCGCCATATTATTTTCACGAATTAGAGTTATTTCAGCGTGTGGTGTCACCCACATATAGACGACAATGTAGAATAAAGTCAGACTGAGTGCTGTTCCCATATGGGCCAGAAACCACGGTAGCTCATTTAGCGAAGTGCTAAGATATTCCATGGGGCGTCACTCCTTAGACTTCCAGGATTAAGCGTTACAGGATCCTAGCACACGTCGAAAATCGCTAACAGTATATGTTGCAATGTACCTATCTAGGCCCAAAACATTCCAGGCTTAGAATCTGATGATACAGATCACATTTAAACTTGTGATCAATCTGTGACCACTAGCGATAATTCTGAGTGAAAAATCGTAGAAATGTGCGGGGGAAAGTGGCGGGAGTGACGGGACTGCATACATTAATCAAAAACAATAACTTAGGATAGGGTTTGGCAGTTATTTTTTGGTCTGTTCTGGACGTATTTGGTCGCGAAATTAGCAAACCTTTTAATTCGCCTCAAATAGCTCCCGCTCCATCTCTCGACGCTTCACCAATCCTGGTAAAATACGCCTGTTCGGTCCACCCCTCCTCCACTGCTACCAGATGTCCGCGGCTCCTTCGTGGTCGTCACGTGGGAGCCTTTGACGGATTTGGCTGGCGCAAAAATTACCCGAGCCAATGTTGAATACGAGACTGACGCTCGCCGAAATTTAGTTGGGATTTAATTGCAGCCGTATTAGCCAATGAAATTTTTTCTGTTATCGCCTAATCTCTACACCCCCCCCCGCCATTAAATACCCAATTTTACCTGCAGAAGTTAAACACGATTAATATGCATACTCATAAATTAACTTAATGAAAGTTTATATGGTTTTAGCAAAAACCCGCGTGGTGCCATCTCTTAGCACCAGTAGGGTGTCATAAGCGTCGCGCCGGTTATCCATTTCCATGCCAGGCGAGCCAATGGGCATACCGGGGACAGTCAGGCCGAGCGCATCGGGCCGCTCAAGAAGCAGCCTCTGGACATCTTTAGCTCGTACATGACCCTCAATGAAATAGCCGGCGATGAATGCCGTGTGGCACGAACTGAGTTCTTGGGTAACGCCTGCGTTGGTTTTTTTTATTCTTAGTGTTTCTAGGTCTACATTGAGCGCCACAGCATCAAAGCCCGCTTGAGCCATATGCTCAACCCAGGCCGCGCAACAGCCGCAAGTAGGTGACTTGAAGACCTCTAGTCGATAGGTTGCTGCGAAAACCGGGTGGGCTCGCAGGGACGCAACAAAGACAGTCGCGAGGCCAGAAAGAGTGAAGTCTCTTCGGTTCATGTTGGATCATCCTCGTACCGGATATATAAGTCGATATTCTTGGGATGTATACCTACATATCAATGAAACACGTGAAATAGTCTGGGGCCGCCAAAAACTGGATAAAAAAAGTAGTAGACGATAAAATCAGTAATTGGGTGAGGAGAATAGTCATTGCAAATAAGACTAAGTTTTGACTATTTGACGAATGGCTCGTTATACGAAATTCGATAAGAATAGGGATGACCCGTTTCCCATATCCCGTTCCGGAATAGACCAGTTCCTACGCTGTCCGAGAACCTTTGTTCTCCAGAGAAAGTTCGGCGTTAAACCTCCTTCAATGGTTCCTCTTACTCTCGCCATCGCGACTGACCATCTCCTTAAGAATGAGTTTGACGGCTACAGAGAAAGACAATCTTCAGAACATCCAATTTTTCACAAATACGGCTTAGAGGTCATTCCGTACCAACATCCCGAAATTGAGGATTGGAGAAACAACTTCAAAGGAATTCGCTATCTCGATGAGGCGACCAATCTTGAGGTGTTCGGCGCAGTCGATGACGTATGGGAAGATATCAACTCTAAAGAAATCTATATTGTTGATTACAAGTCCACTTCCAAAAAAGGCGACCCCGATATTGAGACTGGATGGGGGGCGTCATACAAGCGACAGATGGAAATCTACCAATGGCTATTCCGCAAAAATGAGTTCCCTGTATCCAACACCGGATATTTTCTCTATGTGAACGGCATCAAAGGCGATAGCCGTTTCTATTCCGACCATCAAGGATATGAGGACGTTGGCTTCATGGAGTTTAAGACAACTCTCATCCCTTATAGTGGGAACTTTGACTGGGTTTCTGACACCCTGTTACGCATAAAAGAGACTCTGATGGACGATAAATTGCCACCTGCTAACGAAAGCTGGGACGATAACCGATATTTCTACGAGCGACTTCAGCTTGAGCGAGAGTTAGGCGAAACCTGAAACTCGACCTAATTTTAGAAAACTGGGGTAATAGAAACTCTGCACGAAGCGGAGCAGCATGCGAATAAAATTCGTAAGGGCCATAGCTGGTATACGGAAAGACCTGCATTTATCGTAACGAAAAACGGCCCCGTCGGTTGCCCGACAGAGCCGCTTCCCTCAAAAAATTCCTTAAAATCCCTTGCGAGATCCCTGGGGGAATTTTTCTAGCCCCGCGATCTCCACGCCCCCGAAGAAGCCCTTCAATCGCTGGACAAGAAACACGTTAATCGCGAAAAATTAGCGCCACAATATGGATTCGATCCACAGTCCTGTGGAACACGGGGAAAACCCCAAGGAGGCGAACATGAATACAGGTAAGGCAATCTTCTTCGGTCTGGCACTCATCGCGCTGGCCATCTTCGCTCGGGATGTAGTGCCGTCGGCAACGGCTTCATCAAGTGAAGTTGGCAGATATGCGATAGCGAGTTCTGGCGATAGTATTTATCTTTATTGGAAAATGGATACAGCCACAGGCGCTGTCCAACAGTGCAATGAGGATAAGTGCGACTAGAACGGCGGACGAAATTCTTAGGAGGCGACGATGAAAACACCACACGCAATTTTGATCGGTCTATCGCTCATCGCGGCGGCGATCTTCTTCAAGGATACCATGGCACCCTCGGCCAAAGCTGGGTTTCAAGATATACAAAAGGTAATACTTTGCGATCCCATAGAGACGCTTAATATGCCAGGAGAATTGAGTACCAGTTGCGCTCAGGTGAAATTCGGTTAGTTATTGACGACCACTAGGTAGTGCCGCCTTGCAGTTGGGGTAGTGCTTCCCAGGCGGACAAAAGCACCGGCCATTTAGGGCACGTTCAAAAGCGGCATTCGCTTTTATCGGATCGCGTATGCCGCCGGTTGGGGTCATGGCAATATTCTTCTTGAGGGCCTCATGGCCTTTCAGCCGACCCACCTCGGTAATGTTCATGGATTAGTCGCAGGGGGCACCCGAGCAACAAGGCTCGACGTTAATTCCACAACTGGCGCACTGGCCATGTCCGTGAACCCAGATGACTTGCAGGATGCAGGTACAGTAGGGACATCTATCTTCACAAAGCATTGGTGATGGCTCTCCACGTGTCTCCTGTAAGTCCTGCATGTAGGTTCTCCGATTTGGTTTTAAAGGTCTTCTTGTTCACGTCCTTGGCATTTACAAACTGAATCACGTTTGGCTCCAGCGCCACAAGGGCTAAAACATCATAGTGGTCAGTCGGAATTAAAATATCCTTTCGGCGGTCCAGGCAGACGGTCCATTTCCAGTTTTTACGATTAGAACGCGCCTTGTCCTTGTGAGGCTTCAGCGTCGCCTTCACCTGAAACCGAGGGATGTTCGGGTCTCGCGTCGCCAAAATTTCGTAGCCGTCAGCGTTTTCGCAGTGGTTAGTGAAAGCGCGAAAGGCTACAAAGCTGCTGTATGAACGCGTCCCCCAGGGCCTACGTAAGTTCGCAGCGACGAACCTTGCTGAGGCTGGCGCTAGTGAATTTATGCTGATGTCGGTCTATGGGATGGACAAATCCGAGCCAGGCGAAGGTCTATACCGAGAAGGCCAGACGTAAATCGATGGCTAAAAAAGCCATGGATATACTCGATGATGAGGCACAAAAATAGGCTAAAAGTGGCAAACTTTCCCAGGGGAAATAGCAAACCTTTTAGACTATCCAATAAAATCAATGCGCTAGAGAAGTAGTGGCGGGAGTGACGGGACTGTATTAATTCAATAAAAACAACAAGTTATATGTGTTTGTGTCACTTTTTTCCCCATATTTATCCGTATTTCCCCGCAAAAATGACACAGCTTTTTAGGCCGTCTCAAATAGCTCCCGCTCCATCTCTCGATGCTTCACAAATCCGGCAAAATACGCCTGTTCGGTCCACCCCTTAGCCACTGCCACCAGATGTCCGCGGCTCCATCTCATTATTCGGCTGCGAGCTTGCTGTATACACCGGCGCTCGGGTAACGGATCTAAACTGGTTTGATTACATGCATTATAAGAATGGTGGGCCCGGCAGGGGTGCATCAATCTCAATATATCAGTAAATTAGCTGAAAGTTTGTAAATTTCTGCGATAAAAATCGATCTTAATTATGAGTTATGCTTGCAAACCTCTACTCCTTCTTTAACAAGATCCGGCGCCAAGGATAGATTTTCCAACAATCAATACAAAAGGGCATTTTAGTTGAAAGCACCGAACCTCCAAAATGCTTTTGTAAAGCATAATTGCCTGGATCCGTTCCCATGGCTAGCTAATGTCTCGTGTTTTCTGTATAGGCACGGAGAATTCCATTCCACCTTATCCGCTAATCATTATAACCTGAGTTTCTCAACAGACCTGGTGACCGGCCCTCAACGCCAATATGTGGTTCATCACCAAAATAAAGTACGAATTATTCCAGCAGGCCTCTCGACGATTCCACTGAATTCATTCAGAGAAACAACTCCGCAAGTTGTCCGAGAAAAAGAACATTCCGATCAGTGCATCTGGTCTGAGGTAGAGGTTGAGGAGATTTCTGTCAGTGATCTTCTCGAAGAATGCCATGGAACTTCAGCGACCTTAGGTGATCGAATATATGTGCGCGTATCGTGGGATAAATTTGATTTATTTTGCCAGTGTACGCGGATTGGTTTTTCAAGTGACGAATTTCTACATGAAAAGTTCCCTAACGGATACATTCATCTCCAATCGGAGGAAATCATAATACCACACAACAACCTTTTACATATTGCAATTGCCCATTGCGTGATTACGCCAGATAACGGCACGGCCGCAGTTATTTTTAACGCATTAGGGATATCAAGTTACTTGCAGGGAAAAGATGGCCGGGCCAATCTGCCGTGGTACAAGAAATTGGTAGATACAATTATTGGCAGATTTTTCCGTGTTGAAACATTTGATTTGCCAATAAGGGTCGATGCTGAGTGTAAAACGTATAGATATTTATGACAGCCTTAAGGGTCGTATAGGGGCATAGGACAGCAGTACGATTTTCGCGAAATTTTTACTAACTTTTTCCTTAGCCACCTGATAATTAAAGCATTAATTTTTATTTTATTCTTTTAAAAATTGGTACTATCATACCGTCCACTGCTGTCTAAACGAAAAACGGCCCCGTCGATCGCCCGACAGAGCCCCTTCCCTCCAAAAATTCCTTAAAAGCCCTTGCGAGATCCCTGGGGGAACTTTTTTTAGCCCCGCGATCTCCACGCTACCTTAGCAAAGTAATGGCGGAAGTGACGGGACTCGAACCCGCGGCCTCTGGCGTGACAGGCCAGTGACTAATGGCTGTTTTCTGCGACACTTCCAACATTTTCACCTGCATTTACCGACATTTACCTACAATGACTTACATAAAAATGTTGGAAGTCGCTGGCTCAATTCGCCGGCTATAAAACCACAAAAATAAATTGAATTAAGAGCAACGTCAGCCCTGCCATCTTGTCCCTCCATGATTGGAAGACGGGGGGCAACCCAAGACCAATCAAGTTGCCCCCCCCCCCCCCC
>MDTG01378040.1_pt1 | contig 10628 bp, 9 predicted proteins | sample 811421 | NCBI WGS metagenome assembly MDTG01 (sample SAMN05326645, study PRJNA326480) | marine metagenome | isolation source: seawater | place: Pacific Ocean: South East | collected 2011
CGGGCCAATGATAAGTTATTTTAATTTTTCTCTTTTTGATAATATTCCTTATAGAAGATTAAAAAAGTCTGTATTTCAATTAGGAGGATTAAAAACAAAATATTTAAGATTCTATTCAGTCCTTCCCAATATGAAAAAAAGTAATTTTGAAAAGCATATGCAAAAAGTAAGAAAATTTGCAAGAAGTTTAAAATGAATAAAAATTTATATAAACATGACACCAAATTACAGTCTAATATTAGGCTTGAGCAACTTACCGGACTTCGATTTTTTGCTGCATTGCTTGTTTTTGCAAGCCACCTAAATTGGAGCAACAGCCACTCAGTCTTTGAAATAATTTTTACTAGTGGATTTGTGGGAGTATCTTTTTTTTTTATATTATCTGGGTTTGTACTTTCGCTATCATATGAGTCAAAGATAAGCAATGATGCTTTGTCATTCAGGCGTTATATTTTTCTTAGGTTAGCCCGCCTTTCTCCTCTGCATTTTGCTACAGCTTTTGCTTTTATTATATTTGGTATTTTTGAAGGAACGCTTAATATTCTGCCAGCAGTTGCTAATCTGGCATACTTGCAAAGCTGGGTTCCGCATTCGTCAATGTATTTTTCACTGAATGCACCATCTTGGTCGCTATCCAATGAAATGTTTTTTTATTTTTTATTTTTCTTTTTAATAACCCTTTCACCTAGCAGACTGATCAAATATACAATTGCACTATCCCTTCTTGTTCTAATTTCAGCTTGTATAGCTACATTTTTTTTTGACGGTGTAAAAATTTTGGGTAGCAGTCAAACATTTGCACACTGGATGTTTTATATATTTCCAGGATTTCGGCTGCTAGAGTTTTTGTTAGGGATGGTGATGTTTCATGTTTGGAGGAGCGGATTTTCTCTTCATAGGTTTTTTACTCCTATATCTTACATATTACTATTCCTGTCTATGTACTTTGCTGAGAGCGTGCCAGAATCCTTTAGAATGTCATTATTTTTTTTGCCAGCTATTTCTTTGTTCTTTTATGCTCATTTATCAGACTGTACATACGTTTCAAAGTTTTACAGCAGTCAATCCTTAGTTCTCTTAGGCAATGCATCTTTTGCATTTTACTTAATTCATGTGCCCCTAATAGGAATTCTAAGAAATATTTTAGCGGGCCATACTATTGACGATTTTTCTTTTTTTATTCTATGTCTTACAGTTATAAGTTTTTTATCCATTGGCACCCACCTTACTTATGAGAAATGGGCCGAAAGAAAGCTCAAAATTTATATATATAAGTTAACATCTTACTAATTTCTCTAGCTGGGTTTTTAACTTGAAGCTCATTCAGAAAACTGCATCTAATGATGTTAACTTAAAAGTAGTTATATTTTTAAATGAATAACTTTAAGAACAGCATCACAAAAAATTTTACATATTATCAAAAAAATAAGATCATTATGAGACTATATATCATAACTCTTGGGCTTTAAATGCATAATGTAAAGAGGCTCATATTTGAGGGACACTCTTCATATCGATGTTAAACTGTATATGAAAAATTTAAAAATAGTGCTTTATTTTTAGGGAGGCATAGTTAGAAAAAAATGAAAATTCATGCTCTAAGTGATGTACAGTCAAAAAAAATAGGAGATAACACAACAATTTGGCAGTATTGTGTTGTTCTTTCAGGTGCAAAAATTGGCAGTAACTGTAATATTTGCTCACACTGTTTTATTGAAAATGACGTGGTTATTGGCGATAGAGTTACTATTAAGAATGGTGTGAATATTTTCGATTCAATCTATATTGAAGATGATGTCTTTATTGGCCCGAATGTCACCTTCACTAACGATATGTATCCTAAAAGCCAACGAAGCACCGACAAGAGATTACCAGATTATCCAAAAACTATTATTGGTAAAGGTGCCTCTATTGGAGGCGGAGCGACTATTTTACCTGGTATTAAAATTGGAGATGGTGCACTTATTGGTGCTGGCGCTGTTGTAACAAAAGACGTGAAACCACAAGCTATTGTTTACGGATTAGGTGCTGAAGAAAAAGGCTTTATTAATGACAAATCATAGCGTTGGGTCCTTAGAATGATTTTTGTTATTTGTTTTAATGAGTGGTTTGAATTGCTTCAAGATATTTTTTAACGACTGAGTCTAAGCTTAGATCTTTTTCAACAAGTTTTCTTGAATAATTGCCCATCGATGGAATTAGTTCTTTATTATTAATAATTTTTTGCATTTTTTTCTTTAAGCTACTTGAAGAAGATGCTTTACAAAAGTAACCATTCTTGCCGTCTATAACGCAAGAATTACATCCTGGCACGCTTGAACAAATCAAAGCTCTTCCTGAGGCCATAGCCTCCATAACAGCTAAAGGCATACCCTCTCCAAATGATGGTAATACAAAAACATGATAATCATATATATTCTTTAAAAAAGTTTCCTGATCCCAAGCCTCAAGAAATTTAATTGACGAAGAATTAGCAATATTTTTATACAAAGCTTTCTTAATAGAGAGCCTATGATTTTCAATGTATTGACCTGCGATATAAAAATCTGCATCTATACCTAATTTTTTAAGAGCCTTTGCAGCATCAAAGTACTCAATAACTCCTTTGGTATAAAAGAGATTACCTGCAAATAAAAATTTTATTTTTTCAATGTTTTTAATCGATTCAAATTTTATTGAACTTAAATTTATTCCATTGCCTTTTATCACAAAAAATCTATTATTTTGGCCTAGCATTTCTTCAAATAGAAATTTATCTTCATCATTTTGGAATATAAATTTATCATTCATTGATTTAAAATAAGTGAATATTTTTGAAGCAATTAATTTGATTTTATTGCTTTCTTTAAGAACATATGCCCCAGAAATTACATAATATTTATTAATGTTTAAATATTTTGATGCAATTGCTCCAATCATTGAGGATTCAAGAGTGATGAAGAAAGCATTATCAATTTTGTTTGATTTTAAAGCTATAGCTAATCCAAAAATATATCTCAAAGTACTTAGGACGTTTATAAATTTATTTTTTTTTGCTCTTGATTTAAGGTGAACAAACTTTATAAAACTATGCTTAGCAAGTTTAAACTTGTTCACATTTCTTAAATCACTAATTACTAGAATTTGATACTTTTCTGATAATTTTTTTGCAAGTTCAATTCTATGAGAAAAAAAGAAGTCTATGTCAGCAACAACCATTCCAAGTGAATATTTTTGTTTAGCGGACATAAATTTCACACCGAACCAAGAAAAGCAGCATCGCAAATAATGACATTTTATTTATCTTTTTTTAATCTTAACATGTGAATAAAGCCAAGAGAATTTATAACTTATCAAATAGATAAATTATTTCAAATAAGAGTTAGAATAAGCTTTATGATAAAGATATTATTTAAAGTATCTAATAAAAATGTGAGCATAAATAATGATTAGAGAGATTTCACTGATTATTCCCAATCAAGATGATGAAGAAAAGTTATCTAAATTACTATGCTCAATTTCTAATTGGAAAATTATTCCTAATGAAATTATTATAATTAATACCTCATCTAATGCTTTTTCTATTCCTAAAGATTTTGAATTATTTATCGAAAAATCTAATATTAAATTTCATTTAATTCATAAAAAAAACCTCTATCCTGGACATGCAAGAAATATAGGAATTTTAAATGCTAGTAACTTATTATTGGCATTTTTAGATACATCTACTCATCCCTGTAATAACTGGCTGTCAGATAGTATGGACATTATTGATTCTAATAATTTCCAAATTGTGTGGGGTAAAACATATTATCAAGCGGAAAATTTTTTAACAAAAATTTTTAGAGCATGTACTTATGGTGAAAAACCTATCAAGACTCTTCCTGGAAGCATAATGCATAAAAATGTTTTCAAAATATGTGGATTATTTATTGAGTCTACAAGAGCTGGAGAAGACGGAGATTTTATGAGTAGGGTAGCACTTCATAACATAAATGTAGCAGAGTCTAAGAATTTTCTAAATTATGAAAAGTTAAATCAAATGAGCTTTTTTGAAATATTAAGAAAATGGCATAGAAATTATTTTTATACTGCTAGGTTGCCATATTCCAGACCACATAAGGATGTTTACTTTTATGGAATTTCGTTTATAGCAATTATTATTGCTTATAATTGGAATAGAATTGTTGACCCCACGGGACTAGAAAATGAACTATTCGTACCTAATATAACAAAGATAAGCATTCTTCTGATTTTTTTGATCTATCTTTATTTAAGGGGCATATATTTGCCGTTAAAAAAAGGTAGCAATCTTAAATCTATTTTTCCACTTAACTTTATTTTAATTAGCTTTTTATCTGCAATTTTAGATTTAGCAAAAATTTTAGCTTTTGCTAGATCTAAGTTTCATAAAAAATAAATTTTGTAATATATATGATGAGTCAGAACTATCCCTATAAAAACGCATATAGATCTGAAGTTGACGGCCTAAGAGCATTTGCTGTTCTATCAGTAGTTGCATTTCATGCTTTTCCTTATTTTGTTGTTGGAGGTTTTGTTGGCGTTGATGTTTTCTTTGTTATAAGCGGTTTTTTAATCACTAGTCATATTTTTGAAAATTTAGATAAAAAAAGTTTTAGTTTTGGCGATTTCTATGGACGCCGAATCAGAAGAATCTTTCCTTCACTAATAACCATTATGATCTTTTCTCTAATTTTTGGATGGTTTGTATTATTAGCAGATGAGTTTAATCAGCTAGGTAAACACATAGCTGCTGGAGCGGGATTTATAAGTAATTTTGTTTTTGCTGCTGAAATTGGCTATTTTGATGCTGAGGCAGAGTTCAAGCCTATGCTTCATTTATGGAGTTTAGCAGTAGAAGAGCAATTTTATATTTTTTGGCCATTAATTTTGTGGCTAGCATGGAAAATTAAACTCAATCTTCTTTTAGTATGTCTTCTATTGATGATATTTTCATTTCTCATAAACATTAACTTGGTAGAAAAATATCCAGCTCAAATATTTTTCTTACCATTTGGAAGATTTTGGGAGTTACTCATAGGTAGTGTTTTAGCATGGATATTGCTTTATAAACCGTATCCTTTAGATTTTGAGAGGAATGTTACTATTCAATCAAAGTTTAGCAATATTTTGTTAGCACTTATTCAAAATGGATTTATTACTTTTATAGGTATTATTTTATTGATAGGCTCTATTTTTTTTATAAATAAGAATGATCCTTTTCCATCTTATGCTGCTGTTGCACCTGTTATGGGAGCAGTTTTAATAATAATTGGCGGTAATACTAGTGTTTTAGCAAGATTAATTTTATCTAATAAGTTAGCTGTGTGGTTTGGCTTAATTAGTTATCCTTTATATTTATGGCATTGGCCAATACTTTCTTATCTTCACATCATTGAAGACGGTGTACCTCAAAGAGATGTAAGAATTTTAGCAGTTCTTGTTTCTATTTTTTTAGCATGGCTAACTTTTGTTTTCATTGAGAAACCAATTAGATTTGGTAAATCAAAAAAGAAAATTAGAAACATAGGTTTGATAGTAGCAGTTTCTATAATTGGTCTGACTGGACTACTAATAAATTATTATGATTTTAGTAAAATTAAAAGTGTTGATGATGTTAATTTTAGAAAAGGCTTGGAGCATAGAGTTGGATCATCTTCAAGGTGGTTTAAAGGACATGATGGCTGGTTTTTCTTAGGTAATGCATCTAATCAAACAGTTGCAAAACATAAGCTTGCTATTAGACCAACTATTGATGATGTAACTAAATTTAAAGATACTTTAAGCGAGTTGTCCATGATTGGCATCGACTCAAATTCAAAAATTGCGCTTTTTATTGGGCCTAGTAAGTCCTCTATCTACAGCGAACATTTACCATTTAAAACTCCTCTTTCAAATCAGCGATATATTGATTATTATCTATCTAGGCTAAATGACATTTCAAACTTAACTGTATATGATCCAACAGAGGATTTAATAAATATTAAAAAATCTGAAGGATATTTATATTATAAAACTGATACTCATTGGAATGAAAAAGGCTCCTTTATAGCACTTAATAATCTCCTATCTAAATTAGGATACATAGGACCAAAAGTAGAATTTTCTATAAGAGATACGATTGCTGGAGATCTTATTAAGATATCTAAAATTAAAGATTACAAACTTGAAAATGGTGATTCATGGTTGGCGAATATTGATCACTCATATGACCTAAGCAAGGATGTTAATCAAGAAGCTGCAATAAATGAAGCCTTTGGCAATGAAGAGATTGTGTATAACTCGAACCCAATTGTTGACAAAAAAATATGGGTTGTAGGTGATTCATTTACTTACGGATTAAAACCTTACCTTAACGCAACTTTCAAAGAAATACATTATGTTGGTCACTGGCGCGATAAGTTAAATGTTTTATCATATGATTTACAAGAATCGAAAACAAAACCTGATATTGTATTAATTATTAAAGCAGAGAGGACTTTTTAAAAATTTTTAAAGTATTTTTTAAAACGTAATATTCTAAAATATTCTAAAACAACCCTCTTAATGCTTAATATTGGGTGATAAAAAACTCCAGCCCAAAACTTGTATGATTTTTTGCTATAAAATCTTATCCCAATATCTGTCTTAAGAAGTTCATGTTTGATGGTTTTTATTATTAATGATTTAGATGAATAACCAAAAGTGAGGGCATCTTTATATCTTTGCGTATATACTGCTTTCATAACCTTTAGATTTCGCATTCTGCTCCTTTTAAAACTTTTAGTGTTTTCAAAAGACTGATCTTTGACAGTGATTCCATAACCCAATCTATATTTTACTAAGGGTTCATGTAAAACATAAAAATTTTTTTCCAATGCTGCTCGAAAACCAAATATCAGATCTTCATAAGTATACTCTTCAATAGATCCATATTTATCATATAAATTTCGATGCCATGCACCTGTTGCTCCTAAATAAAGAGAACCTGAACGAGCTATCTCAATAACGTCATCAGTTTTATATAGTGTAGCATTATGATATCCATGAGAGGCTTCTTTACCATTACTATCAATTACATCTGCATATGAAAAAACAAGTAAAGGACTTTTGCTTTCAAAGCAGTCAATTATTTTTTGACAACGACTAGGATGAGATATGTCGTCCCCCGCCGCAACTATAATAACATCACCTGATGATAGTTCATGAGCTTTATCTATGTGACGAGAAAGACCAAGATTTTTATTATTACGATTTAGTAATACTTTATGAGGACCGTTATAGTTTTTAACTATATCCTGAACAATATCAAATGTTCTGTCATTAGAGCAATCATCAGTAATCAATATTTCAAGAGGATCGCATCTTTGAGAGAGAGCAGCAATGACGGCTTGAGAAACAAATTTTTCTTGATTATAAGTAAGGAGTATCAATGAGCATGACATTTTCATGACTCAATTATACTTAAGTTTTACCTGTTATAAGAGTTAGCAGCTTCAATGACTCTAGAAATGTCAGTATTATCCATAGTTGGACCCATTGGCAGACTTACAACTTCTCTATGGATTTTTTCAGTAATCGGAAAAGACAAATTTTTATAATTTAAATATGCCTTTTGTTTGTGGGGCGGGATAGGGTAGTGAATCATCGTACCAACCTTATGTTCACTCATGTGAGATTGAAATTCATCTCTATTTTCAACTCTAACTACAAAAAGATGAAAAACATGATGTTTTAAATTCTTTAAAGAAATATTTTTATCAATTGGTAAAGTAATAAGATCATTTTTTATTTCTTTTGCATATTGAATTGCAACTTGTTGTCGTAACAATATCTCACTATCATAATATTTTAGCTTGACTCTTAAGAAAGCTGCCTGTAATTCATCTAGTCTGCTATTAATACCTTGGTAAAGATTTTCATATTTTTTGTTACTGCCATAGTTGCCTAAGGCTCTTACAACACTTGCCAAATCATCATCGTTTGTGGTTATGGCTCCTCCATCACCAAGTCCACCTAAATTCTTACCAGGGTAAAAACTAAAACCAGACGCATGACCCAATTGCCCAGTTCGTTTACCACTTATTTCAGCACCACATGCCTGGGCAGAATCTTCTAAAACTAGAAGCTTGTTACTATTAGCTATTTGTAAAAGCTTATTCATTGAAGCAATTTGTCCATACAAATGAACCACCAAAATTGCTTTTGTTTTTTTTGTAATCGCATTTTGTATTTTATTAGGACAAATATTGTATGAAACAAGATCTGGCTCAACAAATACCGGTTTTAATTTATTTTCAGTTATGGCTAAAATACTTGCAATATAGGTATTTGCTGGAACAATAATTTCATCTCCATCTTCAATTTTGCCCATTTCTTTCCATGCTCTAAGCGTTAAAAAAAGAGCATCTAATCCGTTTGCAACCCCTATACAATGCTTTGTGTTGCAATAAGCTGCAAATTCTTCCTCAAATGATTTCACTTCTTGACCTAGAACATACCAACCAGAATCTATCACTCGAGTGGCTGCATCAATTAAACTTTTACGATGCATTTTATTAATTGCTTTAAGGTCAAGAAAGGGAATCATTTTAAGGTTAATACTTCTCCAACAAATTTTTTACAAAGTGATTTGTTTCAATTTAATAATTAAAAACTCTAACGTGATAACGATCAATTTACTGAACTCATAAAATCATCATAACTTCTTATGTAATCTGATTCATTATAATGCTCGCTTGCCAAAACCAACAAAACACAACCCTCACTGAAATCATGCATTTCGTGCCAAATATATTTATCTATAAAAATGCTTTTATTTGGTGAGTCAAGCCAAACGTCTTCACGTTTTTTTCCATCATCAAGAGTCATTCGACATTTTCCAGAGACACATACAGCTATCTGCTCAAGCTGCTTGTGAGCATGGAATCCCCTTGATACATCTTTAAGTGTGTCAAATATGAAATACACTCGCTTAATTTCAAATGGGACTTTATCAATTGACTCCATCGCAACTAATAAACCTCTATCGTCCCCCATTATTGGGAAATTAATTATCTTATTGAGACTCATTTAACTTTAAATTACTTAGTTTATCAACGTTGCTAGTCGATGAATTATACTTATTATTATTTGTTTTCGGAAGTTTTGATTTATTTTTAACTATCCGACCTAAAAATAATACCATAAAGTTTCATTGAGATTGAGTATGGTTTAAGTAACCTCAAAAAGAGAGATATCATCTTGTATAGAAAAGTTCTTTTATTTGAAAATATCTTTATTGAGATAATAGTGCTGTGTAATGAAATAAAATCATCAATATTTTTAAGTTTTGAAAACCCAACTCTTCTATTCCAAATCTCATTTCGAAAAAACTTTAACCTTGATCTATAAAATTTTATGTTACCAATTTTATCAAGAGAATTTGACAAAGAGTCGTGATATCTATACTTGACAGTGTATATATCAAGATATCTGAGGCTCACTCCATTCAAGATCGCTTTTAACCATAAAGGATAATCTTCGATAAAAGCATACTCTTCATTTGAAAGCCCTAATTCATATAAAGTGTCCATATTAAAAAAAGCAGTTGGACTTGGCAACGTATTATCAATTAAGATTGATTTCAGCCTTTCATCTGCATTTATTTTAAAGATATCAGGAATTTTTGAAGTAATATCTTTTTTTGACTTAAGACCAAAGGTTCTCATCTTTGAAAATAAAATTCCTGATTCTATATTTAGTCTAAAGATCTCTCTTATGTAATTTTCAATACAATCACTAACGAGAAGATCGTCTGATGCAATATATTTAATCCATTTTCCTTTACTAGCTCTTGCAGCCTTATTGAAGTTTGGCGAAAGACCACAATTTGTTTTTGAGTAAATTGTCCTTATTTTTGAAGGATATAAAAGAGCATATTCATTAATAATCTTTATGGAATTATCAGTTGATGCATCATCAGCAATTATTATTTCTATATTTTCATAGGTTTGATCTAAACATGACTCAATGCACTCACTAATGTAATCTTCATTATTATAAGAAATAATGGCAATGCTTACTAATGGGGCTGAAGTCATTCTTTAGAACTAATTAAATTTTTGATAATAGGATAATTTAATATTCTTACCAGAGTCTTATTTTCAGATCCAATTATATCTCTAATCTCTTTTAAAGATGCAACAAGAGATTGAAAGATTAAAATTGCTAGCATGGAAATACCAAACCAATTCTGCATATACATAATTACAAAGGCAACTATAAAGAATTGAAATATAGATAAAATTATTAATTTAAAAACTTTTGCTTCCCATTTGAATCCAATTAATTTATAAGAAATTAAAAGCATAAAGATTGTATATGCTATGTATGTAATGAAAAAAGCAAGAGCAGTCTCTTCGATTGATAAATAATTAACTGCAAACCAAACTAAACTTAAGTGAAGAATATTGATAGTAAGTTCTGATAAAAAAAACAATTTACTTTTACCTAGAGCCAATATAATAAAACCCAAAGGCCAAGATATCACTCGTCCAAAGCAACCTAACAAAAACCATTGAAGAAGTTCTGTAGCAGGAAGAAACTCTTTTGAATAAAATATTTCTATCAAAAATGGTGCTATTGCATAACATGCTAACATACCAGTA
>MDTG01393450.1_pt1 | contig 10628 bp, 9 predicted proteins | sample 811421 | NCBI WGS metagenome assembly MDTG01 (sample SAMN05326645, study PRJNA326480) | marine metagenome | isolation source: seawater | place: Pacific Ocean: South East | collected 2011
ATCCAGGATAGGGACTACGACCTTAGCCGCGCGCTCTGGACGACGAGCGAGTTTGCGCCCGGCTGGAAGATCTGGAAGCGGCACTTCACCGAAGATGCGAGGGTGTTTGGCGTGAGGTCAGAGGAAAAGTTCATGCTGTACGCGCAAAGGTTGTGAATAGGTAGGTGTCACTGGCACATAGATCGCCCAAACGTGCCACTCGTGATACTTAGTACTACAAAACTTGTGTGTATCGTATGATGCGTCGTGAGAGTGTGGTAGTCACGTGTTACGGTTAAAAACGGTTGTTACTTGGCAACTCACTACCGTTTTTCCCCGAGCGTGTGGCTCACACGATCCACGGCTCCAGCACGCCAGGCGCCACCGGCGGCTCGCTGTCCTCGTTTTCGAAGAAGTACCCCAGCTTGCTCATAAAGGTGAGGTGCAACGCCTTTCCGTCGCGAGAGACGCGGGTCACGGTTGCCACCAGATGGCCACCCTCCTGCATGTAGTTCTCCACGCCCCGGAATGCCCCGTAGTAGTCGAATGGCACGTGCACGCGCTGGTGAAGGTAGTTCTTTGGGTGCCACGTGTGCGGCTCGTAATGCGCCAATGCGAAGACCATGTTCTGCTTGTTCGACCGGCCGCTGTACGCGCGCGCCATTTGGGGCGACGTGACGAATCCGTGCTCGCTCTGCATGAGTGCCTGGAGTTCCACCGCAAACTGCTCCGTGGTGCCCCGGACGCCGCGAGCGACGAGGCTCACGGCGCACACGACTGCGCGCGAGAATGTCGGCACCCTCGACCTGTCCCACGGCTGGTCGGGCAAGTCCCGCTTCAGAAGCGACGTCTCCAAATCGAACCAGATTCCCAGCCACGTGCGCTGCCGCTTGTACTCGTCCAGGATGTCGCCCACGTGCACAACCACGCCGGGATACTTTTTGGTGAGTCCGGCGAGCGCCTCGCCGTTGAAGTTGCAGGGGTGCAGGTCGGATTCGGTAAAGCCGTGGGCCAGCAGCGTCTGTGTCGTCATGCCGGCCGAGGTTTCGAGGTAGAGGATGTCGCGGTTGGCCGATTTGTGAGCCATGAACTTGCAGTTGATGGCAAACTCGGCGCGTTGTGCGATCTTGGCGACGCCGTGGTATTGGTCCATCACGTCCTCGTTTGGCAGGGCCTCGGGCACATCGCCGGTGTGACTGGAGGTGTCCGAGTCGTCGTCGATGGAATCCTCGAGACGGCGTTTGGCGGGACGCTCGGTGCCATTTTTGTACCAGTCCCGTTGCCCGGCGCGCGCTTTGCGCATGGCACGTTGCATCTGCGTTGTGGAATCAGGCAACCCGATTCCAGTTAGGCTTTGTTTTCGGGCGATCTTACAGCGCGGGCGGCGGTTGGAAGGCGCGCGGGAGACCTGCGTGCGTTTCCGAGTGCCGTTGCGCAAACTCTGCGCGGTGGCACGGCAAAAGCGGTATTTGGGTTGGCTGACTGGCGCTGGATACCAACCGATTCCATTAAAACACGCGCCGACGGCAACGGCGTGACGTGCGAACGCATTGCATCACCGCACGACAACACCCCTCCTTTACTGGCACCAAATCGCATCTCAACTACCGCACACGTAGCTAGCGTCTGTGTTGCAGCGTCGTTCGTTATTAGGCACACTTGGAGCGTTGCAGGTAAGAGCACACACCGGGTGTGATTGAGAGAGAGAGGGAGAGCAGAGAAAGGGAGCGACCATGTCCGTGGTCATGAAGGTGTCCGTGGGTGTGGGCATTGCGGTCATGGTGGTGTCCGGCAGCATCGTGGGCGGCATCATCGCAAAGGTGATCAACGACGGTGAACACAACAAGGAGGACATGACCACGTCACCCCCGCCGCCGTCCCCGCCGAGTTCGGGGCGCCGACTGTCGGAGCACGACGAAATTTACGGCCAGCGAGGCAGCCAGTTTGACCTCACTAGGGAGGAGCGCGATCTTTTCACCACGCTGGCGGTGCGCCAAATGGCGGCTGGTATGAAGAGGTAAACATGGGGGCGAATCGCTAGTGGGTGTAAACTGCACACATTGTGTATCAAAGTGTGTGCGTGTGCGGGGTTGTGTAAGAATTTGTGTTTGGCCATGGTCACCGTTCTGGAACAGCACCGGGCACTCACGGACGTTGCAATCGAGCAAAACTGCACCTCCTCATCCTTAGAGGAAGAGCGTGTGTCGATGCACACGCTTCCACAGACAGCGTCCTTCTCAAACGTGGGTGCACTTGCGAGCGCGACCAATGCGCCCACCTACATTGGCACGTCTGCAAGCGAGATGGTGTTCTCGGCGCACTTGTTGTGCGAGCAGGAAGGAGCGGAGGAAGAAGAGGAGCACCGCCCCAAAAAGCGCCGACGCGGTGTCGGCGAAGTTACCGCGGCGCACAACAGCCGCGAGGTTGCGGCCGCGCGTGAGCGATTGGAGAAATCCGTTCCCGATCTGTCGAGCGCCGAGCTCGACGTGGCGCAAAGGGTAATCACCCGGCTTGCCAACGAGTTGCGCGGATCGGACGGAGAGATCGTCGTGGAGTCCACCGTGATGCTGGCAAAAAAGCTAGGGCCGTCTGACACGCGCCAGCGCGTGGTGATTGCCGCGCGGCTCAACGCTGGCATTGCGATGCGCGTGGATGCGCTACGAAACTGCCTAGGTGAGTGCTGGAGTGACGGGCTGTTGACGACGCAGACGACACTGCATGGAATTGGCAAGATTGAGCTTCCGCTGTCGGAGGAAGCGCGCGCGGCGGAATCCTTCGGCAACGCCGCAATTCTGTTGGTGACGAGCGTCGGCGCCAAATGATGCACCGACACACCTTGCAAATTTCACACGCGAGTCAATTTGTGATTGATTTTAGTTTTGCAACTGTTGGTACTAGTGTGAACGACAACGCCGCTAGCAGCCCCTGTACGTGCCACCCAAACCGACCCAAAACGCCCCAATGGTATCAAATGACATGAGCGACGACGAGTCGGTGCTCGGGGCAGGCACGGGAGGGGCTGAGGATGACAGCGAAAATGATGAAGACATCAACGTGGAGCAATACCACGCTTACGGCGGCGGCCCCGATGACGGGGACGAGGAGGAGATGAAGGATCAGGAAGAGGATGAGGACGAGGAGGATTGCGTGCCAGATCAGGATCCCTCCGATGCCGAGGAGGAGGCGCCTGAACCGCCTCCGCCACCCAAAAAGACCAAGGCCGGCACCGGTGGGTCTGGCATAATGGCACACTTCTTTGGAAAGCCGGGAGCAAAGACAACGGCGACTCCCGCTCCGGATGCCCCGAGCAAGGCGCCGGCCGCGTGCCGCCCCAGGGGAGGCAAGGCCGTCGCGGCAGCCAAGCCGACTGCGGCGGTAGCGCTTGCGGGAAAGCAGGGTGCGGCCAAGTCGACGAAGCAGCAAGTTAAGGAGACGGTCCGCCCCAAGCCCACCACGCCCTCCAACCAATTCCAAGTTGAGAGCGATGAGGAGGAAGAGGAAGCGCGTCTGGTGAAGAGCCTGCCTCAAAAGCCGCCACCGCCCACGCCGGCACCGGACGTCGAGCAGGACTACCTGGACTCGCTGTCGGGAGCGGCCAGCGGGTGCGACGGGACGGTCGAAGCGGACGGCGAGGGAGAGGAGCCGCCGTGCGTGTCCGACGTGGCAAAGCAGCGCCGGTACATCATCAAGAATGAGAAGACGGGGCGGTGGGCCGAATGGAAGGCAAACAACCCAAACGGGCTTCTGTACGCACCCAAGTGCACTGACCTGTTCGAGTTTACAAAGGAGGACCTAAGCGTGCCCAGCAAGAAGGACCGGCTTCTCATGCAGGACAAGCTTGCCAACCAGCAGATGTCCAAGATCATGAGCACCATGATGATCGGTGGCATCAAGCCGGACGGCGCGGAAAGCAACGGCGCGCCCGGCATCACAAATCTCATGGCACTCGTCCCTTCCGCGCCACCGCTCTCTGGCAAGGAGCTAGAGGAGTTGTGGAAGTGGATGGGCCTCTCTGAGGAGGACGAGGGGGAGCTGGTAGCCATGCTGGCACTGGACCACGAAATTGTCAAGCGCGTGTACAAGGTGCCCAATGGGCCACTTCCCGCCATCTATAATCCGAACACCAACAGCGGCAACAAGTACAAGGTGCCGGCCGTGCTAGAGAAGATCAAGGAGCACGACGACAACTTTCTTCTGTGGACGCCCGAGACCAAGACCAAGGCCCGCGCGCCGAAGCGAGAGCGGGAGCGAACGGCCACGGAGGAGGCGGCGCCTGGAAAGACTGAAGGCAAGCGGGCCGCAAACGGCGTCAAGGCAACCGCCAACGGTGTCGCGGGCGAGCCTTCTGGCAACGCAGGCACTGGCGCCGGAGAATCTGGTACTTTGAAGTTCAAGAGCTTCTCCGACGCGGACAACGCCATCTCGTACGCTTTCTTGACGTGCGATCCCAAGGAGTGCTACACCCTGCAGCGTTGCGGCAACGGAAAGTGGCTTCTTTTGAAGGCACCGGCGTGACGGATTGCATCGCCGGCCGCCTAGCCCTCTCGTGGGATATCACCGTTTGGGTTGCGTGGTAGGTAGAGGGGCGGCGGCACACTCGCGCGCGTGTTTGTGAGAGAAAGCAGCTGGGGCGGTGTGTGCGTGCGCGTGTGCGTTTTTTATGAAGTCGATCACCTTCAGCCTGGAACCGTTGGCGGTGCGTCAAGCGATGAAGCGAGAGGGCAAACTCGCTTTTTGCCAGGACGAGAAATGCACAGTCTCGGCGCTTCCCCACGCGCTGCACGCCATTGCTAAGGATGCACCGGCATTGGCGCCGCCCCCAACACCCATTGCGCCATCGTTGTTCACGTTCACGCTGCGCAACGCGCGTTCCGTAAGCGCGGCGGGCGCGGGTGCTGTTCTTGGTGGCGTGGCGCAAATCGCGCCTCGGCCTCTGTCCACCGCCGCGCTCGTGCTGCAGCGCAAGATCACACCCGAGGTGTGCCGATACATGGATCAGTACAGCATTGGCAACAGTGACAGTCCCAAGGAGGGATGCGCGCGGTTTTGGGAGCTCTTTTACGGCGTGGCCATCTCCAACGACGTGACGGGTCGACCGGGGATGGTGTCTAAGCTGCTGGGTCCCACGGGGCATTATGAGCGGCTGAGCTTCTGGACGCACTTTGCGGGCACGTTTCTATTTGCAATCTACGCCATTGTTCGGCAAATCCTGGTGCGAGACGACGCGCGGCTTGCAGGTGGACTCACGAGCGCGGCGGCGTGGACGATTTCCGTCGTTTTTTTAAGCAGCAGCGTGTACCACGCGACCGCGCCCGATCTCAAGTTTGCCATGGTCACGCGGGTGCTCGACTACGCGGGCATCTACGCAGGCATCACGGTGGCCACTACGGCGGACATCGCGGTGGCCACTCGCGGGTTTGTGAACGTGCCGTACCAGACGGTTCTTGACCTGCCCGCCGCCGCGTTCCTGTTGATCCTATTCTTCATCTGGCGAAGGGGCATGACCCCCGGTGAAAAGACGTGGTTTCCACACGAGATTGTGAATTTTTCCAAAGACGGTTGCCTGCTAAGCCGTGGGCTCTTTTCCTTCGGCCACCGCGACTTGGCGCACATTCAGATGCGGCAAGCAACATCGCTTCTGCTCTTTGCCAACTACTTCATGTCGGTTCCCGCTGCGTTTGCCGTGCTCGGTGGCAGCGTCGCGCGTGTAGTGCTCGCGTTACAGATTGCAGGGTTCGTGACCGTCACGTTGGGGATGGGCATCGACCGCCTGTTTCAGTGGCCCGACGGTAATCTGGTGGAGGGCTCGATGACCTGCCTCTCGTGCCCCTCAGACGGCTCGCCGGGATGCGGCGCCGTACTGAACTCGCACGCACTTTGGCACATTGTTGCGCTCCTTTCAGCCGCGCTTACCTGCATTAGTCGTGAGTACGCGTTGTCGTTTGGATAAGTGATTCTTTAGTGCGTAGAAGATACCTGAAGAAAGGGAAGGGATGCAGCCCTCACGACTTCAGCTTGTTCTCGCCGCGGGAGAGCGCCACCACCATCAGGAGGTGGCCACTGCCGGTTTCTTTACTAAGAGCGACCCCTCAAACGAGTTGCGTAGTGCCATGACCATGTCTGACGCCAAGAAGGCGGAAGCAAAAGTCAAGATCGTCATGGGCAAGCTCAAGCCCGACCAGATCAAGAAGATTGCGGACAAGTTTGCGTCGGACGAGATCAACGCTTGGCAGAAATTGAAAGGCGTTTCCAAAGAGGCAACTAACACAAACCGACACAAGAGGATGGAGGCGTTGAAAGAGCTGCTGGAGGCACACCTCGGAATGGGCGCGTTGTACGAGTTCGGCCCAAAAACGCGCGTTGCGGCGCTTCCTAACAAGCCCCAAATGCCTGAAGTCGCCCAATTTACTCTTTGGCCAAGCTACGAAAGCTACGAGAAGGGCACGGCCCCGTGGCGCAAGTATGACAGGATTCGCTTGTTTTGGGAGAAAGCGAGGAAGATGGAAGCGGAAACGTTGAAGCGTTCGTAACGGTCTTTAAGTTTAGTGACAGATAACATCGTTTAAGCGTGCGCACTGTCAAGAGAGCCACGCCCCATGCCGTTTGGGTCCGCGGCGCGCATTGCGCCTAGCACGCGGCTCGATGCCGTGCTCGCGGCCGGTAATGCGCACATGCGCCTCAAGGGTCCCGTGGCACGCACCGGCGCAATAGAAAGCGAGGAGGAGGAGGCCGGCTTTGTGGACGCAATGGATACTTACGATAAAGAGCCTGGGATTGCGGATCACGATACATATTATTACTCCCTCAAAGGACAGGTCGACAAAGAGCTTGAGTATCCCACCGACGAAGAGCTGAAAGCTATGGCTGACTGGATGCATGGGCCCACACCGATTATGAGGGAGAAGGCCACGAAAGAGATCCTGGATCTCTTTGCAAAGCTCAACAGCGAATACCGAATCAGGGCGGGGAAATTTTGGATTCGTCGCATGGCGATGCTGACTCGCACAATTCCACACGTAGCAAAGGCGGACATCGAATGGTACTTTTTGTTGACCAACCAGCAATATGCGATGACGGGCGGAATGCCAAGCCACATCTACGACGATCGTTACGACGGGGGTCCAGCCGAAGAGCTTGGAGAGAAAAAGATGGTGCAGGTTCGCGAATGGATCAAAGCCAACAGAAGCGAATGGCCCGTGGCACAGCAACGCAAGCTGGTGGCTCGGAGCTGGGGATGGAATGCCGAGGATCAAGAGCGTTTCAAGCAATACACCGCAGTTTGGATGAACAAGGTCAAGACCCAAGAAAACAAATTATTGGGGGGGAAGGAGGATTTGAGCGAGACACAGGGTGTTCAGTTGGAGTTTGACCGCCGATTCAGAGAAGGGGTCGACGAAATTTTAAGAGCAAACCTGTACGCAGACGAGAGGCTCAAGGCCACCGACGCCGCTTTCAGGAGCCCGGCACTGGGAACGATCCGTAACAAGGGCCCCATTCCGCACTTGCACCACCTGCGTCGCCACGAGTCTCAGAAGACCCGCTCGGTGGTCGACGAGCTGTTCAAGTTTGAGCGTATGCGAATATAAGCGCGCATTGTGTGAGTAAAGAAGTGTCTTTTAAAAGAAGAAAAATATGATTTACGCGCCACTGCCACAATTCGCCTCAAAGCCGACGACGACTCCTTCTGGGGTGCCTGCGCACCGTTTCGCGCTGCGCTAAGAACTCTTCAATGGAGCTGGGTGTGAGCAGCCGGTCGACCAGAGCGCGTAGCGGTCCGCTGAGTCGCAGCACCGGGCCGGACGTCTCGGCCAGGTGCGGCATCACAGATCGCACTGCCGAGGCCGCCGCAGTTGCCTGCGCCAGTAGAAAGTCGTCGGCACTCTCGTTTTGGGGGGCTCCCGGTTGCATTAGTGACCTAAACGGGTCTGCTCCCTGGCTTTCGTCTGGGAAGAATATGAATTGCACCTGCTGCCCACCCCCTTCCTGCGCCGCGTGCCGTGCCACGCGCGCATCGTTGGCTGCATCCACCTGGCGCTGACTCACGCCTTCGCGCGGCGTGCGGCAGGTGGGGCACGCCAGGAAGTTGTGCCCGAGCATCTCGTCGTTGCACGGCGCGCAGATCCAATGGCCGCACGGAAAGCAGAAGCGGTTTGCTTTGGTGCCCTCCATGCATATGGGACACACGCACTCCTCTGCTTCGCTTTCCGCTGATGGTGCCTTGCGCTTTGCTCGCAGAGCCCGCGCCATTGGAGATTCGCGACGTTCCTGACACCTTCACGCCTCGTCAGAGGCAAGAATTTTTAGAGATATCCAACCGAGCAAAAGTGGAACTCAATGCAACGTTTACTGCAGTGGCTATCGGTCTGCAGCTCTACTTGGAATCGTCTCGTCTAGCGCCGTTGCCACAACCTACGGATGCAACCAACGGCTAGTACTGGGACGAGGGACGGGAGTACACGTTGGTAGGTATGTACTGGGACGGGTGTGCTTGTGGATGATAGGGGTGAAATTGTGCATTTGTGGCCGGCATAAAGTGCGGGTAAGGAAGCGGCCGCATGTAGCCGTTTTGGGCCTCGTGCGTAGGAAAGTGGGCGGTGGACTGCGCGTTGCAGTCGCCGTGTCCTGTGTTCACGACCAGTTCTTGCAGCATGTTGATCGCCGCCTGGTAAGAGAACGGCGCCATCGTCGATCGCGCCACTTCCGTCACCACCTGCGTTCCCACGGCTGGCACCAATGCTTTTTCAAGTGCCGGTGACGGTTCCGGTGTTGGCGCCGGCGCCGGAACCGGAACCGGAACCGATTCTAGTCGTGGTGTTGGCGCGGGTGGCGGGGTCGTCTGCGTCGACGCACAGTGGTGAGTGGCCGTCGACGCGTTGCGCGAGGTGGGCGTGCTTGTCTGCTTGTGGCGCGACCTGGGCCTCTTTGTGAGCTCGGTGTCGAGCCGCCTGCACTCCGTCACCGCCTCGGCGAGCGAGGCCTCTAGGTCGCGAATGCGCACGGCCTGCTCATCCGTGTGCGTCTGCAGCGACTCCTTCTCCACATCCTTGCGATCGTTGTTCTCGCTCAACTGATTTATGATGCGCTTCTTGCTCTCGAGCGCGCCGGTGAGGCGCTCGGTCGCCTCCTCGTGCTCCCGCTGCAGCTTTGCGATGGCGGCGGCGTGCGCCTTGCCGAGCTCGTCCTTGGCGGACGTGAGCCGCTCGTCGCTCGACGCGACGTTGCTCTCGAGCCGCGCGATGGTGGCCACGTGCTTGGAGAGCGCCGCGTTGTGCAGCGCGTCCTTGGCTTCGCTCTGGCGCTGCAACGCGCTGAACTTCTCGACCAGCCGCCTGTGCTCCTTGACCGCCTTCTGGTGGTCGGACGACATCTTCTTCGCCGACTCCTTCATCGCGGCGACCTCCGCGGCGAGCGCGTTGTTCTGCAGCCGCTGCAGCCCGAGCTCGTCCTCCTTGGTCTTGGCCGCGCTCTCGAGCTCGCGCGCGTGCTCCTGCGCCAGCTCCTTGATGTTGTCCTCGGCCACCTCGATGGCGGTCTCGAACGTCGACGTGAGTGTCTTGGTCTTGTCCATCTCCTCCCTGAGCTGCCGCTGATCGCGCACGCGTTCCATCTGCAGGATCTGCACCAGCTCGTTCAGCTGCGCGACCTTCCGCTCGGGCTTTGCGACGCTGCTCGGAAGGACGGCGTCCGGCGCAAAGTCGAGGCAGGTCGCGCTGTACGATTCGGGAAAGTCGGCGATCTGCTTGTCGCTCACCACCGGCAGCGGCGGCTCGGGCGGCGCGCGCACGGCGATGCTCTGGTCGGACGGGTCGAGCACCGACTTGCCCTTGTGCGGCGCCGCCGACGCGCTCGAGAACTGCAGGATACGGTCCCTCAGTGCCACACCGTCGCTGCCGGGCATGGCGGCCGTCTCGCACGCCGAGAGGTGCCAGAACGCCGCGTCGGTCCCCGCTTGCCAGGGCATGCTGTACGTGAGCAGCACGAACCGCGCCGACGCGGCACTGCGCGCGGTGGTCGGGAAGGCCTCGAACGAGGCGACGACGTCGCTCAGCGCGGGGCCGCGCAGCCACGCCGAGTGCGTGCACATGCACCGGATGAGGGCAGGGTTCTGAGAGTAGACGAGCGCGCGTTCGCCCGACAGGTTGATGATGGCGATGTAACGCGGCGGGGGGTTGGTGAGGCCGCAGGGGAGGGGCTTCCCACGCGCGAGGCTCCGCGCAAGCGTGTAGATGAACACGCGCTCGTTCCCGTTGGCCTCGGTGGCGGCGCAGCTGCTGAGGCTGCCCCTCTCCTTGAGCGCGACGCACGCCAGGTGGCTGTTGATCAGGCGGCCGACGCGGCTGTTTGCCAGCCCCTTGAGCCACTCATCCACCGCGTCCTCGTCGCCGAGGAGGCACGGTTCCATCGCGCCGCGCCGCGGTGGAACCGCCTGCCAGTTCCGCCCCACGCGCCCACCACGTGTTGCAAGGTCCAGGTGGAACCGTTCCAGCTATAGCGCACACCCGCATCCACCGGTTCCGCCGCGACCCCTACAAAATTGAATCGCGCCCGCAAGTGGGAGGCGGCGAGGGGGCCTTGCGACTCGTAGCCATACCAGTCACGAGGCCCCCGCGCCCCCGGGTGCCCGCACGCCCCGAAAATGAAACGCGACG
>MDTG01144481.1_pt1 | contig 10627 bp, 9 predicted proteins | sample 811421 | NCBI WGS metagenome assembly MDTG01 (sample SAMN05326645, study PRJNA326480) | marine metagenome | isolation source: seawater | place: Pacific Ocean: South East | collected 2011
TATCTATGTACTTATTATTACAGGTGAAGGAAAGGCCTTTGTAGCGGGTGCTGATATTTCTGAAATGAAGGATAAGACAGCCGAGCAGGGAAGGACCTTTGGAGATCTTGGAGCAAGGATATTCAGAAAAATTGAACTTATGGAAAAACCAGTTATTGCAGCTGTAAATGGATTTGCCCTAGGTGGTGGATGTGAGCTTGCAATGAGCTGTGATATAAGAATAGCAGGAGAAAAGGCTAAATTTGGACAGCCAGAAGTTGGTCTAGGAATAACACCTGGATTTGCTGGTACCCAAAGACTTCCAAGGTTAGTGGGAACAGCAAAGGCTAAGGAGTTAATATTTACTGGAAATATGGTAAATGCCATGGAAGCAGAAAAAATTGGTCTGGTTAATAAAGTAGTACCTCAAGAGGAATTAATGGATGAGGCACTAAAAATGGCTAAAAAAATCGCGTCAAATGGTCAAATTGCTATTAGATATTCAAAGGCAGCTATAAATAGAGGCACTAACTGTGATATTGACACGGCAGTTGAGATAGAAAAGGATCTATTTGGACTATGCTTTGCTACAGAGGATCAAAAAGAAGGTATGTCTGCATTTTTAGAAAAGAGAAAACCAGAGTTTATAAACAAGTAATAAACCTTTGTTATGGGTGAGATAAAGACTATAATTTTACTATTTATATCTAAAATAACTTTGTTACAACCTAATAAGGAGAAAATTTGTTGTCCGTTACATCCTTATAGGTCATCCGTTATAGTCCGTTTCAACGTTACATAATTTCGGATTGATTTAAAGGGTCTGTATAAAATATGACAATAAAGCTGTTCTTATGTAACCGACTAAAAAGACTGGCTCAATAGATTGTAACGTGTAACCGACCTCAAAGCTAGACCGTATAGAATGTAACGATACTCCTTAGAGATTGACCTAAATAATAAATATGGGAGGAATACAAGTGAAAATATTTGTTTTAGGAGCAGGAACAATGGGTTCAGGTATTGCTTTATCCTTTGCACAGGCTGGATATGAAGTAGTAATGAGGGATATAGATCAAAGCTTTGTAGAAAGAGGCATTAGAATAATAACTAAAAACTTAGATAGAAGCGTGAAAAAGGAAAGAATAACTGAAGAAAAGAAAGAAGAGATATTGGGAAGGATATCATCGACTACAGATATTAATTTAGCAAAGGATGCAGATCTAGTAGTAGAGGCAGCAATAGAAAATATGCAAATTAAAAAAACAATATTTGCTGAGCTTGATGGAATTTGTAAAGAGGAAACAATTCTTGCAACAAACACATCATCCCTTTCAATAACAGAGATAGCAAGTGCTACATCAAGACCAGATAAAATAATCGGAATGCATTTCTTTAATCCAGTTCCCGTTATGAAACTGGTAGAAGTTATCAAGGGGATAGCAACATCAGACGAAACAAAGAGTACAATTATTGAATTAACTAAAAAACTTGGTAAGACACCTGTAGAAGTAGAAGAGGCTCCAGGCTTTGTTGTAAACAGAATCCTTATTCCTATGATAAATGAAGCAATAGGAATCTTGGCCGACGGTGTTGCAAGTGCAGAGGATATTGATGCAGCCATGAAGCTCGGTGCAAATCATCCTATTGGACCTCTAGCATTGGCAGACCTGATTGGTAACGATGTAAACTTAGCTATCATGGAAGTACTTTACGAAGAATTTGGCGATTCTAAATATAGACCTCACCCACTTTTAAGAAAGATGGTTAGAGGAGGACTATTAGGTAGAAAGACTGGAAAGGGTTTCTACGATTATTCAAAATAAAATTTATGGAGGTTGACTAAATGAAAGAAGTAGTTATTGCTAGTGCGGTAAGAACACCTATTGGCAACTTCAGTGGAACTTTATCTAAGGTTCAAGCGGCCAAACTCGGAGAACTAGCTATAAAAGAATCACTTAACAGAGCGGGTATTGATGCTGACAAGGTTGATGAAGTTTTTATGGGTTGTATATTGCAAACAGCTCAAGGTCAAGGAATAGCTAGACAAGCGGCTGTTAATGCGGGGGTGCCAGTTGAAACTCCGGCTACGACAATCAATATGCTTTGCGGTTCAGGACTAAAGTGTGTATCCTTAGCAGTGCAATCGATTCTTCTTGGTGATAATGACATAGTGGTAGCGGGTGGAGTAGAAAGTATGAGTAATGCTCCATATGCCCTATCGAAAGCAAGATGGGGGCATAGAATGGGGCATGGAGAACTTGTAGATACGATGATACATGATGCTTTAACCGATGCCTTCGACGATTACCATATGGGGATAACTGCTGAAAATATAGTAGAGCAATGGGGATTAACAAGGGAAGAACAAGATGAATTTGCATATAAAAGCCAAATGAAGGCTGCAAAGGCAAAGGCTGAAGGAAGATTTGACGATGAAATAGTGTCAGTTGAAATCCCTCAAAGAAAAGGTGATCCTATCATATTTGATAAGGATGAATATATTAAGGAAAATGTTACTGTTGAAAAGCTAGGGAAATTAAGAGCAGCCTTCAAAAAAGACGGTACAGTTACAGCTGGAAATGCGTCGGGTATTAATGATGGGGCAGCAGCTTTAGTAGTGATGAGTAAGGAAAAGGCTGAAGAGCTAGGAATCAAGCCTTTAGTTACAGTGGTTTCATATGCATCAGCAGGAGTAGAGCCTAGAATAATGGGAATTGGACCAGTACCGGCAACAAAAAAAGCATTGAAAAAAGCTGATTTAAAGGTAGAAGATTTAGATTTGATAGAAGCAAATGAAGCATTCGCGGCTCAATCTTTGGCTGTAGTTAAGGAGTTAGGTCTAGATCCTGAAAAAGTTAATGTAAATGGTGGAGCTATAGCCTTAGGTCACCCAGTTGGAGCAAGTGGAGCAAGAATCTTAGTTACACTAATCCATGAAATGCTGAGAAGAGACTCTAAATACGGTCTAGCTACCTTATGTATAGGCGGCGGTATGGGTGAAGCAGTTATCGTTAAGAAATAGTAAGCCTGATATGGATTTGGAATAACCCATATACCTATAGTAAAAAGACCTTTAAGAAATGACCCGAATCCTAGTGCCTAGCACCAAGGAGCTAGTGTAGAGCAATTACGGCTTTCGACCTCTTTACCAAAGGCGGAAGACCTGGACAAATAACTAATTTGAAGTTAAGGGTGAAGTATATGCCTTTGACTTTAAATTAGTCAAAAAAGGGAGGGGTAGAGAATGAAGGGTAAGACCATAAAGGAGATAAAAATTGGAGATAAGGCCTTTTTTCAAAAGACCATAACAGAAACAGATGTATATCTCTATGCAGGAGTTACAGGAGATATAAACCCTGCTCATATCAATCATGAAGTATCAAAGGATACGATGTTCAAAGGTAGAATTGCTCATGGCATGTTAACGGCAGGACTTATTTCGGCGGTACTGGGTGTACATCTTCCAGGCCCAGGGACTATATATTTAGCCCAGGAGCTTAAATTTACAGCGCCAGTAAAGTTTGGAGACACAATCAAAGCAGAAGTGGAAGTAATAGAAATGTTTGAAGAAAAAAATAGGATAAAGCTAAACACAATCTGCACCAATCAAAATGGTGATGTAGTTCTTAAAGGTGTTGCCACAGTAATGCCCCCTAAATAATGAATCCAGAGATATGATATATAAGTTATATGATATATGAATTATAGCTCTGTTTTAAATAGAGGTTGCAGGTGAATTTGAAACGGGGCTAATATTAAACAAACTCACGTTAATTAAATAACAAACAAAGTTGTTATATAGTATATAAATCATTAGTCAAAATAACATTGTTAGAGGAGGAAATAGTATGGATTTTCGCATTCCAAAGGAGCATGAAATGCTGAAGCAAATGTACAGGGAGTTTACTGAGAATGAAGTTAAGCCCCTTGCAGAAGAAGTTGATGAAAAGGAGATGTTTCCTGTAGAGACTGTTAAAAAATTAGCTAGATACGGTTTCTTGGGAATCCCTATACCAAAGGAATATGGGGGACAAGGTGGGGATAATCTAGCCTATTCTATGGCTGTAGAAGAGCTATCAAAGGCTTGTGCAACTACGGGTGTTATAGTATCAGCCCACACTTCATTGTGTGTGGCACCTATATATGAATTTGGCAGCGAGCAACAAAAACAAAAATATCTAATTCCCCTTGCAAAGGGTGAAAAGCTAGGAGCCTTTGGTTTAACAGAAGCAAATGCAGGTACAGATGCTGCAGGACAGCAGACTAAGGCAGTTCTTGAAGGAGATCACTATATATTAAATGGTTCAAAGATATTTATCACCAATGCAGGATATGCAGATATATATATAATCATGGCTATGACAGATAAGAGTAAAGGTGTTAAGGGTATATCGGCATTTATAGTTGAGAAGGAATTTGAAGGTTTTAGTGTTGGTAAAAAGGAAGCCAAAATGGGCATAAAGGGCTCGGCTACATGCGAACTTATATTTGAAAATGTTAAGGTTCCAAAGGAAAATCTATTAGGCAGAGAAGGTAAAGGGTTCTCGATTGCTATGAAGACCTTAGATGGTGGACGTATCGGAATAGCGGCTCAGGCCCTAGGTATTTCTCAAGGAGCTATAGATGAAACAGTGAAATATGTTAAGGAAAGAAAACAGTTTGGAAGATCAATTGCAAAATTCCAAAATACTCAGTTCACCCTTGCAGATATGCAAACCAAAACAGATGCTTCTAGGCTTTTAGTTTATAGAGCTGCAAAGGCTAAGGATAATAAGCAACGTTATAGCGGTGATGCAGCTATGGCAAAACTGTTTGCAGCTGAAACAGCAATGGATGTTACAACTAAAGCAGTACAGCTACACGGTGGATATGGTTATACCAGAGAATACCCTGTTGAAAGAATGATGAGAGATGCTAAGATAACGGAAATATATGAAGGAACTTCAGAAGTTCAAAAAATGGTTATTGCAGGAAATATGTTAAGATAAGGGGGTTTTAGAAATGAAAATAGTTGTTTGTATTAAACAAGTTCCAGATACTACTGAGGTTAGATTAAATCCTGAGACGGGAACCCTTATAAGGGAAGGTGTTCCTAGTATTATTAATCCAGATGATAAGAGTGGTTTGGAAGCAGCATTGAAATTGAAGGATGAAGTTGGAGCAGAGGTAACTGTACTTACAATGGGACCTAAGCAAGCTGACAAAGCACTAATAGAGGCCTTGGCAATGGGAGCTGACAAAGCAATATTATTAAGTGATAGAGCCTTTGCAGGGGCAGATACATGGGCGACATCTTGTACACTTGCAGCGGCAATAAGAAAATTAGAATGCGATTTAATCATAGCAGGAAGACAGGCGATAGACGGAGATACTGCTCAGGTAGGACCACAAATTGCTGAGCATCTAGAACTTCCTCAAGTAAGCTATGTTGAAGATCTTGAGCTTAGTGGAGATAGCTTAATATTAAAAAGGGTCTTCGAAGATGGTTATCATAAAATAAAAGTGAAAATGCCTTGCCTAATAACTACTCTAAGCGAAATGAACGAGCCAAGATACATGTCCGTAGGTGGCGTATTTGATGCTTATAGAGAAAAAGAAATAATCAATTGGACATTAGCTGATATAGAAGTAGATACAGCTAATATAGGATTAAAGGGCTCACCAACAAAGGTTAAAAAGTCCTTTACAAAGGGCGCTAAATCAGCAGGTAAAGTATATGAAGTAGAGCCAAAAGAAGCAGCACAAATAATCATTCAAAAACTAAAAGAGAAATTTATTATATAGTAATTATTGAAAAAAGATCTAAAAGGTCGACCATAAACCTAGTAGCCGACTAAATAGGTCTGAATCACTAGAAGGTTTTGATTTTAAAAGGACCTAAGGGGACTACCCAAGCCTAGTAGCTAGTAGCCAACCAAAAAGGTCTGACCCATTAGAGCATATAAGGAGGGAGTACCTTGAACATTGCAGAATATAAAGGCGTTTTCGTATTTGTTGAGCAAAGAGAAAGCGAAATACAAAGGGTATCTTTAGAACTTATTGGAAAAGGTAGAGAGATTGCCGATAAACTAGATGAGAAGGTTACAGCAGTAATTTTAGGTAATAATATAGCAAATAAAACAGAGGCTTTGATTCATCATGGTGCAGACGAAGTTGTATATGTAGATGATGAAGCATTGGCTATCTATATGACAGAACCATATACTAAGGCATTATCAGAGATAATAGACGTTAAGAAGCCAGAAATATTCCTAATTGGTGCAACGACTATAGGTAGAGATTTGGCTCCAAGGGTTTCCGCTAGAGTTCATACAGGGCTTACTGCAGATTGTACTTCATTAGATATAGATGAAAAAAACAACGGACTTCTTATGACAAGACCTGCCTTTGGTGGAAATATAATGGCTACAATTATTTGTCCAGATCATAGACCACAGATGTCTACAGTAAGACCAGGTGTTATGCAATTATTTGAAAAGGATGAAACTAGACAAGGTAGTATAGAAGAATTTAAAGTGGAATTTTCGAAGGCCGATAGGAATATCGAAATTCTTGAAATGGTTAAAGAAACAAAGCAAAAAATCAATATAGAAGAAGCTAATGTATTGATTTCAGGTGGTAGAGGTATTGGAAAACCAGAGAATTTCGAAATGCTAAAGGAGCTTGCAGTTGGCCTTGACGGTCAGGTATCGGCTTCCCGTGCAGTTGTAGATTCTGGATGGATAGATAGAGATCATCAAGTAGGACAGACAGGTAAAACAGTTAGACCGGACCTATATGTGGCTTGTGGAATATCTGGAGCTATCCAACATTTAGCTGGTATGGAGGAGTCAGATTTCATAATCGCCATAAACAAAGATTCAGGAGCACCTATTTTTGAAGCAGCAGATGTGGGAATAGTAGGAGACATAAATAAAGTAGTACCTGCACTAATAGAAGAGCTAGAAGCAGTTAAAAGCTCTAAATAATCCAGTTAATCAATCTCTTGGCATAAGTCAAGGGATTGATTATTTAAAGAATGGAGTGAACGAAATGAAAAAATGTGTAGCAATAGAGGAAGCTATAGGTCATATTAAAGACGGAATGACCATAATGGTAGGGGGATTTCTAGGTGTGGGTAGTCCCCATGGTGTTATAGAGGCCTTAGTACAAAAAGGCGTTAAGGATTTAACCTTAATAGTAAATGATACTTGCTATCCCCATCATGGAGTGGGAAAGTTAATAGTTAATAAACAAATAAAAAAAGTTATTACCTCCCATATAGGGACCAACAAAGAAACTGGAAGACAGATGAAAGAAGGAGAAATAGAGGTAGTACTAGTTCCCCAGGGAACTTTGGCTGAACAGGTAAGAGCTGGTGGAGCTGGTCTGGGTGGAATATTAACTCGTACCGGTGTAGGAACATTAGTGGAAGAAGGTAAGAAAAAGATAGAAATTGATGGAAAAGAATATCTTTTAGAGCTTCCACTTAGGGCGGATGTCGCTTTAATCGGAGGCTCAAAGGTAGATGGAAAGGGGAATATCTACTATAACAAAGCAACAAAGAATTTCAACCCCGCCATGGCTACGGCTGCTGATATTGTAATTGTTGAGGCAGAAGAATTAGTTGAAGTTGGAGAGATAGATCCTAATGATGTTATGACTCCTAGTATTTTTGTTGACTATATTGTAGGAGGCGAAAAATAATGGATACAAAACAAATAAAAGAAATAATAGCTAAAAGAGTAGCAAAGGAATTAAAGGACGGAGATGTGGTTAATTTAGGCATTGGATTACCAACCTTAGTTGCCAATCACATATCTGAAGATATAGATGTTACTTTACAGTCTGAAAATGGTTTTCTAGGACTTGGCCCTGCGGCAGAGGAAGGAAGAGAGGATAAAGATCTAATAAATGCAGGAGGGGTGTCGGTTACCATAAACCCTGGTGGAGCATTTTTTGATAGTGTGACCTCCTTCGGAATAATTAGGGGCGGCCATGTTAATGCCACTGTTTTAGGAGCCTTGCAGGTTGATGAAAAGGGAAACCTAGCCAATTGGATGATACCTGGCAAATTGGTTCCAGGTATGGGAGGCGCTATGGACCTAGTTACAGGAGCTAAGAGGGTAATAGTAGCTATGACCCATACTGCCAAGGGTAAGCCTAAAATCTTTAAAGAATGTACAGTTCCCTTAACTGCCGTAGGTGTGGTAGATTTAATAGTTACGGAAATGGGTGTAATTGAGGTAACTGATAAAGGACTACTATTAACTGAAATAGGACCAAATGTGACCGTGGAGGATGTAAAAGCTGCAACTGAAGCAGACTTAATAATTTCTGATAATTTGAAGAAAATGGATTTATAAATACTACTGTAATTTTAGCAATTAAGGGTATGGAGATAAGGGTGTCGGGAATATATGCAATCTAGACACCTAACTTTTATATAGATGGCTTGCAGCTTGCAGCAAAGATTTAAAAAATATAAATAATGGTAAAGATTTTAAAGAGAATCAAATAGGATTCTCTTTTGTTTTTTTTGTTAGCAACTCAAGGGATTATTTCAGCTTTTATTTACGATTTATTAAATTTTATGATAATATAAGAATAAAATCTTAAGACTGATGGTTATATTGATTTATGACCTTAAAGGTATGCTTTAACTGTTTGAACGTTAGCCGTAGGCTGTCAGCAGTTAGTCAATATAAAACTTTACGGTCACAATTTATAGAGCAAAGTACATAATTACAATTCCCTATTTATACTTAAAAGAGGTGTAATGATGAAATATATCGATGAATGCTTTGGAGCGATTAATAAAAATATGACAGATGCAATAATTGGTGTAGATAAATATGGTAATATTAACTTGCTTAATGAGCTTGCACAGGAGCTGCTTAGCTTAAAGTCTAATAATACTATTGGTAAAAAGATATATGATATTATTCCAAATAGTAAGCTGATGAGGGTTATAAAAACTAAAAAGCCTGAAACAAACCAGAGCTTTATTAGGTATGGAAGACAATTTACCGTCACTAGGCTTCCCATAATGAAGGAAGATAAAGCTCATGGCGCCATAGCATTATTTCATGATGTAACTAATTATACAAAAATGAGTAAGAAACTCGGTGAGGATGAAGTATACATCGATATATTAAATACAATACTAGATACATTTAATGAATGGATTGTTGTTGTAGATGAAGATGCAAAAATAACGATGATGAGTAAAGCGTACAAGGAATTTATAGGGGACCCAGAGCCTGAGGGAAAGCATGTGACTGAAGTTATTGAAAACACTAGAATGCATATAGTAGTTAAGACGGGAATAATGGAAGTTGGTGAAATACAGAAAGTTAAGGAAAGTCGAATGATTGCCATGCGTATACCCTTTAAAAAGGATGGAAGAGTAATTGGTGCAGTTGGCAAGACTATGTTTAAGGATGTCAGCGACCTAATGTCCCTAAGTAATAAAATAAGTAAGCTTGAAAAAGAAATAGAGTACTATAAAAATGAATTAAACGATAAGAGAAGGGCAAAGTACTCCTTTGAAAATCTAGTTGGAGATAGTAAAAGTATGGGTGGAGCCATGGCTTTAGCTAAGAAGGCAGCAAAAACTGATTCTAATGTCCTCATTTTAGGTGAAAGTGGTACAGGCAAGGAGCTTCTTGCCCACGCAATACATAATGCCAGTAATAGAAATCTAGCTTCCTTCGTTAAAATAAATTGTGCCGCAATACCTGGGGAACTATTGGAGTCGGAATTATTTGGGTATGAAGAAGGAGCCTTTACAGGTGCCAAAAAAGGCGGAAAAAAAGGAAAATTTGAGCTGGCAAATGGGGGTACAATTTTACTCGATGAAGTAGGAGATATGCCCATGACGATGCAGGCCAAACTCCTTAGGGTCTTGCAGGAGAAGGAAGTAGAAAGATTGGGTGGCAACTCCTTAAAGAATATAGATATTAGGATAATAGCTTCCACAAATAAGGAGCTAGAAAAGCTGGTAAAGAAAAATGAATTTAGAAAAGATCTTTTTTATCGTTTGAATGTAATGGCTATTAAACTACCACCTCTTAGAGAAAGAAAAGAAGATATAGAGATTTTAGCAAATGAACTTAGAATGAAAATTGCTGGAAGATTAGGTATATATGTTGAGGGAATATCGCAGGATGCCATACAATATTTAAAAAGCTATGACTGGCCTGGTAACATTAGAGAGCTGGAAAATGTTATAGAGAGATCCATCAATCTACTGGATACAGATTTGATAATAAAGCCAAAGCATCTGCCTCAGAGGTTAACTAGAAAGAAGTCAAAAACATATTCAGAAGGAGACAGAAATTTAAAAAGTATTATTGAAGAGGTTGAAAAGGAAATTATTCAAGAGTGTTTAGAGAAAACTAAAGGAAACAAAAACAAAGCCGCTAAGATGCTTGGGATAAGCAGAGTAGGACTATATAAAAAAATAGAAAGATATAAGCTAGGTAATTTCTAGTAAAGAATCCTTCCATAGATATTTATTGGAAGGCTTTTTATTGCAGTTTTTTCCAATAAACATCTAACCAATAACAAGAGAACTCGACATCCCTCAAATTCTTGTTAACTATGCAATCGTAAAATCCTAGACTTGGTGGTAATTAAATTGAAGGATAAAGAAAATCTAGAA
>MDTG01336449.1_pt1 | contig 10627 bp, 10 predicted proteins | sample 811421 | NCBI WGS metagenome assembly MDTG01 (sample SAMN05326645, study PRJNA326480) | marine metagenome | isolation source: seawater | place: Pacific Ocean: South East | collected 2011
ACAAAGGGAACAAAGAATTATTGCTAATTGATATTATAAACAATTTTCATTTAGTTCATTTAGTCTTTAACAGTCTATATAAAGATTTTTTTAAACTATTTTCACTTAATAAGTTTATATTTAAAATAATCTTATTTAGATTATCTAAAAAAAAATTTTTATTTGATAATTTATCTTTTAAAGTAAAAACCTTTTTAATTGAAGTTTTGTAAACTTTATTTTTATAAAACAAACGTTCTGATAGTTTTTCATTAAATTTATTTCCAATTATCTTCAATTTTAGTTTTTGATTATCTTTACCATAAACTTTGAACATTTTTTTTATGATATCAATGATTTTAATGGGTTTTCCCATATCTAAAAATAAAGTATTGTTTTTATATTTGGAAACAGAAGATTGTAAAACTAAATTACATGCTTCCTTAATAGACATAAAATATCGACTCATATTTTTATCCGTCAAAGAAATGGTTTGATTATTTTTTATTTGACTCAAAAAGAATGGTAGAGCCGATCCATCACTTCCAATTACGTTACCAAATCTCAATATAAAAAATTTAGCATTATTATAATCAGTTTTTGAAAATGTTATTTGAATTAATATTTCACCAATTCTTTTTGTTATACCCAGAATATTTTTAGGATTAACGGCTTTATCTGTAGAAATAAAAACAAAATTAATTTTTTTTCCTTTAACTGCTTTTAGTAAATTATAAGTTCCAATTATATTATTTTTAACAGCTCCATGCACATTTTCTTCTAAGAATTTTACATGTTTATATGCGGCTGCATGAAAAATATAATTTATTTTATATTTATCAATTAAATTTAAAACCAAATTTTCATCTTTAATATCTCCCAATATCAGTTTTAATCTTGGTTCTTTAAGGGCCTTACTGATTCTATAAATATTTAGCTCCGAGTGATCCAAAACAATAATTTCTTTTGGATTTGCTCTTGCAATTTGTTTTGTAATTTCAGTGCCTATGCTGCCTGCCCCTCCTGTTATTAATACTCTAGAATTTTTAAATTTTTTTACTATCGGGAACTGTAAATTTAATTTTTGCTTACCAAATAGTTCGTCAAATGACACATCTTCAATATCTGAAACGTCTATACGATTATTATTATAAAAAATTTTTTCAGGTAATATGCCAATTGACTCACAGTAAGGTAATACTTTTCTAATTAATATTGATCTTTTTTCAGAATTTAAAGAGGGTATTGCTATAATTATATTTCTAATATTAGTATTTTTTGAAATATCTTTCAGATCCTTGAAAGAAATTATTTTTATGTTTTTTATAAAATGTCCAATTTTTTTTGGATCATCATCAACAAAATACGAGATATTATTTATATCAAATGATGTCATTTGTTCTGCAATTTTTTTTCCTGAATATCCAGCGCCATATATTATTGATCCTGTCAAATTGTTTTCTATATAGTTTTTGTTTGATTTTTTTTTAAATCTTAATACTTTTTTAATATCAAGATAGTCTTCAACCGTTTTGAATTTGATATTTTTTATTTTTTTAAATAACTCTCTATTATCAGCAACTGAGTCAAAGATTTCATTTATCTTTTTCTTTTTATAAATTATTTTTTTTTTATTAAGTTTTAGATTATCTACTATATCTTTAATAGTTATACCTTTTCCAGTACCAATATCATATAAACCTGAATCAGATACTTTTTTTAAAATTTCAATATAAATTTTTACTATATCATCAACATGAATAAAATCTCTTAAAGATAATCCTTGATTATAAATTTTTATTTCACAATTATTCTTTTTTGCATTTTTAAGTTTTTCAATAATTGAAAATTCATTTTTTTTTCCATATAGATTAAACACCCTACAAATATTTAGAGAAATAGAATTTTTATTGCAGTAATTTTTAATTAAAAATTCTGAGGAAATTTTAAAACCAGCATATATATTTCGATTATTATCATCGATAAGTTTTATATTATTATTTATTGAACCATAAACTGATGAACTACTAGTATAAATAATTTTATTTATTCTATTCGAATCTAATATGTCTAAAATTTTAGAAATCTCAAAAACTGCTTTTTTCGTAAACAACTCATAAGATTGAAAATTACTTATTTTATTTGTAGAAAAAAAAGAATTTATAATTAAGTTAAATTTCTTTTTTTCTTTATTAATAAAATTTATATTCTTAATAAAATTATCTGCACTGTATATTTGGGAATTAGTGATTTTTTTTTTTAAATTATTTGATAAAAAACCTGTTCCTATTATGTAAGTCTTAATTTTCATATAATTATCAAAATATTTTTTTTAATTCTAAAAGTATATTTCTAATAGCAAAAAATAAAGTTCCCTTTCTTAAAATTCTAAATAATCCTTTAATTATTTGCTTGTTATATTTTATCATCATAAGACCAGCAAACGTATTGAGCTGTTTAATTCTTTTATTTTTTTCAATTGATGAAGATTCTATGTATTTACTCCAAATATGAAAAATTTTTAATTGTTCTTCAAATGAAACAACTTTCTCATTTTGTGTACTATTGTTCTCATGGATCCTATACTTGGTCAAATATTCATCAACACAAACTACATGTGCTTTGCTAGAAATTGCACAAGAAATATAATAATCTGAAGCATGCGTATATCCTTCTGGGAATCCTCCTACATCTAAAAAAGTATTTTTGTTTATTAAGATTGAGGGAGAAGGAATAAAGTTACCTTTAAAAAGTAGATCTTTGAGAATCTTGCCTTCAGGCATCTGTACTCCCAAATAGTCCTCATGACATACCTCTTTGGTGATAACACTATTTTTGTCTATTCCCATTGCCCTACAATAAACTAAGCCAATAGATTCATTTGGTAATTTTTTTTTATTAATAATATCTATTTGTTTGGTTAACTTATCAGGCTCCCATATATCATCAGTATCAATAATACCTAACCATTCTCCTTTAGTATTTTTTGAAGCCATTATTCTAGCTTGTCCTAACTTTGTATGTGACGGAGAAAGATAATAATATAAACGAGAATCTTTAATGTTTAAAAAAATTTCTGCACTTTTATCACTTGACTGATTATCCCAGAATATTAATTCCCAATTTTTATATGTTTGACTTAAGATGCTGTTAATTGCCTCTTGCAGATATTTCTCACCATTGTAACAATTCATTAAAATACTTACTAGTGGAGGCTTCTTCATTTTTCTAAAATTGAATTTATTGTTAATTCTAAACCTTTATCTAATCCAACAATAGGTTTCCATTTTAACAATTTTTTAGCTTTAGAAATATCAGCATAAAGTTTCATATTTTCTAATTCTCTATAATTAATTTTTCCAAAATTTGCTTTTCCTGATCCAATTCTTTTAATAATTCTATTAACAACTCCTTTTACACGAATTGGTATTCCAGATGCAATATTGATAACCTCCCCATGACTTTTTTTATTTTTTAAAGATAGTATGATTGCTGAAATTACATCATCAATATAACAAAAATCTCTAAGTTGATTTCCGGCTGAAACTGAAAATGATTTATTTTTGATACATCCATTAATTATCTGTGGAATAAATCTATTTTTTTTTTGTCCCACACCATAGACAAGAAATAAACGTAAAATTACAACTGGAAAATTTTGTGTCTTATAGATCATTTGCAAAAAATGAGTTGTAGCTACTTTTGCACAAGAGTATGAGGATATGGAATCTTCTCTTTGTTTCTCATTTTGAGGTGCATTATTTGAACCATATTCGTCACTGCTACCAATTTGAACAAAGTTCAATAAGTTTTTGCCTTTAACACAATTAACTAAATTGGTAGCACCATTAAAATGTGTTTCAAAAACTCTTCTTCCGCCATCAAAATGATTTGAGTGATCTACATAACCACTAAGATTTATTACATAATTAAATGATCTATTTTTAAGCTTAGAAAATAAACTTTTTTTGTTTCTTATATCTACACTTATATATTCAACATCTTCAATTTTTTTTGATAATTGAGGTTTGTTTTTAGAAATTATAGTTACTTTATATCCATCATTAACGGCTTTTTTTGCAAGATTTGAACCTATAAAACCTGTGCCACCAGCAATTAACAAATTCTTTTTTCTATCATTTTTTTCATTTAACATAGTTTAATTTAATGATCGCTATTTTAAGTTTTATTCCAGTTATAATCTAAATCATGCAAATTCATATTTTCACTTTCATTTGCATCATGTTCAATATTTGCTAGATTCAATAAAACATTTTTTTGTGATAAACCTTTGAATGCAAGCCATAAACCAGGTAGAATTGTTAATCTTTGAAAATTATCTTTTGATAAAATTACCTCGAAATAATTTTTTTCGTTATATATGACAAATTGTATTTCTCCTGTAATTACAACTATGTTTAATGTCATTTTGTTGTGTTTTTTCCAACCTTTAATTGCTCCCTGATTTAAACATGAAAAATACGCCTCTCCAAAACCATTATATCCTCTATCGCTAGTTTTCATAGCATGCAAAACATCTCCACTAGAATTTGGTATCTTTTTTAAAGGAGTTAAAATTATGCCGTCCATTCAAGAGATTTTGACTTTGCAATATTTTGGTATTTTGATATTTGATTATCAGTTGTTTCATTCATATCAGTAGTTTTTTTGTAGAAACCAACATACCATTCAGAAATAAATTTAATTGTATCTTTATAATCTAATGAAGAATGCCAATTTAATAAAACTTGTGATTTTTCACAATTAAGTTTTAACAGAGTTGCTTCATAAAAACTTTTATTTTCATTAATTAATATTTTTTCAACACTATTATTTAAATCCCAATATGCACTTAAATCAGTTAGTAGCTCTTTTACAGTTTTGTCTTCTGTTGATAAAGGTCCAAAATTAAATCCTTCACCATTTAAAAATTTTTCTTTATGTAATTTCATTCCTAAATTTAAATAACCACTAAGAGGCTCCAAAACATGCTGCCAAGGTCGGGTTGCTTTTGGACTTCTTATTTCAACTTTTTCTTCTTTGATCCATGCAGAAATTGCATCTACTATGATTCTATCTTTTGCCCAATCACCCCCTCCGATTACATTTCCAGCTCTGGCAACAGCTAAACGCACATTTGAATGTTCAAGTTTAAAAAAAGAGTGAAAATAAGACTTAATTACAAGTTCAGCTGCTCCTTTAGATCCACTATAAATATCTTTGCCACCTATTTTGTCATTTTCTTTATAACCCCAAATTTGCTCAACATTATCATAAGCTTTATCGCTAGTAATAATAATTGCGGTACAATGATGATTTGAAATTCTCAATGCTTCTAATAAATTAGTTGTGCCCATCACATTTGAGGAGATTGTTTCAAGAGGATTAATATAGGAAGCGGATACAATTGCTTGTGCTGCTAAATGAAAAATAAATTCAGGTTTTTCTTTTGAAATAATTTTACTTAGTTCATTAAAATTACGTATATCTTCTTCAATATGTTTTATTTTTTCTTTCAATCCTAATATTTCAAACATTGACGGATTTGTGGGTATTTTATTTGAAACACCAATTACTTCAGCTCCTAAGTTCAATAACCATTTTGTTAGCCATGTTCCCTTGAAACCCGTATGTCCTGTTAAGAGTATCTTTTTTCCTTCATAAATATTTTTAAACATTATTTACTCTTATTCCAAACCGCCCAAGGTGCATTATTATCATTATAAATGTCATTAAGTTTTTTTTTATCACTGAGTGTGTCCATTGGCATCCAAAATTTTTTATGTTTATAAGTATAAAGTTGTTTATCTTTAACAAGGTTTTTAAGAGGTGATTGTTCAAAAATAATATCTTCACGGTCATCAATATAATCTAGTACTTCTGGTTCACATACAAAATACCCAGCATTAATCCAAGAATTATCTCCTTGGGGTTTTTCGTTAAAATTTGTTACCATATTTTTTTTATTGGCAGTTAAAGAACCAAATCTTCCTGCTGGCTGAGCAGAAGTCATAGTCATTAATTTTCCATGTTGTTTATGAAATTTTATAGTATCTTTTATATTAATATCACCAACTCCATCACCATAGGTTAAAAGAAAAGTTTTATTATCAATAAATTTTTTTGCTTTTTTTATTCGAGAGCCTGTTTGAGTATTTAGACCTGTATCTAATAAAGTTACCTTCCAATTCTCTCGCATATTATTATGCGTCTTCATTTCTCCCGTAGAGGTATTAATTGTAATATCACTTTGATGTAAAAAATAATTTGAAAAAAATTCTTTAAAAACATAACCTTTGTATCCTAATAAAATTACAAACTCATTTATCCCATAATGAGAGTAAATTTTCATAATATGCCACAGAATTGGCTTACCCCCCACTTCCACCATTGGTTTTGGCCTTAAGGCAGTTTCTTCACTTAATCTTGTACCTAAGCCCCCTGCAAGTATTAGTGCTTTCATTTTTGTTTATATTTCACTTATTTAATATTCTTAATATTTTTCCTCTGTCTATACAAATTTCTACCCTCTTTAAACCATACATAATTTTTTTTCGGTATTTTCCAGTCCTCACCGTATGTAAATTTCAATACATCCTCAGGTTTTTCGGGGATACTTATGTCCATTCCCATAAATTCAATCTCTTTAAATTTCATTAAATGAATTGGATAACTATAACCTATAATATCATATTTTTTATATGACTTTTCTAATAATTTTTTCTTAGTTGTTGTTGATAACATTTTCCTTAATATTGCTAAAGGTATAATAATTAATGACTTTATTATTGTAAAAATTTTTCCTTTTTGTGATTTTACTGCTTTTTTAATGGTTACATTATTTACTAAAAAACTAATAACAAATTGATATAAAATTTTTACAAGATAAAATTTGTTGTAATATTCATCTGTTAGTACGGCCCACTTTATAAATGCTTTGTCTTTATCTCTCGTGTAAAAGTTAATATCAACGCGCTTTCCCATTGTTTCAAAATGTAAACTATTTATTTCCTCGAGTGATATTTCTTTTCTAAACCCTTTATTAATTGAAAATATTTTTAATATATCTTCTTTTGAATATTCATCTTCCCACACTGCAAAATCAATATCATTATCCCAAGTCAATAAGCTTTTATTTCGAATTATGCCTAAAAGAGTGCCATGACAAATCCAATAATTTATATTGTTGTCATTTAAAATTTGTACAGATTTTTTAAAAAGATCATTTGTTTGTGTCATTATTTTTGAAGCACAATTCTCATTAGAGTGGGATTATCATTTTTAACAACTGATAAATTATTTTTTTCAATGAAATATATTTCTTTAAAACCAAGCTTTGAAACTTGCGTGCGAAACTCAGAAGTATCAATAAATCGTCTTTTATGATTATTGTTTATATATGTATTTTCACCACAAGCTTCTCCAATGCCACATAAAGGATCTTTAGTTGTTCTCGCCTCAATACAAAATAAACCATTTTCTTTCAACGAATTATAAACCTTTGGTAGTAAAACTAGCTCATTATCTTTTGTAATCGAATGAATAGTAAATCTTGAATAAAACATATCTATATTGTTATATTTAGAATAATCCTCTAATACAAAATCTAGTGCTCTAGGATTAAAATATTTAGAAACTATAGGATCGATCTTTTTTTTTGCAACATCCATTGCTGTTTTGCTTTGATCAATAGCAATTACGTTATGAGAATGATGAGCAAAAAAAACTGCATCCCTTCCATTTCCTGATCCCAGTTCAATTATATTATATTTTTTTTTTAAAAGATAATTGTTAAGTATAAATTGAGCAAAACTACTTGAATGAATAATTTCTTTATCCTCTCCAAACTTATTGTAATAATTGTTCCAATAATCTTTATCCATTATTTGTCTTTATAAGTTTTATACGTCAAATAAGAAGTCTCAAAATATTTCACAGAAACTCTCAAAATAATTAATATTGATAAAATTAATATTAAAAAAGTAATATCTTTATCAAATATCTTATCAAACAATAACATTTATAAAAGAAAATCAACACCTCTGGCCCTCTCATCTAGAAAGGAAATGTAAATATTATATAATTTTAGAATCTTGTTCTTTTTCTTTTTCTGCCTTAAACCTTCCTCAAAGTCCTGAATTTTGCATGTATATTAGTGATAATTTACCACTTGCTAAATGATAGCCAATTCCAAGGGCCAAAGCATTACCTTCGTTGGCAGCGATAATACGATTCTTAGGGTCGATATTATCTGAAATATAAGCAAAAATATTTTTTAGGAGGAATCTGGTACACTAGAAAAAAGTGATGTTGTTTTCAATTAAACATTCAAAAAATGACTTAGTTATCAATCATAAAAATTTAAGTCCATTCGTTAATAATTATTTCTATAATCTCTATTTATCTACACTTCATTATTTGATAAATTTTAATTTTATATCTTTTGTCATGTAAATTACAATCTAGAAATGATATATTGCTTTTCTAAATTTTATTAGACTTAGTCTTTTATTTAATATAGCTACTTTTAACCAATAAAAATGAAAAAAAAAGTAAAAATAATTTGTACATTGGGACCGAGTTCCTTAAATACTCAATTTTTAGAATACGCAAATAAGAATGTTGATTTACTAAGACTAAATATGTCTCATTTAAAAATATCAGAACTTAAAAAAAATATTGCATTAATTAAAGAAAAAACAAATTGTCCAATTTGCATTGATACTGAAGGTGCACAAATTAGAAGTAAATACAAAAAAAGAAAATTTTATAAAAAAAAATCATTATTTTATATTGCAAAAAATGAGAATAATACTTTGGGATTATACCCCGAATATATTCAAGATAGGTTAAACTTAAATGACACTCTTAATATTGGTTTTGAAGGCTTAAAAGTTAAAATAATAAAGAAAAACAATAAATTTTTATTAACTAAGGTCATTAACGAAGGGTACTTAGAAGGTAACAAAGGTATCCATCTTGAAAATAGAAAGATTAAATTAAAATGTTTAACTGAAAAAGACTTGGAAGCCATAAAAATTGGTAAAATAAACAATATAAAGAACTTTGCATTGTCTTTCACAAATACTTTGGAAGATGTTAAATATTTTAATGAACTAACATGTAATAAATCCAAAAATATATTTAAAATAGAGACAAAACAATCAATTAATGAATTTGAAAAAATAGTAAAAGAAGGAAATAATTTTTTAATAGATAGAGGTGACTTATCAAAAGATATTAGTGTTTATAAGATTCCCGAGACTCAAAGAAAATTAATAAATATTAAAAATAGATTTAAAAATAAAAAAGTTTTTATAGCAACAAATCTTCTTGAAAGTATGATTGTAAATAATTACCCAACTAGAGCAGAAGCTAACGATATATATTCTTGCATTGAAATGGGAGCAGATGGTTTAGTACTTGCAGCTGAAACAGCTATTGGAAAAAATCCTATAGAATGTATAAAATTTGCAAAAGAGATGATCAAACAATTTAAATAAAAAATGCTAATTAGATTATTTAAAAGAGTTGTTAACCTGATATTAAATCCAAAATTAGCTCTGATTTTCATATCTTACCAAATAAAAAAAATAAAATTCGACTTTATTCATTTATTTAAAAAAAGGTATAAATACAATATAATTTTTTTAGCTGGAATGCCAATGTCTGCAACTACAAAAGTAAAAAATATGTGTGGGATGATACCAGGTTATTTTACAAGATACGCTCCAATGCCTTATGATATTGCTGTTAATCAAGATATTTCTAAATCTGCATTTAGATATACTCCAAGATGGAGTTATACATTGTTTAAAACTCATTTAAATCCAAGTTCGAATAATTTAAAAATTATAAAAAAAAATAATGTTAAGAAAGTAATCGTGACCTACCGAGACTTAAGAGATGTGGCTCTAGCTCGTTATCACAGGTTAATAAAATTTCCAAAAAGAAAAGGTGATCCACATTATTCTGAATATCATATGATGCAAAAATCTGATGCCTTAAATCATTCTATTAATGTAGTTGCAATTGATTATATCAAATGGATCGATGGTTGGCAGGATATATCAAAAAAAAATAAAGATTTTGTATTATTTATTAAGTTTGAAGATTTAATTAATAACTCCAAAAGTGAATTAAAAAATATTTTAGACTTTTATGAAATTAATTTAAATGAGGAATTAATTAACCATATATGTAAAAGTACCGAAGGAAAAAAAGATATGGTTACTAACTTAAATAACGCAACAGTATTACCCTTTGCACTTTCTTCAAATTTTAGATCAGGTAAAATTGGTAATTGGAAAAATGAATTTAATAAAGAAAATTTAATTAATGCTAAAAAATTATTAGGTAAAAGTTTAATTGATTTAAAATATGAAAATGATTTAAATTGGACAATTTGAATTTAATTAAACGCATCCTAACTTTTTCATTGCAAAATTAATCAAATCTTTCAAAAATAATCAGATAATATTTTTTAGAATAAGTGAAATTGCCGAAATAAAAGCTAAAAAAAATATTAATTTACGAAATAAAATATCTGAAGTAAATTTCAAACAAATATTTCCCAATATTACACCAATAAAAATATATAAAATTATCAAGTGATATCTATAAATATTTTGCATTAAACCAAATATAA
>MDTG01096940.1_pt1 | contig 10626 bp, 8 predicted proteins | sample 811421 | NCBI WGS metagenome assembly MDTG01 (sample SAMN05326645, study PRJNA326480) | marine metagenome | isolation source: seawater | place: Pacific Ocean: South East | collected 2011
ATATATTGATAAATATTGTAAAAATTTAAAAGATTTTTCAGTGTTAAACTTTATTGAAGATAATTCTCATATAATAAAAAAAGAATTTAAAAAAGATCTAAAAAAAATATCTAATTTTATTTTAAAAGATAATTTTATTAACAATAATAGTTTTAATTTTATTTATAATTTTTTCTTATTTGATAGGAGTTTATATAAATACTCCTCAATAAACGAATACATAAAAATGATCGCCCTAAAAAAATTTCTTTATTCAAAAAAAAATAAGTTTTACATAGACCTTAAAATTTCAAATAAAAAAAAAAAAGATTGTTTAGAAAAAATTTTGAAGGATTTAAATATAAAATTTAAAAATAATTATGTAAGTAAAAATAAAGATATATTAAATTTAAATTTTTTTAATCAATATTTACTTATTGGTAAATTTATTTTAAGAAGATTATTTCTAAAAACATTTAGGAATAAAGTTTCTAACAAAAAGAATTATATAATAGGCTATTTAGCTTATATTGATAAAAAAAAATTATATAAAGGAACACTAGAAACTATTTATTGGGGTGATGTTTTCAAAAATAAAAGAGATAACTTTTTTCTATATATTTATAATGAAAATGTAAAAAATTATATTCAAAAAATATATCAAATTCAAAAAAATAAAAACTCAAATTTTTTAGTTCTAGATACAATTCTAAATATTAAAGATTTTTTCTTGATAATTTTTTTATGGACTAAAGTTGCGATTTCTTTTAATAAAAAAAAAAAAGGATTACAAAATTATTTTAATAATTTGAATAAAAGTTATGAAATATTTGATCAAGATATTTATAATTCCTTATTCGGCTTTGATTGTTTTATGAATGTTTATTATTCTTATTTATTCAATAAATTAAGTAAAAAAAAATTTAAGTCAAAAAAGATATTTTATACTCATGAGAATCAAGGTTGGGAAAAATCTTTAAATTTTTATCTTAAAAATAAAACAAAAAAAATTTATGCAGTAATAGGGACACCTATTAGGTATTGGGATACTAGATATTTACAAGAAAGTAATTTTTTTTCAGAAAAAGATAAAAAAAAATATTTACCAGATTTTTATGCAGTAAATGGTAAAATTTCAAAAAAAAATCTTTTGAATAATGATTTTACAAAAGAAAAAATAGTTCAAGTTGAGGCTGCAAGATATAATTTTAAAGAAAAATTAAAAAATCATAAAAAGATAAAAAAAAATTTTTTAATTGCTGGGGATTATAATCGTGAGGTAAATAAAAAATTGGAAAATTTAGTTATCAAATTATCAAAAGTATTTAAAAAAGATATTTTTTATATTAAACAACATCCTAATTTAAAATTTGGAAATAAATTAAAGAAAATAAAAAATTGTCTTTTTGTGGATAATAAGAGTATTTCTGAATTATCTGATATGTGTGGTAAAGCTATAATTCCAAATATGACCTCTGCAAGTATAGATGCAATTATGAATGATTTAAAAACACTGGTCATATATACTGATGGCCAAATTAATTTTAGTCCTTTAAAGAATGTTGAAGGGATTTTACATGAAAAGGACGAAAAAATGATTATAAATTATTTTAACAATAAATTAGAACAAAAAATAAATAAAAATTATCTTTTAAATTTGAACGTAAATAACAAACTCTGGAAAAAAATTATTTAATGAATGATTTCAAAAAATTAAAAAATGCTTAAAAATCAAAATATATTAATTACAGGAGTCGGAAAAGGATTAGGAAAGGAGGCTTTTTTTGATATTTTAAAAACTGGTGCTTATGTAATTGGAGTAACAAGATCAAAAAAGGACTTTAAAAATTTTAAAAAATTAAATGGAAATTACAAAATTTTTTTTGGTGATGTTTCACAACTCAACACAATAAATAAAATTTTTAATTACTGTAAAAAAAATAATATTAAACTGACAGGTTTAGTTAATAATGCTGGTATTAGACAAAGGAAAAAATTTGAAAAAATTACTAAAAAAGATTTATTAGATGTAATGGAAAATAATTGGATCTCTCCATTTATTATTACACAAAAATTTTATATCAATTGTGATAAGAAAAAAAATTGTTCCATCATAAACATAGGGTCTATTGTTGGAGAAAAAGGCTTTTCAGAATTAAGTGGCTATGGTTCATCAAAGAGTGCCTTAAATGGCTTAACAAAGTGCTTAATGTCAGAATTTTCCCAAAAATATAAAAATATTAGAATTAATTGCATTAATCCAGGATTTACAAAAACATCTTTTTATGAAAAATTCAAAAAAAATAAAGATTTATTCAAATGGACAATTAATAAAACTCCAATGAGTAGATGGGCTGAGTCTAAAGAAATAAGCAATTTGATAATTTTTTTACTTTCTGAAAAATCAAATTATATTAATGGTCAAAGTATTAATATTGATGGGGGCTGGACATCACAATGAAAAAAAAAAATGTTTTAGGACTAATTCCAACTAGGTTAAATTCAACAAGATTACCGCAAAAAGCATTGCTTGAAATAAATAATATTCCACTAATTATTCACACTTATAAAAGAGCAAAAATGTCAAAAAATCTTGATGATGTGGTGATTTGCTGTGATCATAAAAAAATTTTCCAAGTAGCTAAAAAGTTTAAAGCTAAATGTATTTTAACCTCTGAACATCATTCTAATGGAACTGAAAGAATATTTGAAGCCTATAAAAAAATTGGTAAGAATTATGATTTAATTGTTGATATTCAAGGTGACGAACCATTAATAAGTCCTAATCATGTTGATAAAGTTATAAGCGCGCATTTTAAAAGCAAAGATGCAGACATTATATTGCCAACACTATCTACTAAAATAAAAAACAACACTAATATCGTACGTGTAGTTAATGATATTAATAATTTTGCTTTATATTTTTCAAGGTCAAATATTCCTTTTGAATTTAAAAAAAACATTAGTTACTTTAATAAACATTTGTCGATAATTAGTTTTACGCCAATAGCCTTAAAAAAATTCGCTCTTCATAAACAAACACCCCTAGAACTTGTAGAAGAAATTGAGCTTTTAAGAGCTTTAGAAATAGGTCTTAAAATCAAAACTATAAAATTAAAAGGTGATAGTTTTTCAATTGATGTCGAAGAGGACTATTACAAAGCAAAAAAAAAAATGTCAAAAGATAAATTTTTTAAATTTTATAAAGTTTAAAATGAACCTAAATTATAGATTAGATCACTCAAAAAATAACGTTTATATTACGAAAAATATTGATAAAATCTTAATTTCTGATTTGAATAAATTAAACAGCGATAAAAAAATTTTGTTTATTTACGATAAAAATATTCAGGAAAATATAATAAAAAAAATAATTACTAGTTTTAAAACATATGGTTGTAAATTATTTTTATTACCTTTGGAAGGCAACAAAATTAATAAGAATGAGAAATCTCTATTTAAAATCATTGATTTTTTAATTAAAGAAAGGTTTACCAAACATTCAATTATTTTATCATGCTCTGGTGGTGTAATTGGTGACATGAGTGCTTTAGCATCAAGTTTATATTTAAGGGGATTAATTTATTTACACATACCAACAACCATAACCTCCATAGTTGATAGCTGTATTGGTGGAAAGACAGCAATAAATTATAAGGGAATAATAAATTCGATTGGAAGCTATTATCATGCAAAATCGGTCTATATTTCGCAAGAAATTATTGAAAAAATGCCACAAAAAGAATTTATTTCAGGTATTCCAGAGATTATTAAATGTTCTTTGATTAAAAATAGAAGATTAGTAAATTTTTTAATTAAAAATAAAAGTAAGATACTCCAAAGGGATTTCAAAACAATTTCTAAACTGTGTTACGAAACTTTAAAAATAAAAATCTTATTATTTAAAAATGATGTTTATGAAAAAAATACTCGCCTGTTTTTAAATTTTGGGCATACATTTGCTCATGCAATTGAGATGGCGACAGACAAATTAATAAAAAAAGATTTTTATAGGCATGGTGAAGCAGTTGGTCTAGGTATTTTATGTGAGTTATATTATGCAAGTCAAAAAAAAACAAATGATTATCTTTTTGTTTCAAGAATTTTATCAGAATTTAATTTACCAAATAAAATTGTACTCAAAAATATTCACATAAGACAAAAATTGCATGATGAAATTTATAAAGGTGTATTTCTTGATAAAAAAAAAATTAAAAAAAACCCACGATATATTTCATTAAAACAAGCAGGGAAACCAAGAATAAGTGAAATAGAGGACTACAATTTATTAAATGAAACTATTGGAACATTATTTGTATGAATAAAATAAAATTATCAGATTATGGTTTTGATATTTTGCAAATAGAGAGTACTGCTGCATGTAATATGGCATGTTCATTTTGTCCATATCCTTTAAAGGATGATAAAACATCCAAGTTAAATATAGAAAAAATTTACTCTTTACTTGATCAAGTTGATCTAAAAGATGAAAAGTTTAAATATGTTACTTTTTCTCAGTTTAATGAACCATTATTAGATAATAGAATTTTTGAAATATTAGAATATTGTAACAAAATTAAATTTCCATTTTTATTTGTCACTAATGGTTTATTGCTTAATAAAAAAAAGAATGTTGAAAATTTAATTAAATATCAATCAAAAATAAAACTTTCTTTGCAAGTTTTGGACTCAACTAAACATAAGGATGCTAGAGGTCTCGATTTAGAATTAGATCGGTATGTTGCAACAGTTGTAGAATTTTGTAAAAGTGTAAAAAATACTAAAGTTGATCTAACAATTGATTTAGGATGTAACTTTAATGAGAACAAATTTAACCTAAATCTTAGAAAATTATTAGGGATCCAAACTGGAGATCCTTCTGTTCCAGAAACAATGGATCAAACAATGAAAATGTTTTCTAAATTTGTTGACTATTTTTATAATATTACTGATGAGCCTTATAAGAGCAAATTTGAGAATTTGAAAAATTATAAGGACTTTTTCAAAAAAAATAATTATGAACAAGAAGGCTATAAAATTTATGATAACGTAACACTTAAATTAAAGACCTTCTTTTTTGGAAGACGAATTTCAAATTTTTACCCAATTAATGATAATTTTGCATGTGATAGTAAAATTTTAGGAGTCTTGGCTGACGGTAATGTTGTCCCTTGCTGTTTGGCATATGAAGATTCTATATCTTTAGGAAATATTAAAAATTTAAATTTGAAAGATGTTTTAGATAATGGAAAAAGTTTTTTATTTAATCTAAGAAATAAGGGACAAAAAAAACATGAGACGTGTAAAAAATGTTTTGGTGAACCTACTTTAAGGGGATCTATTCTAAGAAATTTATACAATTTTCTTCCGCTTAGGATAAAAAACTCGACATTTATGAATAGCCTGAAAGAATAATGTGAGACAATTAAGAATTTTTAAAAATAAAAAAGTTTTAATTACAGGCCACACAGGTTTTAAAGGATCGTGGTTAGCTTTATGGCTTAGTATGTCAGGAGCGAAAGTAATGGGAATTTCAAATAAAATTATAACTAGTCCATCTAATTTTAATGCAATAAAACTGAAAAAAGAAATCGTTTCAAAAAATATTGATATTAGAAATTTAAAAAAAATTAAAACAACAATTATTAAATTTCAGCCAGACTTTGTTTTTCACTTAGCTGCACAATCTTTAGTAAAAAAATCATATGAAGATCCAATTTATACTTACGAAACCAATACAATTGGGACGCTTAATATTTTGGAGAGTTTAAGATTTTTAAAAAAAAGATGTAATGCAGTATTAATTACAAGTGATAAAAGCTACAAAAATTTAGAGATAAAAAGAGGATATAAAGAAAACGATCTCTTAGGAGGTATTGACCCTTATAGTTCATCCAAAGCATCTGCGGAACTTATAATTCAGACATATATTAAAACATTTCTAAAAAAACATCATAATATAAGAATTGGAATAGCAAGAGCAGGCAACGTAATAGGGGGAGGTGATTGGTCTTTAAATAGATTGATACCTGATTGTGTTAAGTCATGGTCTAGAAATAAAAATGTGTTGATAAGAAACCCAAAATCAACTAGACCATGGCAGCATGTTCTTGAAGCTCTTTCAGGTTATATAATTCTGTCATACAAACTATCAATCAATAAAAAAATTCATGGTGAAGCTTTTAATTTTGGCCCATCTAATAAAAACGAGTTTAATGTAATTGATGTCATTAACAAAATGAAAAAAGATTGGAAAAAAGTATCATGGAAAATAATTAAAAAAGATCAATTACAATATGAAAGTATTTTACTTAAACTTAATACAAATAAATCAAAAAAATTTTTAAATTGGAAAAGTGTTTTATCATTTCAAGAAACAATAAAATTAGTAACAACCTGGTATAAATATTATTATGAAAATAAAAAAGATATTAAAAAGATATCTGTTGATCAGATTAGATATTTCGAAAAAATTTTTGATAAAAGAGTTTAAAAAATGAAAGTAGTTATTTTAGCTGGTGGATTAGGTACAAGAATTTCAGAATATACAAAATCTATACCCAAACCAATGATTAAAGTTATGGGGAAACCTATCTTGTTAAGAATTATGGATCATTATGCAAATTATGGTCATAAAGAATTTTATATTGCCACAGGATTTAAATCAAAAATTATTGAAAATTATTTTAGAAAATTAAAAAGTAAAAAATATCAAATAAATTTGATAAATACTGGAAAGAACACAATGACAGGTGGAAGACTTAAAAAATTGAAAAAATATTTAAATGAAACTTTTCTGATGTCTTATGGGGATGGTTTATCAAATGTAAATATTAATGATCTAGTAAAGTTTCATAAAAAGAATAAAAAATTAGTTACTCTCACTGCTGTTAGGCCTCCAGCTAGATTTGGTGCAATTAAAATCTCAAATAATTCGGTCAAATATTTTAGAGAAAAGAACAGTTTAGATGAGGGTTGGATTAATGGAGGATTTTTTGTAATTGAACCAAAATTTATTAATCTAATTAAAGATAGTAATACATATTTAGAACAAGAACCATTTAAAAAAATTTCAAAAAATAAACAATTAAGTGCATTTAAACATCATGGTTTTTGGCAATGTATGGATACTTTAAGGGACAAAGAAATATTAGAAAAAAAAATTAAAAACAAAGAACATCTTGAAAAAAAATAAAATTCTTATTGCTGGAGGCACAGGTTTTATTGGTTATCATTTAGCAAAAAAATGTTTACAATTAAATTGGTCTGTAGATAGTATTTCATCAAGTTTTCCAAATAAAAAAAAAAAGTTAAACAAAGTAAATTATCTACGATTAGATATTTCAAAAAAAAATAATTTATTTAAAAAATTATCAAAAGAATATGATTATGTAGTAAATTTAGCTGGATATGTTGACCATTCAAATAAGGTTAAGACTATGAAAAGTCATTTTAATGGTTGTAAAAACTTAGCAAATTTTTTTTTAAAATCAAAAATTAAAAAATTTATTCAAATTGGTTCTAGTATTGAATATGGTAAAATCAAATCACCACAAAAGGAGAGTCATAAAATTTCTCGTAAAAATTTTTCAGTTTATGGAACTGCAAAATTATTGAGTACAAAATATTTGCTATATTTAAAAAAAAAATTCGATTTTCCATCAGTTATTTTAAGGCTATATTTAGTTTATGGGCCTTACCAAGATATAAATAGAATAATACCAATAACAATAACAAATTCATTGAAAAATAATAAATTTGATTGCTCTACTGGAAACCAGTTTAGAGATTTTTTATATATCGATGATTTGATTGGCGCAATAATCAAAACTTTAAAAAAAAAAAATTTAAGTGGAGAAATAATTAATGTTGGTTCAGGTAAACCAATTCGGATTAAAAGTTTAATTAAAAATATATGCAATTTAGCAAAAGGTGGCGACCCACAATTTGGAAAATTATCTTTAAGAAAAGATGAGATTTATAAACTTTATCCAAGTATTTTAAAATCTAAACAATTATTAAACTGGAAACCTTCTATACCCCTTGTGAAGGGTTTAAAAAAAACAATTTTTTATTATAAGAAAAATAAATGAAAAAAATCTATGTAATTAGCAACGACAAAGTATGGTTTAAAAAAAAAAAATATAATTCAAATAACGATCTTGAAAATATCGTATCGTGTTTTAGTAAGGATCATAAGGTTGAATTAATTTGCAGAAGAAGCTCAAAAAAACTTAATTTTCCAATTAATCAAAAAATTAAATTTTGTAGAATGAAAAATATTAAAGAAAAAGAATTAAATATTTTTATGATTTCAATTACACCATTTAATTTACTTTCATTACTTAAACTTGTATTTCGAGGAAAAAAAATAAAAGGCTTTGTTTATTTAAGAAGTGATGGTTTTTTAGAATATAAAATTAAATACAGTTTTTTTGGCTATATTTTTTATTATCTTATGTTTTGGATTATAAAAAAAAATTTAAAGATTATTTCATGTTCACAAAATTTTACCCACGTTAAAGTAAAAAGCATTGTTCATCCTTCAGAACTAACCAGTTCTTGGTTTAAGATAAATAAAAATAAAAAATTCGAAACTGATTTTTTATATGTTGGCAGATTTAAAAAAGAAAAAGGTGTTATTTATCTCACCAAAATTTTTAAAGAATATTTAAAGGATTTTAAATTAAGAATTATAGGAACAGAAAAAAAATTAATTAGTAAAAAATATTATAATAAAAATATTGAATTTTTAGATACAGTATCAAATCAAAATAAACTAATACACCTTTATGATAAATCAAAGATTTTAATTTTAGCGTCCTACACAGAAGGTTTTCCAAAAGTAATTTCAGAGTCACTAGCGAGGTTAAGACCAATAATTATTTTTGAAGAAATTGCACATGTTGTAAATGGTAGAAAAGGAATTTTTATTTGTAAAAGAAACAAGAAAAGTATAAAAGACACTGTAAGCTATATCTTAAAAAATTATAAACAAATTCAAAATTTAATTCGTAAGAATTATTTTTATACAAGGGAAAGTTTTAAAAAAGAACTGCTAAAAGCAACTAAAAATGAGTTTATATAATAAATCATCAAAATATTTCTTTGAATATAGTCTTTATCTATTTCCTTTATTTTTGTTAATAGGTCCTTTGATAGCAGAAATATTTTTGTTTTTTTTTGTTATTAATTTTCTTTATTCAATAATAAAAGAGAAAAAAATAGATCTTTTATTAAATAAATTTTTAATTTATTTTTTTATTTTCTATATTTCAATTCTTTTATCAACTTTAATCAGTCATTATAATTTTGAGTATTCTAGATCTGGTATTTTTTATTTTCGTTTACCATTATTTGCTTTAGCAATTTATATGATTTTAAATTCTAACGAATTTTTTTCAAAAAAAAAGGTGATTTTTTTTTCATGTTTTTTTTTAATAATTATTTTTGACTCTTTGTTTCAATATTTTACTGGTCAAAATTTACTTGGATATGAATTATATAAAAGTCGTATTTCAAGTTTTTTTGGAGGTGAATTAATTTTAGGAGGATTTCTTATGAGAGTACTTCCTATTTTTTTAGTCTTTCTAATAATGTCTAATATCATTAAAGAAAAGAGTAATAATTTTTTACCTTCAGTGCTGGTTTCATTAATTTGTTCAATTATTTATTTAAGTGGAGAAAGAGCATCATTTTTTTTATTATTGTTATTATTTTCAACAATATTTTTTACAACTAAATTTTTAAGAAAATTCATTTTAATAACGATGGTTTTTTTTGTTTTTATTTCTTTTGTGTTAACTAAAACAAGTATCTCAAGCCAAACTAACCCTGCAACTAGAATGTTTCAAAAAACATTTAAACAATTTACCGGCCAGGGTGAAGAGCAATTTGAACAGTATAAAAGTAAAATCTTTAAAAAATTTTATTTATTCTCTCATGATCATCATGGGCATTATACGCTTTCCATTAAAATTTTTAAAGATCATCCAATTTTAGGAGTTGGACCAAAAGGATTTAGATATTTATGTATGAATAGAATTTATATCTTAGAAAATGATGATGGTTGTTCAACACATCCTCATAATACTTATATTCATTTATTGACTTCAAATGGTATTATTGGTTTTTCAATAATAACTTTTGGTTTTTTTTATATTTTAAAAGAAATTTTTAGATCTAGAAAAAAACTTAATTCAGAAAGAAAATTTGATAAAAACTTAATCGCAGAAAATGTAATTATATCAGCTGTATTTGTAAATTTATGGCCATTCATACCAAATGGAAGTTTTTTTAATAACTGGTTAAGCATGATGTACTTTTATCCAATTGGATTTTATTTATATTTTAAAATCAAAAATGAAAAACAAATTAGTTAGCATAATAGTAAATTGTTTTAATGGTGAAAAATATTTATCACAAACTTTAGAGTCAATTTTAAGTCAAAATTACATGAACTTTGAGGTAATTTTTGTTGATAATTGTTCTACAGATTCTAGTGCAAAAATCTTTAAAAAAATTAAAGATAAAAGATTCAAATATTTTAAGACTAAAAAAAAAATCAAGTTATATGCATCCAGGAACTTCGCATTAAAAAAATGTAAAGGAAATTTTATAGCTTTTCTAGACTCAGATGATTGGTGG
>MDTG01316358.1_pt1 | contig 10626 bp, 7 predicted proteins | sample 811421 | NCBI WGS metagenome assembly MDTG01 (sample SAMN05326645, study PRJNA326480) | marine metagenome | isolation source: seawater | place: Pacific Ocean: South East | collected 2011
AACACTAATGCCACCTTCTGACCGTTTAGCCCGCAGGTACCGCCAAGCAATCAAAAACTCGAAGCTAGAAAAAGGAAGCACACGTTTCATTCAGGCACAATCGTAGTTATTTTCATCGGTGGAGAGTTTATTCGAAGTAATTTGAAAAAACAGAAACATTGAAATATGGTATTGTAATTCCATCATAGTGTTAAGCACCTTTTAATCCAGCGAAACAGATGTATCAAAATAAAAAATTCGTATCTATTTACCTCGTAAATTCGATACAGGTCGATAACGCACTAAGTATACTTAATTAATAACTTTTTTACGGCCTCGTCTATCGATACATTTTCACTTTCGCCAGTCCTGCGATTAGTCAACTCAACCACTCCATTTTTTAAACCACGTGGACCTACCGTGACGCGCCACGGAAGGCCCATTAGATCCATGGTGGCAAATTTTCCTCCAGCACGTTCCTCTCGATCATCGTATAATGGGTCCAAACCAGCATTGTTTAATTTTAAATAGATACTTTCGCAGGCCCTATCAGCTTCTTCATCACCTTGCTTAAGATTGATAATACCACAATGGAAAGGCGTTACAGCTTCTGGCCAAATGATCCCTTTTGCATCATGGTTGGCTTCAATGATTGCGCCCACCAGACGACTTACACCAATTCCATGACTTCCCATATGAACAGGATTTATTTGACCATCAGCGTCTTGAACTAGAGCTCCCAACGCTTCGGAATATTTAGTCCCAAAATAAAAGATTTGCCCAACCTCTATTCCACGCGCAATTTGGCGCCTTTCTTCTGGTATTTGTCCAAAAGTAACTTCATCATGGGTTTCATCAGTCCGAGCATACTTATCTGTAAACTCTTCCATGATAGATTGACATTGCTCGACATTGTCAAAATCAATATCTCTGTCACCAAAAGTTAACTCAGTTACAGCTTTGTCGTAAAAAACTTCACTTTCACCAGTATCAGCTAAAACCAAAAACTCATGCGTGTCTTCACCACCAATCGGCCCACTATCAGCGCGCATAGGAATGGCTTGTAAACCCATACGCTCATAAGTGCGCAAATAACTTACTAAATGGCGATTATAAGAATGCAGAGCATCTTTCTTTGTTAAGTCAAAATTATATCCATCTTTCATATAAAATTCACGACCACGCATGACGCCAAAACGTGGACGCCTTTCATCACGAAACTTCCATTGTATTTGATACATAGTCATCGGCAAGTCTTTATAGCTTTTTACGTGACTTCGAAAAATATCAGTAATGAGCTCTTCAGCTGTTGGAGTGAACAACATGTCACGATCATGGCGATCTTTGAAGCGGAGCATTTCTTCCCCATAGTCATCATACCTACCAGATTCTCGCCAAAGATCGGCTGCTTGTATTGTAGGCATAAGCATCGCTAAATGACCTGCTTTTTCTTGTTCTTCATGTACAATATTTTCAACATTTTTTAATACCTTCAGACCCAAAGGTAACCATGAATAAATACCTGCTGCTGATTGCTTAATCATTCCAGAACGCAGCATTAAGCGATGTGATGCAATTTGTGCCTCCGCAGGATTTTCTTTTAAGATAGGCAAAAAGTAACGGCTAAAACGCATGTTAAGCTCCAAATAAGTATTAAAACCCTGTTTAGTATTCCCTAGCAGTTGTCACAAGCTAAAGTAGAAAAACAGTGCATCAGATCATATAATTTATCCAGACCCCTTGCATGGCGTCTCTCAATAAGCAAATTGGAGTAGAAAAGGAGAAAAATATGGCCTTGTCTGCTCCCCGAACCACGCGCTACTGGATTGCGGCTTTATTATTTTTTTCTCTATTATTATGGATTATTGGCGATAAGCTTCTACCATTCGTTCTTGGTGGAGTAATAGCATACTGCTTAGATCCATTAGCTGACAGACTAGAGCGCCTTGGCCTCTCCCGGCTAACTTCCATAACAATCATAACTTTAGGTACGATTTTAATTTTCATTACTGGAGCCTTGCTAATTGTACCCCTGCTAATCGAGCAAGCGATGGCCTTATTTAACACTGCTCCCGAAATAGCGAACAGATTATGGCAATTTCTAACAAAACGCTTCCCAGAACTTTTAGATGATAACAGTACCATTCGGCAATCTCTTAAATCTGTTGGAGAGACAATTCAATCTCGTGGTGGGACTTTGATTAATGGCATGACCAACTCTGTAAATTCAATTATAAATATATTTGTAACAATAGTGATCGTACCTGTTGTAGCATTTTATTTATTGTTGGACTGGAACAACTTAATTTCAAAAATCGACGAGCTAGTTCCTCGTAACCATGTTAAAAATGTACGCAATTTAGCAAATAAAATTGACCAAACATTAGCATCTTTCATTCGTGGTCAAGGCACTGTTTGCGCAATTCAGGGAATTTATTACGCAATTGCATTAATGTTAGCTGGGCTAAACTATGGTATCATTGTTGGCTTTGTTGCCGGGTTAATTTCTTTTATTCCTTATCTGGGTGCACTTATTGGCGGCAGTTTAGCTATCGGGCTAGCAATATTTCAATTTTGGGGCGATTGGGTAGCAATTGGAATTATTGCTATAATTTTCTTAGTAGGACAAGTTTTAGAGGGTAATTTCCTGACTCCAAAACTTGTTGGAGACTCTGTTGGCCTTCATCCTGTCTGGCTAATTTTTGCATTATCGGTTTTTGGCGGGCTGTTTGGATTTGTCGGAATGCTTCTAGCAGTACCAGTTGCTGCAATAGTTGGTGTGGTGACAAAGTTTTTCATTGAAAAATATAAACAAGGGATATTCTATGGTGTCCCAACTGAAGATGATGATGTAGATGCCTGATCAATTAATTTTCGAATTACCTTTAAAAGAAGACTCTGGGCGAAACGCATTTTTTGTGTCTGACGCAAATAGAAATTCCGTTGCAGTATTGGAAAACAGTGCGACTTGGCCACAAAAGAAAATGATGCTTATTGGCCCTAAAAATTGTGGGAAAACACATCTTTTAAAGATTTGGGCATCCGAAAATTTGGCAATAAATATAGATCCTTTGCAAAATTTTAGTCAACCATTATCGGGCGCAAAGGTTATAGTTGATGACCTTCAGCGCGTGGCTGGAATTTTAAATGCTGAAATAAGAATGTTTCATTTATATAACCACCTCCATTCAACTGGCGGTCACTTACTTATGGCTTCCAATATTTCAATAAGTCAGGCAGGGCTAAAATTGGCAGACTTATTAAGCCGGCTTCAGAGCATAAGCTGCACTAGAATTGAACGACCAGATGATAAATTACTGCGTGCAGTATTACTAAAAGCTTTCTCCGACCGACAGCTATCACCCACTCCAAGTATAATTGCTTTCATACTTAAGAATATGACCCGCAGCTTTAGCGCAGCTTTTGACGTAGTAAAAAAATTAGATGCACAAAGTATGATTGAAAATCGTCCAATTTCACGAGCTATGGTCGCAAATGTTTTAATTGATGACTGTAATACTGAGTGCTAACGGCCCTAAACTATACAAGCTTTGATTCAATAGTTTAAATTGATGGTCAAAAATAGGATTTACGATGAACAGCCAAGCAGACTTTCTTAACTGTAAATTTCCAGAACCGGAGGAAATTGAATTAGATGAGTCAGGACCTGATAGATTTATAAATCGTGAACTGTCATGGTTAGCTTTTAACTGGCGTGTGCTGGAAGAGGCCAAAAATCAGAATGTGCCCATACTGGAACGACTGAGTTTTCTATCCATATCAGCAACCAACCTCGATGAATTTTATTCCGTTCGCGTCGCAGGCCTGCGGGAGCTGGCCAGAAACGGGAATAATACCCCTGCAATTGATGGGCGGCAACCTTCCGATCAACTCAATCTCATTGAAGTTAATGCCCGGCAGCTCATGAAACAACAACAATTGATTTTAGCACGGCTGCGCGATGAAATGGCAACTCAAGAAATTCATATTGTAACGGCAGATGAAGCTAAAGGAGATTACACCTATCTCCAGAAAATATTTCTTTCAGAGGTATTTCCTATATTATCACCATTGGCGATCGATCCAGCACATCCCTTTCCATTCATTCCAAATTCTGGCTTTGCTTTAGCGCTGCAATTAGAGCGAAAATCTGATGGCCGAGGCCTTCGGGCTCTAGTTCCAGTCCCACATCAAATAAATAGGTTTATAAGGCTGCCGGGAAAGGTTTATCGGTATTTACCTTTAGAGGAATTGATTTTGATGCAAATGGAACAAGTTTTTCCTGGCTATAGGCTCAAAGGAAACTGCAGTTTTTCAATCTTGCGGGACAGTGATCTAGAGATTGAAGATGAAGCTGAAGATTTGGTTCGAGAATTTGAAGTTGCCCTAAAGCGTCGAAGGAGAGGAGAAGTTATACGCTTAAAAATTAGTAAGGATGCGCCAAGTTCATTACGAAAATCGATTATGGTTGAACTTGATGTTAAAGAACACGAAGTGGTTGAAATTGAGGGAATGATTGGCTTATCCGATTTGACGGAGTTGATCACGGACTCAACACCAAAATTGCTGTGGCCAACTTTTAATCCTCGCGTGCCAGAAAGGGTTACTGATCACGGCGGTGATCTGTTTGCCGCCATTCGTCAAAAAGATATGCTACTTCAGCATCCGTATGAAACTTTCGATATGGTGGTCAGCTTTTTGCAGCAGGCCGCCAATGATCCAGACGTCGTCGCCATTAAACAAACATTATATCGCACCTCCAAACGCTCACCTATTGTCGAAGCCCTATGTGAGGCAGCAGAGGCTGGCAAATCTGTCACCGCTTTAGTGGAATTAAAAGCAAGATTTGATGAAGCGGCTAATATTCGGCAATCCCGTCGTCTTGAGCGTGCAGGAGCTCACGTAGTATATGGTTTCCTTAATCTAAAAACCCACGCAAAAGTAAGTACTGTGGTACGCCGTGAAGGTAAAAGTTTGGTTACCTATACTCATTATGGAACTGGAAATTACCATCCAATTACGGCCCGGAATTATACTGATGTAAGCCTATTTACATGTGATCCTGCACTTGGCAGGGATGCCACGAAAGTTTTCAACTATCTTTCTGGCTACGCCCAACCCAAAACTTTGGAAAACATTTCGATATCACCTCTCTCTTTAAAATCAACTTTATTGAAACGTATCGCAGCCGAACGGAGTAATGCGATAAAAAAACGTCCAGCAGCGATTTGGGCCAAAATGAATTCACTCATAGACCCAGATATAATTGATGGTCTGTACGCTGCAGGACAAGCTGGAGTAAAAATTAGCCTAATTGTGCGTGGCATTTGTGGATTACGCCCCGGAGTTAAAGGACTATCAGAAAATATTCGCGTTAAGTCAGTTGTTGGGCGTTTTTTAGAACACTCCCGAATTATTTGTTTTGCCAATGGAAATCGTTTGCCTAGCTTAAAGGCAAAGGTTTATATCTCATCTGCTGATTGGATGGGTCGAAATTTAAATCGCAGAGTAGAAACACTCGTAGAAATAAAAAACTCCACTGTGAAATCACAAATTGTTAACCAAATTATGGCGGCTAACCTAGCCGATCTAGCCCAATCTTGGGTAATGCAGCCAGATGGAAGCTATATCAGAGCATCTTGGCCTGATGGAAGCTTCGCTTTTAACTGTCATAAATTTTTTATGGAAAATGCGTCCCTATCAGGCAGAGGTACCGCTGGTGATAAAGATGTAACTGAACTAACTCATACAAACTATTTTCAAACCACTCTTTAAGCTTGAATTAATTTACGAAACATAAACGCTTGTTAACATTACTTTAACCCATGAGATTCCAAATGGTTAAATTCATCGAAAACTCCTCAAAATGGGAACCATTTAATAGGCCATTGTTTGAAGGACCAAAATCACGCGATTTGTCCCGTGTTGGTGTAGTAGACGTTGGATCAAATTCAGTAAGATTAGTGATTTTTGATGGAGCAGCCCGATCGCCTGCTTATTTCTTTAATGAGAAAGTCATGTGTGGATTAGGCGCAGGGCTTGCCGAAACCGGCAAATTAAACCCAGATGGACGCCGACGTGCTTTAGCAGCGCTGAGGCGCTTTTGTAGCATTGGAAAAGATATTGGTTTACCCGATCTAACAGCTATTGCCACAGCCGCTGTTCGGGAGGCCAGTGATGGAAAAGGTTTTGTAAAACAAGTTTACTCCGAAACTGGCCTTAAGATTCATATTGTTGATGGTCTCGAAGAAGCTAGGCTCTCTGCACAAGGCGTTTTACTTGGTTGGCCAGGTTCCTATGGCCTCGTTTGTGACCTGGGTGGTGCCTCAATGGAATTAGCTGAAATATCCAACGGTCGCGTTGGGAAAAGAAATTCATCGTCCTTAGGCCCGTTAAACATTTCTAGTATTTCCGGTGGGAAGCGAGCCCAAACAAAATTCATTTCAGAAACTTTGGATGATTTAAAGGCTAAAATGGGTTCACAGTCTGATCGGTTATTTTTAGTGGGAGGATCTTGGCGAGCTATTGCCCGCATTGATATGTACCGTCGTGGATATCCAATGCACGTCATTCATGAATATCGAATGACATCTCATGACATCCGTAAAACAGAAGAATACATTAAAGAAACTAATTTAGAAAATCTCAAAGCTCAAACTCAGATTGATGCTGGAAGAATAGCTTTAGTTCCAATTGCAATGAAAGTTTTAAGGGGCCTTGTTCGGCGATTCAAACCACACGATATTGCAGTATCAAGCTATGGAATCCGTGAAGGCATGCTCTATGAGCAAATGCCACAGGTTATGAGAGATCGAGATCCATTAATAGAAAGTTGTCACTTTGCAGAAAGAAAGGATGCCAGGTTACCAGGGTTTGGTATGCGATTGCATAAGTTTATTTCTCCAGTTTTTTTAAATACTTTTTCTGACAAAGCTCGGTTAATACGAGCGGCATGTCTTCTTCATGACGTAAGCTGGAGAGCACATCCAGATTTCCGTGCAGAGGTCTGCTTTGACTATGCAACACGTGCAAATCTTGGCGGTTTAAGTCATAAGGAGCGCGTATTTTTGGGTCTCGCTTTATTATTCCGGTATGGAAACAAAAGTAATGGAGCACAATTTAAGCCAATGCTAAAACTTTTGAGTGAAGGTGACATAAAAGAAGCTGAAGTTATAGGAAAGGCGATGCGATTGGGTGCAATGCTATGGGCTAACCCAGACAATGAGACAGCGATGCTAGCTTGGAACCCAAAGAAAAAGCTACTTGCCCTAACCCTTACTGCTGAAGCAGAACCCTTGTTTGGAGAAGTTGCAGAAGTTCGATTTCATTCTTTAGCTAAGGCTTTGGAAGCTACTACCCAATTGGATATCAAGCTTGCGTGATTATTTTTTAGCCTTAAACATAAGCTTACGTGTTGTCTGATTTATTTAGAACGTTCCATGCTTGATTGATTGCTACTAACCGTACTTCCGCTAGCTTGACAGCTTCAACAGGGATGCCGCGCGCAATTAGCTGATCGGGATGATTTTTTTTTACTAAATCTCTCCAGGCCCTACGAATTTCAGTTGGCGTAGCTGAAGGAGAAATACCTAATACATCATAGGGATCGGCCTTAGTTCCGCTCACATACCGTGCCTTCATCGTATGAAAACAACGATCGCCTAATACGAAAATTTCAGCAACTCGTTTAAGAAACGCATCCTCCTGTTCATGATACTTATTATCAGCAACAGAAATGTGGAATAGACCCTCAAGTAAATCTTCCAGTATATCCGTTTGGTCACCAAACATTTTTTTAATTTTGCGCGCATAAGTTTCAAATCCAGCTACATCTTGCCTTGCTAGATTAAAGACACGCGCAGCATTTAATTCATCTTCTGGCGGAACACGAAAAACTTCCTTAAAAGCTCTGACTTCTAAATCGGTAACTTCACCATCCGCCTTTGCCATCTTGCCACTCAATGCTATCACTGCAATTGTAAATCCTACAGTACGCTCAGGAGGTGTCCTTAGTTTATTGAAAATACTGGACAGACCTTCGCCAGCAACAAGCGCCGCTAATAAATCGGAAATTTTAGACCAAATTGACATACTTTATCCTAGAACAGCGAGTTAGAGCGTTAAAGGTTACAATTTCTTATTTCAGTACTACGGGTCCCTGACTAGTGATGATCTCCGCTGTAATTTTTGAATCTCCCTGTACAAAAATTATTCTGTCATCATTTAGAAAATTGCCAAGAAAAGAACTCATCAAGTCAGCCGCAGGATGTTGGATTATTAAATTTTTTAGCCGGATATTATTATCAGGCAAATCTAAACAAGGATGAAATCCTTCATGCCATTCAATTATTGCAGGGCCATATCCACCAAATGGCAGATCACCAGACTCAGTGACAGATATCTCCCACTTATACTTATCTCTTTGAAGCTCTATGGGAATCCCATACCCAGGACCCAGGTCTTTTAATGTATCACGAATGCTTTTGGTAGCTAATACCCAACCTCCCAAACGAGGTGGTCCCTTTAAATTATCAAGTCCAAACCAGCGTGGATAGGGTGGCTTATTCATAGCTGGATCAATTGCGATACTTTCCAGGTAACAGTTGGACCCCATGCCCCATAAGTGATTGTGTGTACCAAAAAAATTATGTTTACCGCTTGCCATAGGCTGCTCATCAAGAAGGTTGCGCACCAAATTAGTCGCTGTTGGCAGAGACCTACCCACAACTACTATGTGATCTAAAGAAAGCATCTTAGATTAGCATCAAGTTGTAATGGGTTTTATGCACGAGCTTTAAGTATTAGGTTCAATACTTCTTCAGCTGCCGCAGGAATATTAGTACCTGGTCCAAATATCGCCGCTACCCCAGACTCTTTTAGAAAATTATAGTCCTGCTGAGGTATTACTCCCCCACAAACAACTATAATCTCCTCAGCATCAGCCTCTTTCAGAGCGCTGATTAACTTTGGCGCAAGAGTTTTGTGACCAGCTGCCTGGCTTGAAATACCGACGACATGAACATCATTATCTACCGCATCTTGTGCAGCTTCTTCTGGAGTTTGAAACAATGGGCCAACATCAACATCAAACCCAATGTCTGCAAAAGCTGTAGCAATAACTTTAGCTCCTCTATCATGTCCATCTTGCCCCATCTTAACAACCAAGATACGAGGTCTCCGACCTTCAATTCTTGCAAAATCTTCAATAGATTTTTGAATGGTTACGAAATCTTCATCACCCTGATAAACCGATCCATATATACCTGCCAATGTTTTAACCTCCGCTCGATGTCGACCAAATGATGCTTCCATCGCTAAAGAAATTTCGCCCACAGTTGCACGTTGTCTCGCGGCCTCAATAGCAGCTTCTAAGAGATTGCCGCCCTCCTCACAGCGACGCCCCAACTCCAACAGCGCAGCATCACACGATGTTTGATCTCTACTGCTACGAATTTTTTCTAGCTTAACCATCTGCCCCGTTCGAACTTGATTATTATCAATTTCCCGAACGTCGATGTTGGGTTGGGTTGCAAGCTTATGTTTATTAACCCCAATAATAGCCTCCTCACCCCGATCTATAAGAGCTTGGCGTAGCGCCGCACTCTCTTCAATTTTGAGCTTTGGAACTCCACTTGCAACAGCTTTGGTCATCCCTCCTAAGGCCTCAACTTCTTCAATTAAATTCCAGGCTTTATCAATCATATCAGCTGTTAGCTTTTCTACGTAATAGGACCCAGCTAACGGATCAACAACATTTGTTACCCCAGTTTCTTCTTGCAAGATTAACTGGGTATTTCGAGCAATTCGGGATGAAATTTCTGTAGGTAAACCTATTGCTTCATCAAAACTATTAGTATGCAACGATTGAGTCCCACCCAATACAGCAGACATTGCTTCAAACGCTGTACGAACAATATTATTGTAAGGATCCTGTTCTTGCAAACTAACCCCGGAAGTTTGACAATGAGTACGAAGCATGCTCGACTTCGGATCTTTTGGTTTAAATTCAGCCATTACACGGTGCCATAGAACCCGCGCAGCACGCAGCTTGGCAGTTTCCATAAAAAAATTCATACCTATAGCAAAAAAGAAAGAAAGGCGACCAGCGAACGCATCTACATCCATCCCACGAGCTATCGCTGCGCGTACATATTCTCGACCGTTCGCTATTGTATAAGCTAGCTCTTGAACCAAGTTAGCACCTGCTTCTTGCATATGATATCCACTGATGGAAATTGAATTGAATTTAGGCATCTCGGCTGCTGTATACTCAATAATGTCCGCGACAATACGCATCGATGCGTCAGGCGGATAAATGTAGGTATTACGGACCATAAATTCTTTTAAAATGTCATTCTGAATTGTGCCTGATAACGCTCCTTTATCCACACCCTGCTCCTCTCCGGCAACTATGAAAGAAGCCAATATTGGTATAACAGCGCCATTCATTGTCATCGATACAGAGATTTGATCCAAAGGAATATCTTCAAATAAAGTTTTCATATCTTCAACGCTATCGATTGCTACCCCAGCCTTGCCAACATCACCAACAACACGAGGATGGTCACTGTCGTAGCCTCTATGAGTAGCAAGATCAAAGGCTACAGAAACTCCTTGTTGCCCCCCAGCTAGGCATTGCCGGTAAAA
>MDTG01321746.1_pt1 | contig 10626 bp, 10 predicted proteins | sample 811421 | NCBI WGS metagenome assembly MDTG01 (sample SAMN05326645, study PRJNA326480) | marine metagenome | isolation source: seawater | place: Pacific Ocean: South East | collected 2011
GAATATTGGAGCAAGAAGATTACATACAGTTATGAGTAAATTATTAAATGAAATTTTATTTGATATACCTGAAAAGATTGGTCCAAATGCAAAAGTGGTAATAACTAAAAAGATGGTTGAGGAAAAATTAGATTCAATTACTCAAAATAAAGATTTGAGTGAATATATTTTATAATTTCAATTGTCTTGGAAATTTAATCCAACTTATTTCATTTTTATTTTTTTTCGATATTTCACTCCAATTTTTAATATTAACGTTTACCATCACAATACCCGTAGTTGGAAGATTCAATAGATTGATGTTTGTTAGTGAATTAACTAAGTCTGTAAAACCTGGATTATGTCCTATTATTATAACTGATTTGATTTTATTATTAATTTTTTCTAGAATAGAAATTATATTTTCTAAGCTTGAGTGATAAAAATCATCTCTATATTCTTTTTTGTTAATATTTATTTTATCAATGAAAAAGTTAGATGTTAGTTTTGTCCTTTTAGATGAACTAGATATTAATAAATCTATATATTTAATTTTTTTTGATAATTCTTTTGACATAATATAACCATCCCTCTCACCTCTTTTATTTAAAGGCCTATCATAATCACTCAATGATAAATCTGACCAACTAGATTTACAATGTCTTACAATAATTAACTCTTTCATTTCTAAATTATATCAAATTTAATCTCATTCATGCATTTAAAATGATTAACTGGACATTTAGACAACCCGATTTTAGTACAAGGCCTACAATATAAATTTTTATTTTCAAGAATTGAAAAAGATGAATTATAAGGATAAAACATAAGATTATGGTGAGTTGAACCAAAAATTGCATATGTTTTTTTATTTAATGCTGCAGATATATGCATAAATCCAGTATCATGAGAAAAAACTTGTTTTGAAAGTTTAATTACACAAGCAGAACCTTGAATAGAAAGTTTTCCACATAAATTATATATAGTTGTTTTTTTATTTAGTTTATTCTTAATCTTATCATCCTTATCACTTGTAGAATTAAAAAAGTTTTCTATTTTTTTAGCAACTTTAACTTCATCTTTTCCACCAATTAAAACAATTGGGCCATTAATTTTATCACATAATTCTATCAATTTTTTAAGTGGTAATCTTTTAGTATAATGCTTTGCTCCTACAATTAAAGACGAATAGTTTTCGAAATTAATTGGAAGACTTCTGATTTTCTTTAATTCATTTTTATTTAAATAAAAATCAAGACCTTTTCCATCATTTTTAATTCCAAGACTTGACAAAGTAGATATATTAGAATCAACAATATGATTTATTTTTAATAAAATTTTAAAATTAGTATATAACCACCTCTTTAAGAATTGTTTATTATATGTAATGGAAGGTTTCATTAAAAAAAACTTTATGAATTTAGATCTCAGATTATTATGCAAATCCACTATTAAATCATAGTTTTCATTTTTTAATTTTTTTGTTATTTCATATAAATTATTATTAAAATTTATAACCTTATTTATATTTTTATTGTTATAATAAATAGAACTGTAAGCTTTCTTTGTTATGAAATGTATTTCAGATTTAGGAAATTTTTCTTTCAATAATCTCGGAACCGGAGTTGAAAGAACAATATCACCAAGTGATGAAAATCGTATCACTAAAATTTTCATTTTAATTATTATATTTTTTCTATCAAATTTAAACCTAAAATCCCAAAATAATTTAGACAGTATTGTTTATCAAAAAAAAAGAATTGAATTTGAAATAAGTGATATAGATAGAAATTTTTGGATTAAGGAATCAGACAAAAATTTTCTTATAATAAAAGATGAGGAAAATGGAAAAAATCTAAATTGGTATTTTAAATTTTATAATCAAAAATTAAATTTAATAAATGACACAATTATTTTTTTAGATAGATCATATTCTCTCAAAAAAATTTCATCGAATAAAGATTATTATAATTTTTTTTTTAAAAAAAACTACTCTAATGAAAAGGAATATTTTTTTTTACGATTAAATCCATTATCAAATTCTATAATTAGAAAAGAAATAGAATTACCTCTCAGCTTGACAATTAGAAATGTTTTATTCTTTGATGATAATATAATTTTGCTTGGCAATTTAAAAAATGGCAAAAATCTTGTAAGTGTATATAATATATTAACAGGACAACTAAATAATATCTATGAATTTTTATATTATGACAATAAAATAATAGATATTCATAAAAATAATGATTTGTCTTTTTATGTTTTAGTGAATAAAGAAAATATCAATAACCTAAAAGTTATAGAAAGAAAAAACTATTCCTTAAATAGAGATAATTTAAATTCTTATTTAATTGAATCTATAAATAATAGTATAATTGAATCAAAAACAATTTCAGTAGAAAATAAAGATTTTTATATTTCATTAGTTGGAAGAAAAAACTCAAATGAAGCAAATGGATTTCAAATTAATATTATTGATCAAAACTCTAATATATTGTATAAAAAATTAAATTTTTTAGATATTATTCAGCTAAAAAATTATTTTAAGAATGAAAATAGATTTTTAAAAAAACAAATAGAAAAAAAAAATATAGAAAATTTAAAACTTGGCTATGAATTTTATATTGATACATTATTTATTGAAAATAATAAAATTCACTTTTCAATAGAAAGTTTAAAAGCAAATTTTAATAATGATGGATTTAGTAATTACTCATATATGCCATTTTATAATTCTTTTACAGGAAGATATGACAAAAAAGTAAATCCAAAATTTGGTGGATATTCACATGAAATAAATATTTATATAATTTTAGATTTTGATGGAAAAATTATTTGGGCATCAATTAAAAAAATAGATGATTTAATAACATTTTATAATAAACCTTATAAAAATTATATTTTAAGGGATGATCATTTAATTGATTTCTATATAAATAAAGGGAAAATAACACTTTCAAAAACAGAATTCCAAAATAGTAGTAATGTAAATAATACAATTTTAGATCTAAATATTGATGGAAATAATATAGTCCTAAAGAGTGAAACAAACCCTGAAGGAATTATAAATTGGTATGATAATAATTACCTCACGTATGGAGTTCAAAATATGAAAAGAAGGGATTCATCAAAAATTGGTTTTAAAAGAGTATTTTATATATCAAATTTTGAAATTCATTGATAGATTATATTATATTATTAAATACAAATTATATTTGTAAATAAATGACTAAAAAATCTAAGTTATTCAATAATGAAAGACTTGAAGTAACGATAGATCGTCTTTGTCACCAATTATTAGAAAATCATAAAAATTTTCATGACACTATTCTAATTGGTCTTCAACCAAGAGGAATTTTTTTTCTAGACAGAATCAAAAATAAAATAATTAAAATCTTAAATAAAGAAATAAAAACAGGTATTCTAGATACTACTTTTTATAGAGATGACTTTAGATCAAAAGAGATACCAAAAGCAAAAGAAACATTAATACCATTTCTAGTAGATGATAAGAATATAATAATAATAGATGATGTTTTATTTACTGGAAGAACAGTAAGATCAGCAATGGACGGAATAATGAATTTCGGAAGACCAAAAAAAATAGAATTGCTTGTTTTAATTGATAGAAAATTTAGTAGAGATATTCCAATTGAACCCACATATTGTGGAATGAAAATAAATACTATCACCTCAGATAGAATTGAAGTTAATTTAGCAGAACAAGGTTTTAAAGAAGATAGTATATGGATATTAAATAATTAAATGGAAAAGTTATTAAAAAAAGATTTATTAGGTATCAAAGACTTATCTGTTGAAGAAATAGATTTAATATTTGAAACAGCCGACCGTTTTAAAGAAGTTCTACAAAGACCAATAAAGAAAGTTCCGTCATTAAGACATATGACAATAGCTAATGTATTTTTTGAAAATAGTACGAGAACAAAATTATCTTTTGAGTTAGCCCAAAAGAGATTATCTGCAGATATAATCAATTTTTCATCTTCAGCAAGTTCAGTTAAAAAGGGTGAATCACTTCTAGATACTATAAATAATATTTCAGTAATGAAAGTTGACATGATAGTGATGAGACATCCAAATCCAGGAGCATCTCATTTTATTGCTAAAAATATCAATGCTTCAGTTATAAATGCAGGAGATGGGACTCATGAACATCCAACACAAGCTCTTTTAGATTCCTATACTATTAAAGAGAAGTTGGGAAAAATAAAAAATAAAAAAATTGCTATTATTGGAGATATATCACACTCAAGAGTAGCAATTTCAAATATATATGCTCTTCAAAAACTTGGAGCACAAATAATGCTTTGTGGACCAAGCACTTTAATACCTAAACATATACATTCATTAAATGTTTTAATTGAAAATAATATTGAAAATGCTCTTAAATGGTGTGATGTAGCAAATGTCTTAAGAATTCAATTAGAAAGACAGGGAAGTAATAATTTTCCCTCATTAAGAGAGTACAGCCAATATTTTGGTATTAATAAAAAATTATTGGATAAAGTAGATAGAGATATCATAATTATGCATCCAGGGCCAATAAATAGAGGAGTTGAAATAAGTAGTGACATTGCAGACTCAAATAATTCTTTAATTTTAGATCAAGTAGAAAATGGAGTTGCAATTAGAATGGCAATAATGTATTTACTATCTCTTAATAAGCTTCCATGATAATTTTTCTTTATCTACTACTAGCTGTTTTAATAATAATAATTTTAACATCAAAATTTAAAATAAATCCAGCTATAAGTTTAATTATTGGTTCTATTTTTTTGGGATTAATACTTAAAATGAATTTCTTAAAAATATTTATTTTAATTTCAGAAGGTATATGGAGCTCAATAAAAGGAATTGGATTAATAATTTTATTCAGTTGTATAATTGGCCAAATACTCAAGGAAAGTAACTCAATAAAAAACTTTGGAAACCTAATTCTAATAAACTTAAAAAATAAATCATTATTGTCACTAAATATTCTTGGTTTATTCATAGGAACAGTTGTTTTTTGCGATTCAGCATTTTTAATTTTGAATGGAATATCAAAATCAATTGCCTCTTCGTCTTCATTATCTTTAAATAGTCTTAATCTTTCTCTTTCAGGTGGTCTTTATACTTCTCATGTTTTGATTCCTCCTACTCCTGGGCCTATAGCTGCAATTAATAACTTTGATATTCTCGATAAAATAGGTACTGTTATGATTCTTGGAATTATTGTTTCAATACCTTCATCAATAATATCTTTCTTATTTGCAAAAAGATTAATAGGGAGGTATAATTTTGACGATAATTTTAAACCTAAAAATTTAGAAAAGCCTCATAATTTAGCATATCTAAGTATAATTATTCCATTATTATTAATAAGTCTAAACACCGTAGCAAACTTTATATCAAAAGATGAAATGTTTTTACTTTATGATTTCTTTAAAATAATAGGCAATCCAATTTCTGCATTATTTATTGGAGTAATACTTTCATATTTTATTCCAAGAGATAGAAATTATGACTATAAAATTCTCAAAAATTCATTCTATGATTTTTTACCAATTATTTTACTAACATCAATGGGTTCAGCATTTGGAAACATTATTAAAAATTCTGACTTAACAAGTTTATTGCCAAATATTATAAATATTCATAATAATAGCCTGATCTATATATGTTTGATAAGTTTCTTGTGTAGTTCAATTATTAAAACCTCTCAAGGTTCAAGTACTTCATCGATAATTATTGTTAGTTCAATTTTATTTCCAATTATAAGTGATTTTGGGTTTGATATATTTGAATTATCAATGATTATTTTATCAATAGGTTCAGGTTCAATGATGATATCACATATTAATGATTCTTATTTCTGGATTGTAATTAAAAAATCAAAATTAAGTTTATCAAGCGGTCTAAAATATTTTAGTTTAATGACAATTTTTCAAAGTTTAGGAACACTTTTTTTTATATTATTATTAGTTGGAATATTTAGTTAATAAACAAGTTTTAAAAACTATTGACATCTAACCTCGTATACCAACATAATATGAAAAATTGTATAATTTTTTTCTTTTTAATAATATCAATAAATCTTCATTCACAGAATAGATCACAATGGAGTAGAGAATCAGGATCTCAGAATTTTCAACTTCCTCCAATGATACTTAAAGGCAAGCTAGTTGATTTTGAATCTGGAGATGTTTTATCTTATGCAACAATATCTATAAATACAAGTGATTCTATTTTAGTTTCCGGAGGTATATCAGATGATAATGGAAAATTTAAAATAGAAATAGATCCTAGAAAAATGATGGAGAAGATAAGAAGTGAAAGAGATGCCACTTCAAGAGGACTTGGAATGAATTTAATAGCTGAAATAACATACGTAGGTTACGAAACTAAGACTATTAATTTACCATTTACCAGAGATAAAAGAGAGATTGATTTAAATGATATAGAGTTAGAATCAGATGCTACTGCACTTAGCGAAGTTACAGTCAGAGCAGAGAAAAGTAGTTTAGAACTAAAACTCGATAAAAGAGTTTTTAATGTAGGTAAGGATTTAAGTAACAAGGGTGGCACTGCAGAAGAAATTCTTGAAAATATACCATCAATAGATTTAGATATTGAAGGAAATATAAGTTTAAGAGGATCACAAAGTGTTAGAATTCTTATTGATGGCAAACCAGCAGGAATGATGGGATTTGATGGACCTAATGCTTTTAAGCAATTACAAGGAAATGAAATTGATAAAGTTGAAATAATAACAAATCCTTCATCAAGATATAGTGCAGAGGGGTCTTCAGGTATATTAAATATAATATTAAAAAAAGAAAGACTTAAAGGATTAAATGGATCTATCAATTTAAATACTGGTTATCCTACTCAAAATGGTATATCATCAAATTTTAATTATAGAAAATCTAAATTTTCAGTTTTTGCATCAATAAGTTTTAATCAAAGAGAAACAAAAGGTGGTGGTTTTAGTAATTCTGATTATTTTCTTTCTGATACTACATATTCTTCATATATAGATAGAGATAATTTAAACAACAGTTTTTCATTTGGTGGGAGAGCAGGAATATCATATTTTCCTAATAGGAATAATATTTTTTCTTTTTCATTAGGTTCTAGATTAAGTGATAGAAATTCAGAGGAAAATAATAGTTATATTGATTATGATATTTTACAGAATGAAATTGCAAGAAATAATAGAATTGAAACCTCTGATGATTTAAGTAATAATATAAGTTATAATCTTTCATATACTAAAAATTTTAAGAAAAGAGGACATAATCTTAAGATGGATTATTCATGGAGTGATAATGATTCTGAAAATAGTAGTTACTATAATGAACCTAGGTTAGAACAAAGATCTTTCCAGGAGGGTTCAAGATATGACCAAAATATCAGAATAGACTATACATATCCATTTAATGAAAATAATGGCAAAATTGAATTGGGATATAAAAGAGATTATGATAATATGTCAAGTGACTACTATGCTGAACAGCTATTAGATAATAATTGGATCAATATCCCTCCTACAAATAATTATGATTATTACCAAGATGTTAATGCATTGTATTTTCAGGCTGGAAACAAAACTGGTAAAATTTCCTATCAGCTAGGAATTAGATTTGAGGATACTGACTTTTATGCTAATATGGAGAGTGATAAACAAGAAACTAATCTAAGATATTCAAATTGGTTTCCGTCAGCATTTATTACTTATGAAATATCTAAAACAACATCTTTTCAACTTAGTTATAGTAAAAGATTAAGAAGACCTAGATTCTGGGATCTTAATCCTTTTTGGGGATTAAGTGATGGTAGGTTCAACTGGGAAGGTAATCCTTTTTTAGAACCTGAATTAACTGATTCCTATGAAATAGGCTTTCTAAAAGAATTTAATTCAGGGAATATATATGTAGGAACTTATTATAGACATACTGAAGATGAAATAGAAAGGATTTTCGATGTAAATGATAACGGATATTCAGTTTTCAAACCAGTTAATTTAGGTTATACTAATGCATATGGTATTGAACTTAACGGTTCAATTGAATTCTCAAAGAAATTTAGAACAACTGGATCTTTTAATTTGTTTAATTCGGAAACAGAAGGTAATTATAAAAACCAAAACTTTTATTCAAAATCATATAGCTGGAGAACAAGAATAAGTAATAATATAAAAATGTTTGATAATAATCTTGAAAGTCAAATAACTTTTGATTACCGAGGTCCTTCAGATTCGCCACAAGGTAAAAATTTATCCTCATATGGAATTGATCTAAGTTTATCTAAAGATATACTAAAAGATAAAAGAGGAACAATAAGTTTTACCGTAAGAGATTTGACAAAAACAAGGATAAGGAGATACGAAAGAGGAGGGAAACCACAAGATAATTATTTTACCGTTGGAGAATATGCATGGAGAAGAACACAAGAATTTAGATTATCACTTCAATATAGAATAAATCAGAACAAAAGAAGAGGTGGACAAAGAGGAAATTATGATTCTTCAGAATTTGAAGGAGGAAGTGGTATATTTGGAAATTAGTAATAAAAAAAATATTTTTATACGATAACAGTATAAAATTGTATCTATCCAAACTTCAAAAGTTTATATTAAATAAATCTTATAAAAACTTAGTAAATGAGAATTTACAATTGGATTCTGACGGAATAGAAAAATTTACTCATAAAAAAGAAATAGAAATTGATTTAATTAACTCATCAATAGATGATCTTCTATCTATAAAAAAAGATTCAGAATCTACTCATAACAATGAATTTGAAACTAAATATGGTTTTATTGAAAATGATTCAAACTCTCATGCTCATATTTATTTCTATGAGCCCATTGTTGATTTTTTTGGAATTAAACCAAAAAAAAAATTAGTTAATCTGCATTCATCAATTTTTGGAAATCTCAGTGAATTAAGAAAAGATTTTGAAATAAAAAAAAGAAAATATATTCGTAAAGATGGAAATCACAAAAGAGGTATTATAAGAGGAGAATGTAAAGACCTTAAAAAATCTAAAGCATCATTAAGTAGGTCTTTTTCTACTTTAATTAAAAAAAATTTAATTAGAAAAATTTCTTTAATTGATTATGATAATAAAGAAATAGGAGTTGGATTTAATCTTACAGAAAAAGGTAGAAAATTAGTCAATGAAATATAATATAGTTTTAATCTGTAGTATATTATTTTTATCATCATGTGATAATAAAATTGAAAAAAAAAATAATTCCCCAAGAATTAAATCATTCACTAAAATAGTATCTCCAGTAACTAACTCAATCTTTAGAGATAATGACTCATTAGTTATAAAAGTTGAATCAAGATCTGAAAAAATTTTGAAATCAACTTTAGTCTTAGAGTCAGACTCTATAATATTCAATGATAGTATTAAAATATCAACTAATAGGTTAGCTAGATATGGTAAACATAGAATAGTTATTAAAAATGAATTAGGAAATAAAAAAGTTGAATCTGTCTCTAAAGTATTTTATAAATACCCTCTAACTAAACCTAATAAAATAGATTATAAAATTTTAAAGATTTTACCACATAATAAAGATAGCTATACTCAAGGATTACTAATTCATGAAAATAATTTGTTTGAAAGCTCTGGACAATACGGAAAATCATTCTTAAGAAAAAGTAGTATTTCTGATAATAAAACTTTAAATAAAACAATTATTGATAATAATTATTTTGCTGAAGGGATTACCATTTATGATAATAAATTGTACATGCTTACATGGAAAAGTAATAAAGGGTTTATATATGATATAAATTCATTAACTCAAATAGATGAATTTAGTTATAATACAGAGGGATGGGGTTTAACATCGTATCAAAATAAATTACTGATGAGTGATGGATCAGAAAAAATTTATTTTAGAGATCCATATAACTTTGAAATCTTAAATATATTAGAGGTTTATGATAATAATGGTAAAGTAGAAAATATAAATGAGCTAGAAATAATTAATGATAAATTATTTTGCAATATTTATGGAGAAGATATTATATTAATTGTAAATATAAATTCTGGAAAAGTTGAAGGAAAATTAAACCTAGAAAATTTATTTAATAAAAATAATTATAATGATAAAATAGATGTTATGAATGGAATTGCGTATAATAGAGTAAAAAATTCAATTTTAGTTACTGGTAAATGGTGGCCATCTATGTATGAAATTGAAATATTAAAAAAAGTAAAAAAATGAATTTAACTGATACTACAAATAAAATTAAAGAACTTTCAAAAAATAGTTCAGGTCAAATTGAATCAAAAATAAAATTTAAATTAAATGATGGGTGTATTTTCATTGATGATACTATAAACCCTACAATAATTAATAATGAAGATAAAGAAGCACATTGTACTATATTAATTGATAACTCAGACTTAGAAAAACTTTTAAATAAAGAAACTGATTCCATGCAAATGTTTATGAGTGGAAAAATGAAAATAGAGGGAGATATGACAGTTGCAATGAAGCTTTCATCAATTTTTGGTTAATTGTGCGCATGAGAAGAGTCGAACTTCCACGACTAATTCAAGTCACTAGGCCCTCAACCTAGCGCGTCTACCAATTCCGCCACATGCGCAATAAAAAAATTA
>MDTG01163107.1_pt1 | contig 10625 bp, 14 predicted proteins | sample 811421 | NCBI WGS metagenome assembly MDTG01 (sample SAMN05326645, study PRJNA326480) | marine metagenome | isolation source: seawater | place: Pacific Ocean: South East | collected 2011
GTCAGCTACCAAAAAAACGCCTACAAATTCCTGTACGAGGACAAAGCAGGCAAGGTGAAGAAGAAAGTGATTGCAAGGAAACCGAGCAGAGTGAATAGCCACAAAACACTTTGTTTTACAGACAAACGAGGGCACGCCTGGCAAAAGTCAAGGCGCCAGTTTTCCTTTAGCGACCCTTTAAACTTTAAACCGTTTGGTCGAATTGAGACTGACGCCTGTGCTCACATCAATTCGCTTGGACACCGCTGCGAGTTTTGCGATTGTGCTTGGAGCATTGTCAAGAAGAGTAAAAAGCATAGGTCGAGAACGCAAACTATATAAAGGCAAACTACAGTTCGTAACATGGGCAAGAAAAAGAGAAAACGGCGCAAGAGCGAGGCCTGTTCGTCCTCTAGCAAGCGGCCTTGCTACTACTTGCTGCAAGGCCAAGAATTGCTGGAACAGGGGACGAAGCGCAAGATGCAGGACCTCGAGCAGAGCTACAAGCAGCTCGGCATGGACGTGGCGGTCGTCGACGAGCAGCAGTACGGGGCGTGGAAGCGTCGCTGCACTCTAAAGCGCCAAGACGAGGAGTACGAGCAGGCGAAGGCGGCAGACTTGGAGAAGCAGCGCTTGCGGCAGCTGCAGGAGGATTTTCGGGATCCGGCCAAGCGACGAGAGATAATTGCAAAATCTTACGAGTTGCTGTTTCGAGAAAAAAAGTATATATGAATTTTATACAAGTTGTAATCTTATAATGTTTTATGTCATACGAGCTTATCGACAATCATGGTTGCTATTGATTCCAGCGATCGTTGCAGGCGTTTTTGTCTTTCTACGAGATAGTGTCGACGACTGGCCAGAGTTTTTGGACGACAGCATTACGACCGTCGTCGGCGCAGCTACCGGACTACTTGCTTTCATACTTTCCCTCAACTTGAATACGGCACTTACGCGCAATGCTGACGGCAACGCCAACTTTAATGCCTTTTGCGGAGACGTTCTTGCCTTTGGTATGTTTGTCTGTGGCTTAACCATCGATGATCCGGAAAAAGAAGAGGCTTTGAGCAAATCGAAAAACAACATCCGAGATATCCTGCTTGCAGCGCCTCAAGTCTGCAAGTGGACCTTTCGATCTGGTGTCGATGTTGATTTGATCCCAGTGCGATTGAAAGGCCGTGATTCGTCCGGCAAACGCATGTCTGAAAAACTCTACGAGCGCAACAAAGCGATGTATTGCCTTATCAAAGAATACTACGACATTGGCGCCATGGAGGCCATCATGCTTGCGCTCGGTAACGAAATGCAAAATTTGACCGCGATGGAAGTCTTTGGCAAGGATAATGCCTTCCACACAGCCCTGATCGGCAAGTGGGAGAACATCTACTCGTCCTACGGCAACTTGGGCAACATCTTCAGTTACAAGTTTCCAGCCGTTCTTGACTGGCTGCTCGACATTTGCTTGGGCATATACTTGCTGTTAATGCCTTACGGTTTGGTGGATGCCAAGTACCATGCTATTTGGTTGTCTTTCGTCGTCGCCTATTTTTTCCTTGGTTTGCACATCGTTGCCTCGCAGATTGGCAACCCGTTCGCTTCCAGCAATCCTAACGGTAAAGTGCAGTTTGCGACCGTTGGCCAAGCGGCAGAGGCAACGCAGCGTGCTGTGGAAGCCTTGTTCCAGAAAGATCGCATCGTCGGGCTCGACAACATTGACTGCAGGACACCCTTGCGCGAGTTTGACGAGAGCGAACTGCCAGGGCGACCGTCAGGCATGGAGCTCATGTCAAGGGAGCGGAACTTGGAGCTTGGCGTCGACAAAATCAAATATTAGAAACGACGTCGTTTGCGGTGAATCAGGGTTTCAAAGTAGTAGACGATGCCTGCCAGTACAAAGACAATGATGAGCAACAAGATCAGGTATATGACTAGATTTTCTTTCGCTTCCAAGATGCAGTGGTTCAAGCACTCGTCATGACAGCGCTGCGTGACCTCTAAAAAATCAGGGACAAAGCAGTCTTGCAGGCTGCACTGGATGTCGTCGATGATGCTGCTGTAGATGCCCAAGCCTTGGATAGAGCCTGGCCCAGTGACTTTGGAAGAGAAGCGGAAGTACGTATCGCTTGTGTTGCATAACTGCATCTTCTATATAAAGGATAATATGTAATATATAAATTTATGAATATGGACAAATTGCTGATTACAAACCTCGTCTGCTCGTCGATCTACACGTCCTACGCCTTTGCGGCACAAATTTTAATCTACCCGTTGATCCAAGAGCGCTGGTACACGGAACACCAGGAACGGTCCTTTAAATCCTACTTTTTCTTTATGCTTGTAGAACTGATCACGGCCGTGATGCTCGCTGTGCAATCGGACTACATGATCGCACCGCTTGTCATGCTCATCATTAGTTACGTCTTCATGATCCTTATCTTTCGCCTCGAAGAAAAATTTGTGACACACATTATCAATGAAGATTACGAGTGGTTTCGGCGCTATGGGATCCTGCGCTGCAGCATCTGCTTGGCGCGTTGGTCCTACCTATACATTTATTACTTAATCGCATAAGGACTCTAGGTGCCCGACGTCCGTCAAACGGAACATCTCGCCGATCTGCGTGCCATCCTTCTCGTCGGCACACCAGCAAAAGCCAGTCGAGCCATGGCATTGAACGCGCTTGTAAAGGTCCGCATTCTCTTCATTGCAACGAGGCACGAAGACACCGATCAAGTTGTTACCCTGCTGTTCTAAGCGAGCTTCCATGCAAGTGCTTGTTGCGTAGCCAAAAAGTAAAGTAAATAAAAAAAGTATCAGTTTCATCGTATTTACACTATACAGAGATACAATTTATACTGCTTCACAGACTTTTACCTTTTTCCCTTTTTTCTTCTCAAACCACTGTGACCCACAAGAGCATTTCGCTTCGTGGATATTATAAATTAAAATACTCTGGTTGCAGAACAAGCATTGGTAGTTCGTCACGGTCGTCTCGAAAGTCTTTTGCTTTTCCAGCTGCGAAGTCTTACGAACGTTGACAATGCCACCTCGATTACGAATCATTCTTTGCACTTGCAGCCAAACTGCTGTGTCCTCTTGCAGACAATCAAATTATAGCTCTCCGGTATCTTGACGTTTTCAAGTCCAGTCTCCTCGGCGTAGTAGGTATTCTTGAGGACGTCAATGTCGTCCACGAGCTTGTGCTCCAAGTCGTTTACCTTGTCTAAAATCTTTTTCGTCAAAAAGCACTTTTGAAAACGCGTGCTCGACAGGCACTTTTGGGCCTCGAGCAGGGCAGTCAACTTTTCCGAAGCCTCGCGAGATTCGTCGTCGTGCACGTAGCCGTAGAGCAAGGCGCGGCTGACCAAGTAGTGGTGCATGGCGACCTCGCCGTACTCGTGCCGCGGCCAGACCCTGCCAAAAGAGTCCATCGCCGTCCGAAGCGCGACGCCGTAGCTCTTGTCTTTTAGCTTTGGCGTCACTTGCAAAGTATGGCAGCCGTGCGTGAAGCAGAGCAGCGACTGCAAAAAGTCGAGGCTGACGACGTGCGGCGTGTGCGGCAAGATGAGTAGTTGTGTGTTCCACTCGTCAAACATGCCACGCAGGTGTATGAGTGTTTCCTTCGCCTCCTTGTAGGGCGTCGAGTCGAGGTCTGACTGCAAAGCATCTTTTATTTTAGACAAGCAGTTGCTCAAGTTGCTCATGTAGTATTCAAAGAAAAGACTCGTCGACAAGTAGGTAACGTCGTTGACGCGCCAACAAAAAGTCATCGGTTGCGAGTCTTCGAGTCGAACAATGTCGCTGTGGTTTCGAAGCAACGTTTTCAAACCGCTGCAATACTTGTTTAAATTTTTTTTACGGTTGTTGCTAAGGACCAAAAGCTCGTAGGCGCGCTTTCCATCAACTTCAATGTGGTCTTCGTAGTTGCAATGTCCAGTAGCTGTGACTGAAAGTTTCAAACTGTCATCTTTACGAAAGAAATTTAGTATTAATTGACTCATGTTTAGGACTGTCAATAAACGCCATATATAGGCTGGAAGTTATAACGAATATTATTTTATATTTATATAATAGCGTTTTATAAAAGATACAAGATGTGGTGCTGCCGAAAGCGCCGTGAGAAAAAAATTATACTTGAACTTGAACCATTTGATTTAGAGATGGAATCCTGTAAAGTACAAGAAGATTTTGATAAATTTTTTAATTCATAGCTTCAAATTTGGTCATGAGGCAAGGATTCCTTCCGTTTTCGTCTGTGAATATCAACACCTTTCTTACAAGTTCTGGTGCCAAGGGTTGAAATGCACCTTCGCGCATGTCTACCTTTTCCCAGCACACTTTTCCCTCCGGTATTGCTTGTTCGAACAACCGCTCAAATTCCTTTGTGCTTATAGCGCTCAGCTTCTCGTAGGGCTCGCAACCACAAGCTTTCTTCAACCATGCAACCATGTCATCCGTCACCAGACGGTTATTTCTCCAGTGCTTTTGCACGTTCAAATCAATCGGTATTGGACAATCCATTAAACGTGCTTTAGTTTTGTTTCGATGTGTTTCAATGTGCGTGCTTGTCTAGACGTGTTGCCTCTGTGTCCTTCTGTCTCTTTTAAAAAAAAGGAGGGAAACCTTTAAAAAAATGTTGAAGATACGTGTCATGCTATCTTCATCGGAGAACACGACTTGCTAACACAAAAGGTTTGCTTGTCCCGAGACGTGCTTGAATTTCTTCGCTTAAAAACTCCATATGTATACATTATATATTTTATCTCCAGTTTTTTTTTGATATTCTCTTTTTTTGCTTTTGCTGTTGAGATAGCAACCGTTCTGAACTCATTGGTCGAAATAAAACTTGAATGTGATGCCATAAAGTTATATACTTTACAAACTCGATAAGCATAGCTTTACATTCCATTTTATAGAGTCTAATTTTTCGAAACACTATTTTGCGCGAAGAAAGTCGTTGATTTGTGACTTAAGTAAGCACAGTTGCCAGTTTGTGTAGGTGTAAGTGTGTAGGTGTGTAGGAGGTGAGCTGTGTACGTGTTGGTGTGTAGGAGTATCTCTGTGCATGTAGGTGACATCTAGGCACTAAGTAAAGCAACAATAGCTATATAATACTAGTACACAATAGCGTGTTGCCTCTGTGTCCTTCTGTCTCTTGTAAAAAAAAGGAGGGAAACCTTTAAAAAAATGTTGAAGATACGTGTCATGCTATCTTCATCGTGGCAATGCTATGACCATGCTATGCAATATTAGGACCATCGTGCACAATACTAGGGTCATACTATCACACTCTCTTTGCCTCGAGACACACGGACAAGGCCCGACGCGCGCACACAAACCCAAAACATATTAAACATACTCATTAAACAAAAAAATGTTAAAACGTACACGATCAGAAGGAGATTTGCAGTTGCTGCAAAAAGAAGCAAAAACATTAAAGACTGTCGACAAGAACGCATTACTGAAGGCAATTCGTCATGTAGTAAAACCGGAATTGGAAGAAGCATGGCGTAACGAGCAGCAGAAGTTTTCTATCGTTGTCGTTGATACTTACTCTTTAAAAAAAGAACAAAAAAGTGTTGCCAAGTGCATTTGCGAGACAAAGTGGGAAGGAAATTTATACGTCTTGCGTATCCATGGAGGTATATTAAGCTTTCCATTTTGGAAAAAGATGGAGACACCGACGAAACGAGCTATTAAAGACTTTTTTTCTTTAACTGGTTATGAAAAGAGAGGTTCACCAACCTACATGACAATGTACTGGTTGCACCATGCTTTGCAGCGTTCGAAGACTTTGCAAAAAGTGAATCGGATCGTTGTCATCACAAACAATCATGATGACCCATTTGATTACAGCAAAAACAGAAGCGCTCCGCAATATGATTTTCGAACTGATGATGGCGCTCCGCTGCAGTATCAGATTGATACAGTGTCGGGGAAAGCTGTGCAAGCGGCAGTGATCGATGCTTTACGACCGTTGTTGAACGAAAAATGGATTCTTATGACTCGCAATCCCTACGCCCGTAAACGCTTTTTGCTTCTGCAAAAAAACACGTTTATGATCTTGCTAAATGCACGGAACTACGAGGTTTTGACGTTTCAGCTGTCGAAAGTTTTACGAGCAAAAGCTTTGAAACCAAACTTAAAGCAAAAGCAAGTCGTCCATTTGGATCGTAGTGACAAGGAAATGAAACGATATGCTATCGTATACTCAAGCTTACAAACGCCATCAGAGATACGAGCTTTTTTGGAAAAGCATACGGAGGCCGTTGTTCTCAATGTTATCGAAGGATTTATCAAAAAAATTCATCGTGAACATGGATCTTACCTACATCGTGTCAGCGGTTGCATTTTCGAAACGTCAGCAGAACAGCACTGTGTGCAGTATTTGGTGCAAGAAGAAGTAAAACTTGCTTTAAAAGGCCGTGTGGTGACGTTGCAGAAACATGAATCACTTGACCGCGATTACTTGTTGCGACCACAAAACACAAAGTACAAAGTCGAAAGTGTTACCGAATCGCTAGTAGAAGTCAAGGACTTGAAGACAAAGCAAATTCTGCCAGTGCCAAAATGTTTTATAAACGAAAATTAATGATCGTTGTAATCTACAATAAAATTTTTTGAAATTTTAAATACATTTTGACGTAATCTTCACAATGCTTTTCAACCTCTTCCACTGTAATGTTTGACTTTGGCATGTCAGCCTTAAATGCTTGTGCTGAGAGCAAGCACTGTTTGTAGAGTGTGATGCCTAAGGGACACTTGAACGGCATTTTGTAATAGCGACTTTTGTTTAATATAGGTCCAATGGAATGAATATCATAGTATATATATTTTTTTAATCTTATTTTAAAATGCGGTCGATACAAACGTCTCCTGTAAGACGACAAAGCATTTTAACTCAGTTCATACATCAAAGTATGCGACAAAGTTTACTGCATCGCAGGACCCTTGCCGTTGCCTTCCGCTCGCACACACAGTCACCCTTAATTCGGCAAACACCTCGTTTTGAAACTGCCACATGCGATGGCGATGGCCTTGACGACTGCGCTGTTTGTCTAGCAGAAATCAAGGTTGCGGAGAAAATTGCGATTCTTCCATGCAGACACGTATTTCATCATGCATGCGTTGAGCCCTGGTTCCAAGAACATAATAGTTGTCCAACATGTCGGGCCGAAAGTTAATTCGTCGTGGCTGCATGTCTAAATTCGAACGACGGGCTCGAGTCTCTGCTTGGCGCAATTGCCGTCGCCGACGCTCCACGCGTTGATATAGTTGTTGTGTATTTGTGTGATGGTTTGCCATTACGTCTTGAGTTGCTTGAGGTGGGCTTACGTAAAGCGTGTTGTGCATTGTCTGTAAGTCAGGTTTGCAACTCCGAGGTTAAGTCCTAGGGTTTGCAACTTCAAGGTTTTTAAAATATATTTTTAAGATAGGCAGTTTTAACTATAAAAAAAGACTACAACGTTGTTCTAGTGCGCTTTAGAATATTTTGCTCGACACGACAAACGTGCACAGCGCCTCTAGTGGTTTATCTGATTCAAACGATAACGATCTAAATCATGACCTCGTTCAAAGTTACACCATGGGATAATGCAAACAAGTTACCTTTGAAATATGCAATCGGAACACCGTTAGAGTTTATGTTGGATGAACCAGACATAGAGCAGTGTTACTTGAAAGGCACAGAATTGCTAACCATGTCGATAACCATAAGACAAATTGGCTACGATTACTCTTCCGATAAAAAAACGAATCTTCAAAATTATTGGTTTGAAAGGTTTTGCCGTGGCGCAAGGAAATATGGACGTTTCTTTCAAGAGTTGTATAAGGCAGGAGAGCCTGGTTCACACGTTTATTTTTTTAAAGTGACACTGCCGAATGCTTCCTTGTTTTCTTTGCTATTAGCGAACAAAGCAATTCCTTACAAGCAAGAAGACATGATGCAGTATTTGGAAAGCACTCGTTTTGCGGAAGTTGGCTTTCAGATGAGTATGAACGAAGATGTTGGTGGCAGCCTTGAAGTCGAAGACTATAAGGTCGACTTTGCTAAAAAAAGAAAATTAGATAACGACATTTATATGTATTAATATTTAAAACCAAGTAGGCTTGTTCCGCTTCCACGTCATGCCCCTCTTCATCGTCAATTCTTTGCTTCGGTAATATTTGCGGTAGCTTTTTAAGGCCGAGTAGCAGTCGCCCTTCTTCACGATAAACTCTTGTGGCATGCACAACGGTATCTTTGTCAAGCCTTCTGGCAAATCCACCGATGCATAAATCGTTTCTTTCCTTTTTCTTTTTTTGACGATCGGCTCTTGTTTTTCTTTCTTCGGATAGCCCCAACTCTGCAAACGCCGCAGGTGCTGCATGCACTTGTGCTCAACTTTTCGGTCCGGGTAGCGTGCAATAGCTTCTTTGTTCAAAGCAAATGCGTAAGCCACCATGTGATTGTAGTTATTCTCGTGCGCCCTCGTCCATATTGCAGTCGGATGATTTGTGTGCGTCTTCTTGTAAGGCTGCGGCTCGCTTTCTTTTACGGCCGGCAATTCGTTTGCATTGACGTGCCAGGCTGTGTAGAGCAGCTGGCAGGTCTCCAAAATCATGCGATTTACATGCTGATCGCAAGTATGCTTTGCAGAAAGGTTTGTGTCTAGATCGATTAAAAAGTGGTTCACCATGATTTGTGTATGTGATCCGCTTAGAAGGCGTTGTCGTGCATGGGTTGTGCTTGAAACTTGGTTTGTCGGGGACAATTTCAAGTTCAACATTTTTTGCCACAATGCTATTCTTAGGTGATATCTCTACTTACAATGTAAATCCACAACTAAGTACAGCTTTACGTATTCTAATATCTGTTTCTATATTCGGATCAACACCGTAGAGAAAAGCTTCATTTACTAATAATTCCATATCCATTGCTACCCCTAGGAAAAAAATTACCTTTCTAGCAAACGTATCACCAGACTTCATGCGATGGTAGTAGTCCATGATGCTATTTACCTGTTGTCTTTCCTTAGTCGTCAAGTCAGACATTTTAAAATGGTGGACCAATCCTATATACTAAAATGAGGCACCGGTGCACGACATGCCCGCAGTCTGCGCCTATAAACGCACAGTCAGGCACAAAAAGAAAGATGTCACTTCGGCCGCTGCCAGTTTACGAGGACCTCAGCTTGTGCCGCAGCGTTGTGCAGAACATACTTAACAAGGATGGTCTATGCCCATACTGCTTGAATACACCGACTCAATTCATCCCGCTGAGCGGTTCCGGGCTCTGGATCTGCTGCTTGCAATGCTACGAAAACTTTAGAGTAAGCTATTTACAATCGATTGCAGAACGACAAGTTGTGGACAGCCGCAAAGAACGAGAAAAGTTTATTCTTCAGTTTCGTGCCCAATCCCTTGTTTCTCATAGATCGTGAATAAAATCCTATATATTTGGCAAGACACACGGATAAGAATGGAGCTTGACTACGACTACGACTTTTCTGACTACGACTCCGATTATCATTACGAAACGGATGATGCTTCAGACTACGAACTTATTGGTGAATGCGATAAGTTTTTTTATGTGTGCAAATTAAGCGACGATTTTGAGCCAGCAGGTCGAAGGGGCGGAGGAGGCCGAAGAGGTGGTGGAAGAAGAGGTAGTAGAAGAAAAGGTAGGGGCTCAAAAAAAATGTTTAAAAAAAGAGGAAAAGGAGCTAAACGCAGAAAAAAAAGAAAACGAAAACTTAAAAAGAAGAAGAAAAAAAAGAAGAAAAAGAAGAAGGACGAGGAGTCAGATGAAGAGGACTATTACTATGACAGCGACGAGGAAGAAGATATGCGCTTGATGAGTTACGGTTTAAAATTTTAAAAAACTATATTAGACACACGAACTAAAGATAAAATGAACGAACTACTCTTAAGTATCCTACTCCTTTTTATTTTTCTTGGGCATTTTCTATTTTCTTGGTTCACAGTACTAAAAAATGAAAAGTGGTATTTTGCTTTAGTCGTTACGATAACGTTTTTAACACCTTGGATGTCTCATCTATGGCACATTTTGTACGGGGAAGATCGTATTGCGAAATGCACGGAAAGCAAAGTAGACAAGTCATTTGGTTGGACACCCTGTTTTGAACCAACGTACAATACCTTTGTCAATACCTATGAAATCACACTAGTTGCAGAGGGTCTTTTTTTTGCTGGCTTGACTTATTACGTTTTGTATACACTTTTTAAACGAAATTTATTAGGCAACATTTTGGCATTCTTACTGAACACAGCATTGTTAACGCTTGTAATTATATTGCTTTTTGCGTCTCCTAATTATTTAGATGATTTTGCAGAAACATATGATGTTGCAGGATTTGTCATAAGCATACTGCTGTGGATTCTTGTCGAAATTTATTTGCGAGTGCCGTATTTTGGCTACAAACAAATTTAGCTTAAACAAGTGAGGTAGCAACACAGCCTAGGCCACTGATACAAATGAACATTAACGGAAAAATAGTCACCGTGCTGCCAAGGCAAGCGATGGTCCAGAACACGAAACTTAATTGACTGCTTGCCGTGACTACGCTCGTGTACAGAAAAAATTCCAAAGTCAAGCAACTGCATAGCAGCGTGATAAAATGCACTGCTATGGAACGGTTACGCGA
>MDTG01196961.1_pt1 | contig 10625 bp, 9 predicted proteins | sample 811421 | NCBI WGS metagenome assembly MDTG01 (sample SAMN05326645, study PRJNA326480) | marine metagenome | isolation source: seawater | place: Pacific Ocean: South East | collected 2011
GTTTGCATACTCTCACTTGGTACTCGATTACATGATGCGATTAAGGCATCTGAAATTTTAGGATCATATGGTTTACCTACGTCAGTAGCAGATGCTAGGTTTGCAAAACCAATAGATGAGTTATTAATTACCCAGCTTGCCAGGGATCATGAGGTTTTGGTTAGTGTTGAGGAGGGGGCTGTTGGGGGATTTTCGGCCCAAGTAATGTCATTTTTAACTAAAAGTGGAGCTTTGGACAACGGTTTAAAATACAGACCAATTTTCTTCCCTGATAAATTTATCAATCATGGTAAACCAGAAGTACAGAATGTTGAATGCGGTATTGATAGCGAATCAATAGCGAAGGTGGTCTTGAATGCACTCGGTATTGTTCCTACCACAAAGATTTCACTAGAAACAGCATAATCTTTTAAATTTAGAATATGCTTCACACTGACCAATCAGTTATTAGAAGAATTGTACTTAATTCTGGAACATCATTCTTTTGGGGAATGAAAAGACTTTCTTCTGAACAAAAAAGAGCGATGTTTGCATTGTATGCATTCTGCAGAAAAATTGATGACGTTGCTGACGACCAAAGAACCTCTAAAGATACAAAACTTGAACAAATCTCTGTATGGGAAAAAAAGATTAATTGTATTTTTAGTAATAAAAAAATCAGTGACCCAATCTCAAGAGAAATATTGTTGGCAGCAAAAAAGTTTAACTTAAAAAAAAAGGATCTTAAATCCTTAATTGAGGGAATGAAAATGGATATTAAAAATAATATACAATTTCCGTCGAGAAAGCAGTTTGAACTATATTGCGATAGAGTAGCTGTAGCGGTTGGCAACTTATCAATTAGTATCTTTGGAGTGAATTCTGATATTGGAAAAAAGTATGCCCATTGCTTAGGAAGGGCTTTTCAGTTTACAAATATTGCCAGAGATTTTGCTGAAGATCTTAGGATTCTTAGATGTTATATTCCTAAAGATATTTTAAGAAGAAATAAAGTTCCCGAAAAGATGAAAACACTTTTAAACTCTCCAAAGTTGCATCAAGTTTTACAGGATTTATTGGAAGAGGCAGAACAGTATTTTTTAGAGGCAGAAAAGATGTCATACAAACTAGACAAAGAAAAAATTAAGGCCTCAGAAACAATGAAATTGTTTTATAAGACAATACACAATAAGATGTATAAAAAAAAATTTAATTACAGAAAAAAAATAAAACTTAATATCTTTGAAAAAATTATTATTTTTTTTAAGATTCTTTTTTGAAGGTTAAATATGGGAAAACTATATATAATCGGTTCTGGGTTAGCTGGCCTATCAGCTTCACTCTGGGCTTTAAAAAAAAAAATTGATGTAAAAATCTTTGAATCGACAAGTGTGGCTGGGGGACGTTGTAGATCTTTTTATGATAAAAAGATGCAAATTCAAATTGATAATGGAAACCACATCGTTTTATCAGCGAATAATAATTTTTACGAATTTTGTGAAATTGTCGGTTCAGCAAATTCAATAAAGAAAATTCCCCCAATTTTTAATTTTTTTAATTTGAAAGATAAGCATCACTGGAAACTGGATTTGTACAAAAATAAACTTCATTTTCTAATATTCAACAAAGAGAAAAGAATTCCAAATTCAAAACTTTCTGATTATTTATCATTAATAAATTTTTTGTTTGTAAAAAAAAATACAAAGGTGGAAGACATTACGAATAAACACTCAGCTATTTTTAAAAATTTTTGGGAACCTTTCACACTTGGTATAATGAATACATCACCAAAACAAGCATCCGCAAATGTCTTATCAAATGTTTTAAAAAGAACTTTATTCAAGGGTAAGGATTTTTGCTTTGTTTATCAGCCACAAATAAATTGGAATAAGACTTTGATTGAACCCGCAATGAAATTCTTAAAAAAAAGAAATAAGGAAATTTACTTTAATCATCTTCTCAAAAAAATTGAAATTAAGGATAACAAAATTGACAAACTATTTTTTGATAACTTGACCATTAATCTGAAGACAAGTGACAAAGTCATTTTGGCAACACCCCTGAATGTTTTTGGTAAGTTTTTTCCTAATATTTTGATTCCGTGTGAGTATAATACAATACTTAACATCCACTATAAGCTTTCTGATTCAATATTGAAAAGATTTAAAAGTGAAATAATCGGAATGATCGAATCTAAATCACAATGGATTTTCGTAAAAAAAGGTCACATTTCAATCACAATTAGCGATGCCAATAGGTTGGAAAATATGCCTAACACTATGATTGCAGAATTAGTTTGGAAGGAGGTTTGTGAATACCTAAATGAAAGATTAGATCTGCCTATTTATCGAGTGATAAAAGAAAAGAAAGCTACTTACAATCAATCTCCTGAAAATAATAATCTTATTCAGAATATAAATACTCTACCACAAAATCTCTTGATAGCTGGTGATTGGACTCAGAATAAGTTACCTTGCACTATTGAAGGGTCTATTCTTTCTGGTAAAAAAGCAATTGAATTATTATCGTTTTAGTTTTATTAAATAATATGTTTGAAATAGAAAGAAAACTTAAATCAAATAATTTTGATTTAAAAAAAGAAATCTCAAAACAGAATAAAAATAAATTAGATGAGGGTTGCTACGTATACGAACTTGAAGCAGATACAACAATACCGTCAGAATTAATTATTTTAATGCATTTCAGGGGTGAAATTGATATCAAACTACAAGAAAAAATTAAAAATTATCTTTTAAACAAGCAAGATAAAAAAGGTGGGTGGCCCCTTTTTTTTGATGGAGAACCAAATTTAAGTACCTCCGTAAAGGCATATTTTGCACTTAAGTTAGCAGGAGAAAAAGATAATTCAAAATCCATGGTCCGAGCCAGAAAGTTAATTCATAAAATGGGAGGGGCACAAAACGTTAATGTTTTCACTAAAATTACGCTGGCACTATTTGGGCAAATTTCATGGAATACAATTCCGTACATGCCGCCAGAGATTATGCGCTTTCCAAGATGGTTTCCATTCACTATTTATAAAATTTCTTATTGGTCCAGAACCGTTCTTATTCCGCTATTAATTATAATGTATAAAAAGCCTATCGCTAATAATCCCAATGTAATAAACATTGCTGAATTATTTACTCATAAAATAAATAATATACCATCGAATGGAAATAACAAATTATCATCTTTTTTTTTTCTTAAAATTGATAAATTGGCAAGAGTTATATTTCCGAAGTTCTCCAAGAGATTCAAAGAATCGTGTATTCAAGACGCATATAGTTGGATTCTAAAAAGACTAAATGGTTATGATGGGCTAGGTGGGATATTTCCTGCTATGGTGAATTCTCTCATAGCTTTAGAAATAGATGACCGGCAAAGATTTTCAAAAGAAGCTAAGGTTGCAAATAAAGCCATTAATAAATTAGTCATTGAAAAAAATAATTACGCATATTGTCAACCATGCGTATCTCCAATCTGGGATACTGGATGGATGGCCCATGTTCTTTTGGAAAATAACGAGAATGTCGAACAAATAGCAGAATGGTTTCTAAAAAAAGAAATAAAAATAAAAGGCGATTGGTCAGAAGTAAGAGATTTTGAACCGGGAGGATGGGCATTTCAATTCAACAATGAATATTATCCTGATGTTGACGATACTGCTTTAGTTGGGATGTTTCTCGATAGATATTACCAAATCAATAAGTCACGGAAAATTCTTGCTGCGATTGAAAGAACTAGAATATGGGTGATTAAGATGCAGTCAGAAAACGGTGGGTGGGGAGCCTTTGACATTGATAATAATAAAGATTACCTAAATTCAATACCCTTTGCTGATCACGGTGCATTACTTGATCCTCCTACGGTTGACGTATCTGCAAGATGTGTGAGTTTTTTAAAACAGCTAGACAGACCAGAGGACAAAAAAGTAATAGACAAAGGATTAAATTTTATTTTGTCAAACCAAGAAAAAAATGGAAGCTGGTTTGGTAGATGGGGAACTAACTATATCTATGGGACTTGGTCTGTATTATCAGCTTTGAATTTACTTGACTTTGAAAACAAACCTATCGTCATGAAAAAAGCTGCAGAATTTTTGAAAAAATGTCAGAGAAACGACGGTGGATGGGGAGAGGATGGAGAAACATATTATAATAATTATAAATATTTTTCAAAAAAAAGTACTCCGTCTCAAACCTCATGGGCAATTATGGGACTTTTAGCAGCTGGAGAAATAGACTCAAAAGAAGTAAAACAAGGAATAGATTTCTTATTAGAAAATAAAAAAAATGAGGAATGGGATGAAAGTTTTTTTACTGCTGTCGGCTTTCCTAGGGTTTTTTATTTGAAATATCACGGCTATTCAAAATATTTCCCGTTACTTGCAATCTCGAAAGTTAAAAACCAATTAAAACTCAACTCCTCTAACCCTATTTATGGAGTTTAAAATAAAAAATTCATGAACCTTGGAATCATAACTGGACTAAAAAGAGAAAAAGAATTTTTCGAAAATAAAGAAAATATTTTCATAACCAGTGGTTATTCAAAAAATTCAATTTATGCAACGAAGAAACTGTTAAGAAAAAAAATAGACTTAATTATAAATTTTGGATATGCGGGATCCCTAGATAAATCTGTCAGAACAGGTGATATAATAATACCAAGAAGGGTAGTAAATGCATCTGGAAACATTTACAAAGTGAACACTAAGTATTTCAATTTCTTTAGAAAGAAAATAAGAAAAGAGACATTTACTCAAGATCTTTATACAAGCACAAATATTGAAAATGATCTCAACTCTACAGTCCTTAAGATCAAAAAAAAGGAAAAGATATTCTCATTTGTCGATATGGAGGCAATTCACGTTTGCAAAGTGGCAGCTGAAAACAATGTACCTTTTATTGTAATTAAAGTTATTTTTGACGACTTAGATTTTAAAATACCAAAATTCATAACCTCATGTATTGATGAGAATGGGGAAATTAAATTTTTGAAATTATTTGTTTCTTTTATGTTAAATCCAAAAAGAATAGGAGAGGCTATTTTTTTAAATAGGAAATATAAATCAGCCAAAATTTCTGCAAAAGAAATTGTAGATAAGATTGTAGAAATTTAGCCTACTGATTTTTTTTCACTATGTATTTGATTGAGCATCTTTTGAACATGCTCATCAAAAACAAAATCCGGGTCTCTTGATTTAGATAGATCAATTTCTTCGGCCATTGCACCTGAAGTTTTAGGCCCTTTTAAGAACACACCAATTGATTTCAGAGGGTTTTTGAATGTATCCTCAACTGCAGATGCTTCATAACCACAATGTGCCATACAATCAGAGCATTTATCATAATTTCCAGTTCCGTACTTATCCCAATCAGTAGTTTCCATTAATTCTTTAAAAGAGTTAACATATCCTTCTCCAATTAAATAACAAGGTTTTTGCCAGCCAAATATATTTCTGGTAGGGTTTCCCCAAGGAGTACATTTATAGGTTTGATTTCCTGCTAAAAAATCTAAATATAATCCGGAATGACTAAAATCCCATTCTTTAAAATTCTTAGATTTAAATAACTTCCTAAAGAAGTTTTTTGTATTTGACCTTTTTATAAAATGCATTTGATCTGGAGCTCTTTCATAAGCAAAACCGGGAGAAATAGTAATGCCATCAACATTAAGTTTAGTTGTTACAAAATCGAGAAACTCTTGCATTCTTGAACCGTTAGCATAATCAAATATAGTACAATTAACATTACATCTAAAGCCCAATGACTTGGCTTTCCTAATAGCTGAAACACATCTGTCAAATACCCCGTCTTGACAAACTGCCGTATCATGTTCTTTCTTGAGACCATCTAAATGCACTGACCATGTGAAGTATGGAGAAGGTTTGTAATCGCTTAATTTTTTTTCCATTAGAACTGCATTTGTACACAAGTAAACAAATTTCTTTCTTTTAACAAGTTCACTTACAATTTCTGGCATCTCTCTGTGTATAAGAGGCTCCCCTCCAGGTATTGAAATAATAGGTGCACCGCACTCTTCGGCAGCCTTTATGCAATCTGAAACAGACATCCTCTGATTTAAAATTTCTTTGGGATAATCAATCTTTCCACATCCTGCACAAGCTAAATTACACCTAAACAGCGGTTCTAACATCAAGACAAGTGGATATTTTTTAATACCTAAAAGCTTTTGTTTGATAATGTAGCTACCTACCCTAATTTGTTGAATTAACGGAATTCCCATATTATTTTTTTAGTTTATTGTCGTGTGATTGTAAAGTTTAATTTGCAACTTCAATTTTAGTAAGCTCCTCTGGAAGTTTAAAAACAATATTTTCTTCTATGCCTGGTCTTTTTTCAATCTTTATCTTGCGGAAAGTCGATATTTTATTCATTACCTCTTTAACAAGCTCGTCAGGAGTTGAAGCTCCTGAAGAAATACCAATAGAGTCTACATTATTAAACCATGAACTATCAATATCATCCGCAGTTTCAATTAGAAATGTATCCACACCAGACTCTTCGCCTAAATCTCTCAGTCTGTTTGAATTTGAACTATTTTTTGCACCGACCACTAACATTAAATTAACATGATTAACAAGGTCTCTTACTGCTGATTGTCTATTTTGTGTCGCATAACATATATCTTTTACATCTGGACCCTCAATTAATGGAAATCTTTCCTTAAGAGCATCTATTACAACCCTGGTATCATCTACTGATAAAGTTGTTTGGCTAATGTATGAAAGTTTATTTGGGTTTTTTACTCTGAGCTTTCCAACATCTTCGGTATTAGAAACTAAATACACATCACCAGAAATGCGTCCCATGGTTCCCTCAACTTCAGGATGCCCCTCATGACCAATTAAAATAACTTCATAACCTTTTGCAGAGTAACGCTGGCCCTCTCGATGAACTTTGGCGACTAATGGGCAAGTAGCGTCTAAAACTGGCAAAGCTCTATCTTTAGCGGTATCCTCTACCTTTTGGGCAACTCCATGAGCACTGAAAATTGTAACCGCACCTTGCGGGATTTGATCTAGCTCTTTAACAAAAACGGCTCCTTTAGAACTAAGATTATTGACTACTCTCTTATTATGGACGATTTCATGTCTTACGTAAACGGGCGGTCCATAGATTTTTAAAGCTCTTTCAACTATTTCAATAGCTCTTTCCACACCAGCACAAAAACCCCGAGGTTGAGCTAAATAGATTTTTAGTGGCTTTAAATTTTTTTTCATTTAGCTAATCAATCTTCCTGAAGTATCAAAGTTTTCTTTCATCCATCTTACAGAATCTTTTATAGCATCTTTTACTGGGCGTGGTCTATAATGAAGTTTCTTTTTTGCCTTTTCTGATGAAAAAAACATTTTTTTTTCTGACATCTTTAAGCCGTCAACTGTAAAGTTAGGACTAGATTGTAAAATATATTTAGCAAGGAACTCGTTAATATATGCGAAAAAATATAAATAGGAAGGATTTAATTTAATATTGACTTTAGGTACTCCCGCAAAGTCTGAGATATAATCAAGAAAATCTTTGAACTCTAAATTTTCTCCACCGAGCAGATATCGCTCTCCTTTGACGCCGTATTTTAGGGCTAGTAAATGGCCAATTGCTATGTCTTCAACATGAACAAAATTCAATCCAGTTTCAACAAATGCTGGCATTTTATTCCTTAATACATCCAAGATAATTTTGCCAGTTGGTGTTGGTTTAATATCTCCTGCTCCAATAGGAGTTGACGGGTTAACAATGACAACATCGAGATTCTTTTTTTTAAAAAACTTTAAAACAATTTGTTCTGCCAAATATTTAGACTTTTTATAATGGCCTGTTATTTCATTAAATTTTGTGGGCGTAGCTTCATCAGAAACTACATTGGGCTGAAGGCCGAGGGTTGCAACACTAGATGTATAAACTAATTTTTTGTTGAGACTTGCTACTACATTACAAATATTTTCTGTTCCAAATACATTTGTTTCATAAATTTCTGAATACTTACGTGACCAGAGCCTATAGTCAGCAGCAACATGAAAGATAACTTCTGATGATTTTATTGGCTCATACAGAGTATCTATTTTTTTAATGTCACCATAATATATCTTTATTTTTTTTTGAAACTTCTTTAAATTCTCTATATTCGAATCTTTCCTGATTAAAACATTAACTCTAAATTTTTTACTTAGTGCAACTTTTACTAAATTTGAACCTATGAAACCATTAGCACCAGTGATTAAGATTTTCTTTGACATATTTAATTAATTCTTGGTATTAAGAGCTTTCTTAGGAGTGTTATGCAATTTTGTTGGTTTATTTATCAATTAATTCTAAAGTGTTTTAATATAACAATTTTGATAATACTTATATTATTTTTTTCTTGTACACATTCAACAGAAATTTTTCGTGAAAAAATTAACACACTTCAAAGTTATATAGCAAATTTAAGTAAAAATGAAAATACGGAGAAAATCAGCCAATTCGAAAACTTATCAAAAATTGTCGAAGAGGTTTATGATTATAAAAAAATGATAAAAATGATAATTGGCAAATCCAATTGGAACAATCTTGAGAAGCAAGAAAAGATCGAACTGGCTATGACATTCAGAGATTTTATAGTTTACAATTATATTTCTAGGTTTGGGGAAACTGATAACATCTCTTTTGAACTTGTTGATACGAAAAAGGTTGGTAAGAGCTATCAAATAGTAATGACTAATATTCTAATTAAAAATGAAAAAGTTAAAATAAACTATTTATTTCATAAAGTTGAGAATGACTGGAAGGTTTTTGATGTTTTGTTAGACGGTGCAATAAGCGAAATTGCTACAAAAAAAACCGAGTATAACAAACTTATTAAAGAAAATGGTGCTAATATGTTATCAAAGTCTTTGAAGGAAAAGATGTCAACTAAATGAATTAACTAGATTTTCAGTCAAAATATATTATTTCGCCTATTCCATGATTATATCTATCACCAACATATCTTTTAACATTTGAATTCTTGTTGATTCGTAACTTGTAATTATCCCATAAAAACCTCGTCAAAAAATTTAAAAAACTTGAACAACCCATACTCGCTTCAACAAAATTTTGGGATGTTTTGACTTTCTGCGTCAGTAATATCAAACTTCCGCGTTTCATAAAATTTGAATAATCTTTTCCAATACAACCGCCAACAACAACCGACCCTGCAATCATGTGAAAACAACAATACTTTTTTACATCACCCTTAACAAGTATTAATCCTCTTCGCATTAGTTGGCCCAAATATTCACCTGCATTCCCTTCAATGACAATTTCACCGCCAATCATCCCACATTTATTACCTCCTGATGGAGATGGAGACCCAACAAAATCGCCAGCATTTTTTGAAACTTGGATTCTTCCTCCCTGCATCTCACATCCCAAAAAGTTGCCACAATTACCCCTAACATCTATTAACCCGCTCTTCATTCTTGCACCTAAGTAGTCTCCGAGAGTCCCATTGACCTCCAAAAGATCGTGTTCCCAGGAAAATCCAACGTTTTTGAGTAATTTATTTGCTCCATTTATTATAAAATGATTTTTTTTCTTATCTAAATCAAAAAAATTTACATCAAAAAAATCATTGAAAAATACTTTTGTTGTTCCGTACAATGATTCTAATTTATTAAAAATTTCCAAAGTGGGCCTCTTATGATTAAACTGAGACAACAACGCCAGGTCAAAAGGTTTCTCAAGTTTCTTTTTCAAACTAAGAACTATCTTCATTTGATTATCGACTTAAGTTTAAACAAATATGGACCTAACTTTCCACCATAGTTACCTGCTGATATTACTTTAATCCCATTATTTTCGCCATCTTGTAAAATAGTATCTATACCAATTTTCATCGACCTTGAAATGTCGCATTCACTAAGCCCATCGATTACAATTTCCAAAACACAGTTTATGCCATTTTTTATTTTAGAATCTACAATTCCACTTAATGAAGGACAGTACTCAAAATTTGTTGAAGCCAAGAGCTGTTTGTATTTTGAACCAACCTTTGATCCCGATCTAACTATTCCACCTGGAAAAGGAAGTATTGTATTTTTTACTTTTTGCATTTCTCTTACAGCTTTCTCACATGCTATTATCGTTTTTTCGTAATTTTCACCTAGAACAATAAGATTTCCGCCTCCAATTGCGCTCATTTCATAAGCAAAATCTTCGCAAAAAAACTCTCCATCCATTACGGGAATTCTCCAAAACTTTTTTTTCCCAATAATCTTGGATATCTGAAAACCATCACCAAAATATCTCAAAGCGTTTCCTAACTTAATTCCCTTAGTCCCTTCATTTCCAGCGAATAGGGCGGTTGATGGTGTCGTCATAATAGACTGTCCTGCCCTATTTAAAACTTGCCTAGCCAATTCCTTTGATGACATGGAAAAAACTAAAATAGACAGGCCAGGTCTACTGTCTGGGGTATCTCTGGGGTTTAATTCCGTTTCTACTCCTGATTCACATCCACAAGCTATAACAGATGTTGCAAAGCCAGTAAATGATGCAGCAGCCTCTTTTGCCCATTTCATGCTATTTGCTGTCACAATCAACCTCGTCGCTTTCATTGGAAAAGCTTCAGCGAATGTATCCTCCACAGATATTTTATTTATA
>MDTG01215913.1_pt1 | contig 10625 bp, 8 predicted proteins | sample 811421 | NCBI WGS metagenome assembly MDTG01 (sample SAMN05326645, study PRJNA326480) | marine metagenome | isolation source: seawater | place: Pacific Ocean: South East | collected 2011
TGATCTTATTTTCTTCTGTAATTCAATATATCTCACATAAAAAATTAAAAAAAATAATTAATGATTTATCAAAAAAAAAAAAAAATTTAATAATAATTATAACTGATGTACCTTTTTTACCTAGATTTTTTGAATTTTTATTACTACCAATTTTTAATTTAAAGAGATTTTTATTTACTCTAAGTCTAATTTTTTCAAAAAAATACAGCAAAATAAATTATTTTACGTACCAGAAAAAGGATTTTTATAAATTTAAAAAAAAATTTATTTTAAAATATAATAATAACATACATGACCTTAGGTTTTTAAGGTACTCATTAATTATGAGCTTAAAATAAAATTTATTTGCAGTTAATAAATACATTTATAGTTGTTAATTCATTGATTTTAAATGTGTCGAAACAAAGATTTTTAAAATAAATCTTAAATTTTTTAAAATTTACATCTCCTACAGTATAAACAACATCAATGTTTTTATCATAAATAATTTTATTTATATGTTTTTTATAAAATTTAAAATACTTATGATTTTCTAATGGATAGCTGTTGTTATCATGAGTGTACCATCTATTGGGAATATTTATTTTTTCTTTAATAATTAACGATAAAAATTGATAATCAGTCATTACTAATTTGTTTCTGTTATCCTCATTAATAATTTGAATAGTTTTTTTTAATAAACTTATTTCTTTTAATGGGTTATTTGGATATCTTGGCGTTATCCATTTTAATCCGCTTAATCGTTGATCTAATATATTAGCATCCACTGCTTTCTTTAAATCTATATTTTGTAGATCCATAAATTTTCTTTTTTCGTTATAAACATCATGATATTTTAGCACGCAAAAAACCATCAGCAACAGAATGAAATATTTGAAGTAAATATTTTTAGGATTTCTTTTATTTAAATACAAATGTAAAAAAGCTGCAATAAATGGAATAAATGAAAATATATAAGTTTGATTAGAAGTTATAAGTTGATTAAAAATCAACAGAACTCCAATAAAAACTAATGATAAGTTTATGATTAAATTTTTAGATGAAATCTTATTTTGTATTAAATCTTTTATTGAAAAAAAAAATAATAAAATTATAAAAATATTTATAAATTTAAAATGACCTATTACATTTCTAAATGTAAATCTTCCGGATAGAGAAATGTGCGCCATTTCGCTTCCAGTAACTCTATTTTCACCCATTGATAATGGAAATAAAATATATTGTTGTATAAATTTTTCTAAAGGTATTTCGACAGCTAGTAGAAATAAAAAAAAAATAATAAAGACTAAGAAAGATCCTGCTAAAAAAAAATAGCAATATATTCTGTTTTTTTTATTAAAAAAAAAAACTAGCAATGCAATTAATACTACAATGTTTATGAATGTAGATGGATTTTGCATGCTTAAAAAGGCAGCGCTCATGATAAATGGTAATAAAAAAAAATATTTTTTAGATTTAAAATTTATACAGAGGAAAAAAACTAATGTGGTTAGCAAAGCAAAAACATAAGAATGAATATAGGCAAAAGGTGTACCTGATATTGTGTAACAGAGCGCCCCAAATCCTAGAGCATATATAAAGCTTAATACTTCGCTAAAATTTAAATCTACTAATGTTTTAAAAAAAAAATATGTAATAAAAGCGTTTAAAGTGGATGCGTGTATTACATAGCTAGACCAATTTAGCCCAAAAAATTTAAAAAACAAAGATTGCAAATAATCAACTAATGGCCCGGTAGTGACCCAGATGTCTTTAAATGGATGCCTGTCTTGAAGAATATTATAGCCGGTGTCAAAAAATGCAAATGTATCAATTGGAAATACGCCTAAATTCGCATAATAATAATTAAAAGAAAATGAAAATAGTATTAATAAAGTTGTATATATAGTTTTAATATTTATAAACTTTTTGTTCATTTATGATTATTAGCTTATAATCATAAAGTTGTTAATTAAATTTATTAATATTTAACCTAATTAAATTTATAATTATCGATACATCACATGATTGAAAGAAAATTATATACAATTGAGGAGGCAAACGATCTATCAATAGATAAAATCCACGAGTTATATAAAAATTTTATAAACCCTAACCAAACAAGCATTTTTTCATCCCTTCCTTTTGGTAAAGATATTTTTGAAAATGCCGAAGGTGTTCATATTTATACCTCTGAAGGAAAAAAAATATTAGATTTTACAGGTGGTTTGGGTGTCTTAGGGTTAGGGCATAATCACCCAAGAATTCTTGAAGCTAGAATAAATTATCAAAAAAAAAAAAAAATTGAGGAACATAAAATTATTTTTTCTAAGTATATGGCTGCTCTATCAAGCAGCATATCTTATTTATTGCCACAAAACTTAAAAAAATCATTTTTTCTTAACTCTGGTGCAGAAGCAGTAGAGGCAGCTATTAAAGTTTGTTTCAAATCATTTAAATCAAAAAAAAAATTTATACTTTTTTCAGATAAATCTTATCACGGAAAATTAATAGGAAGTGGTTCGATCTCTGGTTCATATATGAAAGATAATCAATTTCCTAGAATGGAAAATTGTGAAAGTTATAATTTTAACAATCCAAATCATTTAGAGGAAAGAATAATTAATTGTGAAAAAAAAGGTGGTGTTTATAGTGTTATAGTTGAACCATATAGCGCAAGTCTTTTGACTCCATGTTCTCAAATTTTTATGGAAAAACTATTTCAGCTTAAAAAGAAATACAAGTTTAAAATTATTTTTGATGAAGTCTTTACAGGTTTTTTCAAATCAAAAAAAATGTTCTATTTTCAAAATTTTGAAGATATAAAACCAGATATAATTTGTTTATCAAAAACTCTGGGTGGTGGTAAATCATCTATATCTTGTCTGGTTATTGATGATCAAACTTACAATGAGGCATACGGTAAAATTAACGACACTTTTTTACATACAACTACCTATAATGGTTTTGGTGAGGAAAGTGTTACGGCTTTAGCTGCTCTGAATGAATTAGCAAAAGATGAGTTTAAAGAGAACGTTATAAATCTTTCTGACCTACTAAGCACTAAACTTAAGGAGTTATTATTAAAACATCCTGATAAAATAGATCAGATTAAAGGCAATGGAATTTTAAATGGGATAATTTTTAAATCTTATCCAATTCAGATTGCTAAATTACTTGAAAAAATTCCTTTAGAATTTATTAAAGATAAAAGTTTCTTTCTTAAAAAAATAACAGCTACAGCAATCTCAAGTGAATTATATAAAAAATATAATATTTTAACAGCTATTAATGACTCTTCTTTTTCAAATCATTTATGCGTATCACCATCTCTTGTTATAGAGGAAAAAGATGTAAACTATTTTTTTGACTCTTTAAGTAAAACTCTTGATGAAAACTTAAATATTAAATCAATAGAGCTTATTCTTAATTTTATTAAATCTAAGTTATAAATGAAATTAGAAAATTTTGAATCAAAAAAAAAGGTAATTAGATCATGGAATAATACCATTATCACAAAAGCAATAATCATTTTTCCAAAAAATATAACAGAACTAAAAAAATTAATTAAAGAGTTAAAAAAAAAAAATAAAAATTATTTAATACGAACCGGATCTTGTTCCTATGATAGTAAGTCATTAAATCCGAATATTGAAACGATCGTAATTTCACTCCGTTATATTAATAAAATTTTAAAAATAGATTTAAAAAAAAATATCATTAATGTTGAGACTGGAGCTTTACTGGCAGATATAATAAAAAAAATTAAAAAAAAAAATATTACTTTATTTTCAGTTCCTGGAGGAAATAAAATTTCGATAGGAGGCGCTATTTCAGCAAATACAATCGGAAAAGACTCTTCGGCTTCAATATCTTCTTTTGGAGACGCCTTATTATCCATGGATGTGCTAATGAGTGACGGTAAAATTAAAACTTTGCGAAAAAATAAAGTTAATTTTAACAAGTATGTAGGGGCTTTTGGAATGCAAGGAATAATTTTAAATGCATGCCTGAAGGTAAAAAAAATGAAATCTCAAAATTTAAAAATAACTAGTAATATTTTGAAAAATATTAGGGAAATCAAAAAGGATTTTATCAGTAAATCAGATTATCATTATATCCAAGTCGATCCATTTTTTAGAAAAGAACATTTTGCTATTTCTTTTAGAGCAAATTCAACCAATTATAATAAAAATATTTATAAAAATATAAATTTAAATTCACATAAAATAGAAGAAACTTTTTTTAAGTTCTTTGGTTATTTCATTAATTTTTTTACTTGGAAGATATTTTATAAATTATTTTTTTTATTTAGTAAGAAAAAAAATAAATTCATTGATATACACAACTTTCACTATGAATCAAAATATAAACACCTAATACCTCTTGTTTGTAAAAATGGTTTGCTGGATTATGAAGTCTTAATAAAAAAGAATTTTATTTCATCTGTTGCAAATTTGATCCAATTTTTAAAAAAACATAAAATATATCCGCTTTATATAATTATAAAAAAAATTTATAAATCAAAAAGAAATTATTCATATAAGTTTAATGAAAATGGATACGCTATTGCAATTTCAATTAATAAATCTCATATTAAAAAAAATATTTTGAAATCTTTACAAAATCTTTTAAAAAAAAATAAACTTAAGATTAATCTATCCAAAACTGATGAAAAGTTATTAAAAGTTAAAAAAAACAACCATAATTTATTTTTAAGTTTATATAAAAAAATGATATTAGAAAAGAATGGAATATCCTGGACAAGAACTTGAAATATTTGATAAAGCTAAAATTTTTCAAAAATACGTATTTTTAAAAATTAAAAAGTACTTTAAAGATGGTATTTTTGAAGTTGGCGCTGGTTTAGGAAGTTTTACTAAAGAATACATTGATCAATTCCATAATGTTCATTTGAGTGACTTAGATACATATAATTATAATCAACTAAAAATGAAATTTTCAAAAAATAATGTAAAAATTTTTAAAGATAAAATTCAAGAAACCAAATTTACTTATAATACTATTGTTTACTTAAATGTCCTTGAACATATTCAGGAAGATATTAAAGAAATTGATATGGCTGCATCGAAACTTAATTCAGGAGGAAATTTAATTATTTTAGTACCAGCACATCAAAATCTTTATTCAAAATTTGATAAAGCCGTGGGTCATTGCAAGAGATATGATATTCAATTTTTTAAAGATTTAAAGAAAGATAATTTAAGAATTAAAGAATTAATTTACATCGACGCCTTGGGCTATTTATTGTATTTTCTAAATAAAATTTTTTTTAAAGAAGAGGATTATCCGTCTAAAACTAAAATTTTCATTTGGGATAAAATTTTTATTCCTGTAACAATCATTCTTGATTTTTTTACATTTTATAAATTTGGAAAAAATATTTTATGTGTTTATGAAAAAATATAGTTATCTAAAATTTTTAAAGATCGCTCTATATAATCCGTCTTTGTCAGAACTAAAATAAAAATAATCATTATTAACATAAAGTTTTGATTTTTTATTTATTCCAAAATGTCTAAGTCTTTTATCCAAAGGTATTTTTTCTACTGAAAATAATTTTTTATCTTTATCAAGCAAATAAATCACCATAGACATTTCTCTTAAGGTCAATCCTAAAAGACAAGTGTAATTTTTATAATAAGATTTTAAATTAGAAGGACAAACATTTAAAGAAGAAGGAGCAACAGCTGGCAAAAAGGTAAAAATTGGATTTTCAAAAACTTTAGATTTTTTTTTATAAGATTTTCCACCATATCTTGTTCCCAGAGACACAAGTGGCCAACCATAGTTTGTGTTTTGTTTTATTAAATTTAATTCATCCCCACCATGTGGACCATGTTCTGTGGAATATAGTTTTTCATTAATTTCAACAAGGCCCTGTGGGTTTCTATGTCCATAAGAATAAATAGAAAAATCTAATTTATTTTTTTCTTTTTTGTTTATATTTAGAACTAAAATTTTACCAAATAAAGATTTTTTGTTTTGTGCTAAAAAATCAATTATTTCTGAATGATGAGTTGGAGTCCCTACAGACAAAAACAATTTTTCATTTAAAAAAGTGTACGCTCCACCCAAGCCAGCAAAGTTAATTTTTTTTTTATCTGGTATACATTTTGTGCTAAAAATTTCATTCTGATTTTTTATCTCCAATAAACTTGCATAGTTACAACCGAATGAATTTCTCGATAAAAGTGCATAATATTTAGAGTTAAAACTGATAACACTTCTTACTCCTCCTTCGTTATTGACTGTAAAATCGCTTGGTAGATTTATTTCTGTGATCTTATTTTTTTCTATTCTTTCTCCGTTTTGCGTAAATATAATGATATTTTTTTTATCAAAAAAAACACCTGCTGTTTTTCCTTTAATATTTTTAACTTTTTGTATTTCTAATACAAACGAATTAGCAAAAAAATCTTCTGTGTTAGCGGAAATTTCTATTTTGTCTATTGTTTCCTCTTTAATGTGAAAATTTTTTTTTATTCCAAGTTTTTTTAAAATATATTTTATTTTTGTTTTAGGAATTTCAACTATACCAGGGTTTTCGTAGCCAGTAAAAATACTAATTAATATTATAAAAACAATTAAAATAGTAGTTGATAATTTTTTCACTAGCTTATGAAGTTTTTTTTAATTCTGAGTCTATCTTTATAGCTGCATTAAATAATTCCTTTACAGATTTAACTGAATTTTTAAAATCGACACTTTCTTGTTGTGACAAGTTTATTTCAACTATTTTTTCTACGCCCTCTTTTCCAATAATAACCGGAACACCAGCGTAAACATCTTTACAACTATATTCACCATTTAAATAGGCTGCACATGGAAGTTGTTTTTTTAAATTTTTAAGATAGCTTTCTGCCATTTCTACTCCAGATGCTGCTGGCGCATAAAAAGCAGATCCTTTTTCTAAATATTTTACAATCTCTGCGCCGCCCTTTTTTGTTCTTTCTATTATTTCATCAAGTTTTTGTTTTGAAATTTTTTTTTCTTCGACTAGATCAATAATTTTTTTTCCTTCAATTTCTGTATGTCCGAGCATTGCTACCATTGAGTCTCCGTGACCACCCAGCACAAATGATTTAATTTTTTTTACCGGTACCTTTAACTCTTGGGACAAGAAATAAATAAATCTTGAAGAATCTAGAATTCCTGCCATTCCTACAATCTTGTTTTTAGGTAAACCAGAATATTTTTCGAAGGCCATCACTATTACATCTAAAGGATTCGTAATGCATATTACGAAGGCATCGGGAGATGTTTTTTTTACACCCTCTGCAACTTGTTTAATAATCTTCAGATTAATTCCAAGTAGATCGTCTCTTGTCATTCCAGGTTTTCTAGGAACACCCGCAGTAATTATAATGACATCTGAATTTTTTGTATCTTCATAGCTGTCTGTCCCTGATAAATTAATATTAAACCCATCAACTGGAGAAGATTGAGCTATGTCAAGTGCTTTACCTTTGGCAATTCCGGATGCTACATCAAAAAGAACAACATCACCTAATTCTTTTAATGCGATTAAATGTGCTAGAGTTCCTCCAATTTGACCCGCTCCTATTAAAGTAATTTTTTTTTTCATATATTTCCTTTTTTTATTTCATTGTTGGCATAACAAATTCTGGGTTAGACCTTTGTCCGGATGGCCATCTCGACGTTATGGTTTTTAATTTTGTATAAAATCTTACACCTTCTGGTCCGTGCATATGCTGATCTCCAAATAATGACCTCTTCCATCCACCAAAACTATGAAAAGCCATTGGAACTGGAATAGGTATATTAATTCCAACCATTCCAATTTTTGCCTTGCTAGAAAAGTTCCTGCCTGAGTCTCCGTCTCTAGTAAAAATACTTACTCCATTGCCAAACTCATGATCATTTACTAATTGTAATGCTTCATCAAAATTTTTTACTCGAATTACTGATAAAACAGGACCAAATATTTCCTCCTTATAAATCCTCATATCTTTTGTTACATGGTCAAATAAGCATCCGCCAATGTAATATCCTTTTTCATATCCTTGTAATTTAAAATTTCTTCCATCAACAATTAATTTGGCTCCTTCATTTTCGCCAATATCAACGTAACTTTTTACTTTAGATAAATGTTCTTTTGTTACTAATGGGCCCATTTCAGATTGTTTATCTATACCAGGTCCAACTTTGAGCGCTTCTACTTTTTTAGCTAAAGAACTTACTAACTTATCACCAATATCACCAACTGCAACTGCAACTGATTGTGCCATACATCTTTCTCCTGCTGAACCATAAGCGGCTCCCATCAAACCGTTAACTGCCTGATCTAAATCACAATCGGGCATAACTACACAGTGATTTTTAGCACCACCTAAAGCTTGAACTCGTTTTTCATTTTTTGCACAATTTTCATAAATATATTTTGCGATTGGTGTTGAACCAACAAAACTCATTGCTACAACATCTTTATTATTAATTAAAGCATCAACTGCCTCTTTATCTCCGTTAACAACATTAAAAACTCCGTCAGGTAGACCCGCTTCTTTAAATAGTTCAGCTAACCTCATTGAACAAGAGGGATCTTTCTCTGATGGTTTTAGAACAAATGTATTACCACAAGCGATTGCCATAGGAAACATCCACATAGGAACCATTGCAGGAAAATTAAATGGTGTAATTCCTGCACAAACTCCAAGGGGTTGTCTTATAGACCAACTATCAACGTTAGATCCAACATTTTCTGTAAATTCTCCTTTTAGCATTTGTGGAATTCCACATGCATATTCAACAACTTCCAAGCCCCGAGTCAATGAACCTTTGGCATCTTCATACACTTTTCCATGTTCAGCTACTATTATTTTTGTAAGTTCATCTGATTTTTTTTCAATCAATTCTTTAAATTTAAACATGATTCTAGCTCTTAGAAGTGGTGGTTTATTAGACCAAGCTTCAAAAGCTTTTTGAGCATTAGCAACTGCTTCATTTACGTCTTTTGTAGTGGCTAACTTCACCTCAGCTTCTTGATCACCTGAAGCCGGGTTAAAAATCTTTCCTACTTTTTTTGACACTCCTTTAAAAGACTTTCCATTTACAAAGTGCTCAATAGTTTTCATGAAATAATTGATTAAATAAGGTTTTAACTTGTTGCAAGCATTTTTTTAATCGAACTTATAGCTTTTGCGGGATTTAATCCTTTTGGGCAAGAATTTGTACAATTCATAATGGTATGACATCTGTATAATTTTAATTCATCTGCAACTTTATTTAATCTCTCTTTTTTATCTCCATCTCTACTATCATTAATCCAACGGTAAGCTTGAAGAAGCACTGCAGGTCCTAAATATTTATCTCCATTCCACCAGTAGCTCGGACAAGATGTGGAGCAGCAGGCACACAAAATACATTCATAATACCCATCTAATTTTTCCCTATCTTTTTGTGTTTGTTTTAATTCTATTTTTTCTTCACCAGTTTGTTTCGTTGTAAGCCATGGCTTAATCGACTCGTATTGCTTATAGAGAGTTGTTAAATCACCAATTAAATCTTTTATAACTTTTAAATGAGGTAAGGGATAAACATTTAAATCTCCACTAATGTCTGTGTGAGATTTTATGCAAGCTAACGTATTTACACCGTCGATATTCATCGCGCAAGAACCACACACTCCGTGCGCACAAGATCTTCTAAAAGTAAGTGATGGATCTATTTCATTTTTGATTTTAAACAATATATCCAAAACTTTTGGTCCACAGTTATCCATATCAACTTCAAATGTATCAACTCTTGGATTTTGCCCTGTAGACGGATCCCATCTATATACATTTACCTTTTTTAAATTATTAGAATTAGTTATATCTTTGTAATACTTGCCAACTTTTATTTTAGAATTTTGTGGCAAGTTAAACTGAACCATTTCTTAATACACTCTTTCTTTTGGAGGAAAATACTGGACGTCATTAGTTAGTGTTCTTGAGTGAACGTCTCTATATTTTATTTCTACTTTATTATCATTTTGCCAGGCTAAAGTGTGCTTCATAAAATTTTTATCATCTCTTTTGCTAAAATCTTCTCTCGCATGTGCACCTCTGCTCTCTTTTCTGTTATAAGCCGAGTCCATTGTTGTGAGGGCTTGGCGAATTAAATTATCAAATTCTAAAGTTTCGACTAAATCCGTATTAAATAATAATGATTTATCTTTTACACAAATATCGTTCATACCTTCATAAGGTTTTCTTATTTGATCAACACCTTCTTTCAAGGTTTTTTCTGTTCTAAACACTGCACATTTAGATTGCATCGTTTTTTGCATTTTCATTCTTAACTGTGATGTCATCGTAGAACCAGTTGAATTTCTAATTTTATCAAATCTATCTAAACATTTATCTGTCTCTGAATTCGAAACTTCTTCATGAACCATACCAGGTTTTAAAAGTTCTGCTGCCCTTTTAGCAGCCGCTCTTCCAAATACTACTAGGTCAATTAATGAATTTGAACCTAATCTGTTAGCTCCATGCACTGATACGCATGCAGCTTCACCGATGGCCATAAGTCCGGGTACTGTTTTTTCTGAACCATTTAAAGTTAAAACTTCTGCTTTATAATTTGTTGGAATACCGCCCATATTATAGTGAACCGTAGGTACA
>MDTG01250825.1_pt1 | contig 10625 bp, 9 predicted proteins | sample 811421 | NCBI WGS metagenome assembly MDTG01 (sample SAMN05326645, study PRJNA326480) | marine metagenome | isolation source: seawater | place: Pacific Ocean: South East | collected 2011
CCAATAACAATATTTCCAATTCTTTTCTGTAAGTCATCGATATCTGAAGCAAGACAAAAAACAGCCATAATTTCAGATGCAACTGTTATATCAAAACCACTTTGTCTTGGTATGCCGTTTCCTGTGCCACCTAAACCACATGTTATATCTCTCAGAGATCTGTCATTCATATCAACGACCCTTTTCCATGTGATTCTTCTTGGATCAATATTTAATTGATTATCCCAATGAATATGATTATCTACTAAAGCAGAAAGTAGGTTATGTGCAGCGCCTATCGCATGAAAATCACCAGTGAAATGAAGATTTATATCTGTCATAGGAATTACTTGAGCATAACCACCACCTGCTGCTCCTCCTTTCATTCCAAAACACGGTCCCAAGCTAGGTTCTCTCAGACATATAGTTGCTTTTTTTCCGATGTGACATAAGCCGTCTACCAACCCAACACTTGTAGTAGTTTTACCCTCACCTGCAGGTGTTGGAGAAATTGCAGTAACTAATATTAGCTTACCATCTTCATTTTTTTTGAGTTTTTCAATTAATGAAGTAGAGATTTTAGCCTTATCATCTCCAAATTTAATTAAATCCTCATCAGATATATCAATAGTTGCAGCAACTTTGTCAATTGAAATTTTATTGGCAGCACTTGCAATCTCTAAGTCACTCGGATAAGTACTCATAATTTATATACACCCCATATTTTGAGCTTTCAGTATACAGAAGAGAAATATTGATAACTAGGAAAAATTAAGTATTTTTTGCTTCATTAAAAGCTTCAATTGCTCTCAATCTTGATTGTTTAAGATCAAGAATTTGAGACGGATAGTTGCAATGATTTCTGATACTTTCTTCAGGGTCGTGGATATCTTTTTTATCGAGATTTTTTAATTCATCAATGTATTTCTTTATAAAAAGTCCGTTAGAGTCAAAATTTTTAGATTGGGTTAATGGATTAAAAATCCTAAAATAAGGAGCAGCATCAGTTCCGGTTGAGCTACTCCATTGCCAACCACCATTATTTGAAGAAAAGTCTCCATCAATTAAATTTTGCATAAAGAATTCCTCTCCTAGTCTCCAATCATGCAGCATATTTTTGGTAAAAAACATGGCAACAACCATTCTAAGTCTATTATGCATCCATCCTTCTTTAATTAATTGTTTCATGGCTGCATCAATGATAGGAAATCCTGTGTTGCCTGATTTCCACGAGTTCAATTCCTCTTCATTGAATCTCCATTTAATTTTTTTAGTGTATTCTTGAAATGGTTGGCCTCTACTAACTTTAGGAAAAGAAAACATTATATTTTTATAAAATTCCCTCCATATAATCTCATCAATCCACTTAACAATTCCTTTTTCACCAGAATCTAGTTCAAAATTATTTAACTTCAGTGCTTCTAATATGCATCTTTTTGGTGAAATGATGCCTGAGGCTAGGTATGCAGACAATCTGCTAGTTCCATCAATTATTGGATCATTCCTATCTTGTGCATATTTAAAAATATTTTTATCGAGATATGAGTGCAATCTCATTTGAGCTTCGTGTTCTCCTATGGGCCAAAGTGACATATCGACTGAGTGAGTTTTTTGGAAATTAAAATCAAAGTCATTAATGTTTGATTTTATTTTTGTTGATTTTTTTTCTGTATATTTGAATTCAATATCGAGCAAATCTAATGTGAACTTTTCGATCCATTTTCTTTTAAATGGAGTAAAGACTGAGTAAGGCTTTCCCTCTCCAGTCAATATTGATCCAGGTTCAAAAACAACTTGTTCATCAAATGTCTTTACTTCAATATTTATGTTTTCCAGGGAATCTTTTACAGATTTGTCTCGATTTATTTCATCTTCACCAAATTGATTATTCCAAAAGATCTTTTCAATTGAATTTAGTTCAATGTATTTTTTAATAATTTCTGAATTATCATTAAAGCCATCTGAATTAATAATTGTTAAAGGTATATTTACTTTTGATAAAGATTTTGAAAGGTCCTTTAGGTTCTCTATAAAAAAATCTATTTTACAATTTGCTTGATTATGTTCTATGTTTTGCTTTTGTGAGTAAATGTATATTACATGAACCTCTTCCGATAATTTACATGCCTCTCTCAAAGCCGGATTATCATCCATGCGTAGATCATTTCTGAGCCATACTAAAGCTTTCATAAATTAACCTTTAATTTTTTGATTTGAAAAAGTTACATCAACTTGATAGTTATCTCTAATATTTCTTATTTCAGCCAATCCGCCAGCTGCCTCTACAATTGCTGCACCAGCCAATATATCCCAAAGGTAAATTCCTTTTTCTTTGTAAACTTCTGCTTTTCCAGAAGCAATATAGCATGAAGCCATTGCAGCAGACCCAATCATTCTTATTTTTTTCCAAGATTGCATATCACTAATCAAGTTATTTAGAGATGCGTCTGAATAATCAGTGTTAAAAGGTAATCCTGTTATCAAAACACCATCCTTTTTATCATCAACCTTCGATATTTGTATTGGGGAATTGTTCAATGTTGCTACTTTATTAATGCAGTCACCACAGTAAATTTCATCACTGTTAAAATCATAAATTACTCCAAATAATGGTTTCTTATCTTTAATCATGCCTATAGAAACACAACAAATAGGTATATCACGGTTATAATTCGCAGTTCCATCCAGTGGGTCAACTACCCAATAAGTGCTCCCTAAATCCTCTGAAGACTCTCCGCTTTCTTCAGCTAAGATCTCATAATATGAGCTTTCATTTATTATTTTTTTTATCAAATTCTCAGAAGCTATATCTGCATCTAATTTGGTATCTCTTGGGTCACTTGATGAGGTTTTATTTAATTCAATCTTATTTTTTTTTAAATATTTTCCAGATGATAACGCAGCTTTGATAGCTATGTTTATCTCTTTCGTTAAGTCTAATTCAGGCATCTAACCTTTATATTGAACTTTATAAATCACATTATGTTTATCATCAGAAACCAATAAGGAGCCATCACTCATCACAAAAGGTGCTGCAGGTCTTCCCCATGCTGTTTCATTTGATAGCCAACCAGTTATAAAATCCTCTTGATAGAGATAGTTACCATTATCATCAAGCTTTACTAAAATAACTTTGTAGCCAGATTTCTTAGCTCTATTCCATGAACCATGAAGCGCAATAAATACACTATTGTGATACTTTTCTGGAAATTCTTTACCATCATAGAAAGCAATACCTAATGGAGCTACGTGAGCACCTAATTCAGCAATCGGATCTACAAACTCTTTATCTACAGAGGAGATCATATCTCCAAACTCAGGATCAATAACATCCTTGGCATGCTTATAAGGATAACCATAAAAACTACCTTCTTCATTAACTATGTTAAGTTCGCATGCTGGTGAATCATCGCCAAGCCAGTCTCTGCCGTTATCTGAAAAATATAATTTCTTAGTAACAGGATGCCAATCAAACCCAACGCTATTTCTCACACCGTTTGCAACAGTTATCAATTTACCATTTTGATATTTGTGAATTGCTGCAAATCTTGGGTCTTTTGTCTGAGGCTCAAGGCATATATTGCATGGAACACCAACTGGAATATATAGACTTCCGTCTGGGCCAAAATCTATATACTTCAGTCCATGCCAAGTTTCAGATGGAAGATCATTCATGTAAATTTTTTTCTCTGGTAGAGATTCTGAACTTGAATTTAACCATGAATCTATATTTTCAATTATCCAGATAGTATCCATTTCTGCAAAGTATAAATCTCCTTGATGAAAAACAACCCCTGCAGGATTCTGAAGACCATTCGCTACTATTATTTTATTTTCAAAACTTCCATCCAAATCTTCATCAATAAGAGCAATAACTTCGCTACCTTTTTTAGAACCAACTATTACATGCCCATCAGCCGTTTCCGTAATTTGCCTAGGCGTATCAAGATCTCCTGCAAATACCTCAATAGTAAAATTTGGAGGTAAGTTCAAGCTATCAATTCTTTCGTTGGCAAAGATAAGCTGGGTATAGTTTAATAATAAAATAAAAGTAATTAACTTTCTGATCTGCATGTTTATTGCTCCTTGAATCCTTCAACATTCTCTTTAAGTATAGATTTTATTTTTTTAATGTCATTATCTTTTACTGAACTGTAAAGTAAATTTAATGCATTATTTAAATCTTCTTTATCTAAATAATCCTCATTAGATTTATAGATTTTATTATTTGGAGTTCCTTCTTCTTTACCTGAAATAAGTAACTCTTCATAAAGTTTTTCTCCAGGCCTCAATCCAACCTCTCTTATTTCAATACCCTCAGACGAAGAATCATAAGCAACATTTCTTCCTGACAGATATATCAAACGTTCAGCTAAATCTACAATCTTTACTTGTTCTCCCATATCGAGTATGAATACCTCACCACCAACTGCATATTCGCCTGCTTGAATTACAAGGCTTGAGGCTTCAGAAATAGTCATAAAATAACGAGTAACTTCTTTATGTGTAATTGTTACAGGCCCTCCTTCTGAAATTTGTTTTCTAAATAAAGGTATCACTGATCCAGATGAATTAATTACATTACCAAAACGCACCATACATAAAATTGTCTCATTCTTTAAACTATCTGCTGATTGAACAATCATTTCTGCAAATCTTTTTGATGCGCCCATTATATTTGTTGGTCTAACTGCTTTATCTGACGAAATCACAACAACTTTTTTAACATTATTCTTAACTGATGCATCACAAACTGATTTTGTTCCAAAAACATTATTTTTTATACCCTCAGTAATGTTTTCATAATACTCAACAATAGGAACATGTTTATATGCAGCTGCATGATAAACATAATCAATAAGATGAGACTTCATAATGTTACTTAATCTTTCTTGATCTTTAACATCTCCAAGTATTCCAATAATTTCTGTTGAGATACTTTTGGCTTTTTTAATTGAATTAATTTCTGATTCTATTGAGTACAAATTAATTTCTGATAACTCATAAAGAACTATCTTATTTGGATTACCAAGTAGTACTTGTCTAACAATTTCGGATCCGATAGATCCCCCAGCACCGGTAACTAAAACTGAAGTACCTTGAAATGATATGTCAGACTTTCTTACTCTAGTCCTTGGTAAAATATCATCAATTGATAAGTCTTGAATTTCAGCCATCTTCTTTTCATCTGCAACAATTTCATGAAAAGCAGGTATGCTCCTTACTGCAACTTTATATTTTTCTAAACTACTTATTATCTCTCTCCTCTCTTCCATGCTTAAACTTGGAATAGCTAGATAAATTTCTAAATTTTCAAATTTTTCTGAAAGCTTTTTAATATTTTTATTCTTTCCATAGATTGGTATATTATTGATTGAAGCACCTTTTAACTTCATAGAGTTATCATAAAAACCAATTATTTTGATTTTAGGATTTTGTTTTATAAGTTGGTATAGCTCATTTCCAGCAGTTCCAGCGCCATATATTAATATAGGCTTTGCATCGAGGCTCTCTCTTGAAGGATATATTATTAATCGTGCGATATCTCTTGTTATCTGAAGAAATGCATATAGAACTGAAGATAATAAAAGTGATTGAAGAATCACAGTAGTCAAAAAGGTAGTTCTAATCAGCTCATATTGAGCTAGATAGACGACTCCCCATGAAAAGCCAAAAATGAATGCTCCAATCATAGCTCTGAAAACTGAGTCTTTTGAATCAAAGAATTTCAACAATGATTTATAAAAGCCAAAAGCAAAAAAATACAAAAAAAGTAAAAAAACTGGTATTAAAAAGCTAATAATATTTTCATAAATGATATCTGATAAGCTCTCAGAAAAATTAGTTGCAATAAGGAATGTCAATGGAGGACCAAATATAATCCAACACAAAAATGCGGTAACAAAATCAGCGAAAACAATTAATCCAAGTTTCTTTCGCCTTGAAAGGTTCCTGAGAGAATTTGCAGAAATCATATAATTCATATTCGCTTGTTTAAATATTCATCTAATCCATCAGACGTTGAAATTAGTTTGTCAGCATAAAATTTCTTTATTTTACTGTTATCTACATCAAAACTCCCAAATATCTTCTTGATTAGTTTATTAAAGATAGGAATTTTTTTTAAAACATAAAAAGTTATTTTATTAATTTTTATCAAAATTGATTTTGAATGAATTTTATTTTTATACAAATGAATGACTTGACTAAGTGAGATAGGTTGCTCATCACAAAGGTTAAAAATTATGTTTGAAATTTTTTCTTTATTATAAATATTCATTTTTATTACTCTATTTATATTACTTACTGATAAAAAAGACTTTTTCATTTCTAATGATTTATCCATAACTATCATTGGTAGTGAATTATCAATGACTGTAAAAATTTTTCCAAGATTTGAGGCCATACCAAGACCATATACAAATGACGGCCTATAAATAATATAATTGAACTTAATCTTGTTAGATTCTTCAATAATCAATTTTTCTGTTCTTAGCTTTATTTTTGCGTAATCAGTTTTTGGTTTAGTTTGTGAATTCTCATTATAAGAGATATTTTTAAAAGATGATTCTCCATAGACCTTTGCAGAACTGAAGAAAATAAATTTCTTACAATTATAATGATCCAAAACACTCAGAATATTTTTTGTTAAATTATAAATACCATTTTCTAAATTTTTATTCCTTTCATTGTCATGATTTGGTGATGCAAGATGAATAAAGATATCTATTTCTTCTTTAATTTCACCATTAAAAAGTTCATGAAAACTATATTCTTTTTGAGATTTATTTCTTAATGGTGTTCTATTGATTGTAATTAAGTTTATATCTTCGAACTTATCAAGATATGTACATAGATTATTTCCAATAAAACCATTTGAACCTGTAATTGCAATGTTCATGTTTTAATTTTACTTTAAAAAGTAATATCTATATATAATGCGGTATCTATGCTTAAAATTATTCTAAAATTAATAATTTTTTTTGGATTTATTATTGTGACTCCAATAATATTAATCGCAATGATTGCAATATTTTTAGAGGATAGATTTCCTTTAATATTTATGCAAAAGAGATATGGAAAAAATAAAAAAACTTTTTATATTTATAAATTAAGAACCATGAAAAAAAATACTCCAAATATGGGCACGCATGAAGTTGGTAAAGATAATTTCCTTAAATGTGGATTCTTTCTAAGGAAGTTAAAAATCGATGAATTACCACAAATACTTAATTACCTTTTTGGTGATATTAATCTTATTGGACCTAGGCCAAGCCTACCCTCTCAAAAAGAACTGGAGGCTCACAGATTAGCAAATAATATATTTAATATAAGGCCTGGTATAACAGGATTATCTCAAGTGCTTGGATATGATATGAGTGATCCCAAAAGATTGTCAGAAGTTGACAAATTGTATTTAGATAAGAAATCATTAAAACTTGATCTTCTAATATTTTTAGCTACTTTTTTAAAATTCATAAAAATAAAAGTAGCCAAAATGTTTGAAGATGATTTAAAAAGGATAGGTAAGAATGTTTAATTTTTTTAAAAAGAACAAAAGTAGTGAAAATCAATCAAATACATCATCATTTGAACTTGAGCTAACTGCGGCAGTGCTTGCATACGAAATAGCACGAATTGATGGAGAAATTGACGAAGGCGAGTTAAATGTTCTAATGGAAGAAATAAAAATTATATCTAAAAAAGTTAATAAAGATGAAAAAGAAATTCTTAAAATTATAGATATATATTCCTCTGATAGTGTTTCTTTTTACGAGTTTGTAAAAGATATAAATGATTATTATTCGAAAGAGGAAAAACTATCTCTAATCAGTTTTATGTGGAAAATGGCGTTTGCGGATGGAAAATTAGATGTTGATGAGGAAAGATTGATCCGGAGGCTGGCTGATTTAATTAAGATTAAAGATATGGATGTTTTAAAGTTAAAAGATATGATTAAAAATTAATATTCTATGTAACTTGCATTATCTTTTATGAAATTTTCAGAATCTTTTCGAGAACATTGATTTGGATAATTTTCAATCTGTTTTTCGTACAAATCATTACCAACATAGGTAAACATTTGCAAAAGCAAAACGCATTTTTCTAAGTCATTTACTCTAATATCATTTTTTAGTTTAGTCTTAAGAAATTCAAAAGAGACATTATCGCTCTTCATTCTGAGATTCTTTTTCTTGTCAATTATTAAAATACTTTGCTCTCTTTCAGGGTAAATGTAAGGCTCCCACAACACTGAATTTGTTGATCTACCAGGAGATCCAAATTTTGCAAAATTTGTCCAAAAAGTCATCATATTTTTTGATGTATACCTTTTTGAAAAACTTGGAGGATATAACAGATCAGATAATGGATATCCACCAACTAAATCATAATCACCAATTAATATTGGAATTTCTGATGCATGAGCTGCTCCTATTAGTTTTTTAAAATCAGCGACTACAAGTCTTCTATGATCATCCCAGTCATATCTATAAGCATATAGATCATTATTGCCTGCTTTGTGCAGAGACTTAAGTGGATTACTAACGCCCCTTATTTGCCAAGCTGAGCTTCTGTAGTAATTAAATGCCTCAAATGTGGACTCATTAGAGAGTTTAATTTTTGGGATGCTCAGCATAGAGCCTATCAATGAATATTCTAAATCAACAAAATATCTTGCTGTAGCAAGCCAAAGCTTTACTTCATCTCTATTAGATCCAGCTATTGTTGGAACAATATTTACATACTCTTTAATCGACAAAGCTGTATCTAAACCAACTTTAGGAATTACGACACCATCAGCAGTTAGTAGAGGGATTTCTTCATATGAGTCTCTTTCAGCATAAGGTTCAAAAAAATCATATGCATCTAGACTCAACAAAATTTTTCTTATATTTTTTAAATCAAATATTTGATTTTGTGATTTCTGTGAATAGTTTTTGTAGAGTTTTTCTACAACTTTAGAACTTGAAAAATTAGAAGTGGAAGATACATTTTGAGGTAAATATGCGTCATTAGTTGATATTGAAGTTGTATAACCTGACATTGAAATTGCTTTGTGGAAAAGACCTTTGGCTTTTTTTGATACTAAAAGTGAAAGAACATTGTGACCACCAGCTGATTCTCCAAATATTGTTACATTATTTTCATCACCTCCAAACTTTGAAATGTTTTTTTTAACCCATTTCAGTGCCATTATAATATCTAAAGTTCCAAAATTTGAGGTTTTGTCATCTCCCTCTTGAAAGTCTTGTATTGCTGGATGGGTGAACCAACCAAATGGTCCAAGCCTATAATTTAACCTAACAACAATAACATCTTTTCTTGCAACAAATTTAGAAAAATCGTACAAATCTTTTAGCCCGGAGGTATTTCCTCCTCCATGAATCCAGAACATAACAGGTAAATCTTTTAAAGACCGTTTTTTTGGAACAAAAACATCTAAATAAAGACAATCCTCTGATCCAACAATTCTACCTTCGCCCTCAGCTCCTCCTAAATTTGAGGGTCTTTGAATGCAAAAATTATTATCTTTTGGGTTAATTATTGCTGGAGAATCAAGTTCTCTAGGCGCTTTCCATCTCAAGTTTCCTACTGGTGGTTTTGCATATGGAATATCCTCAAAAATAAAAATATTTTTATACTTTTTTCCATGAACATCTCCACTTGAAGTATTAACAACAAGATTATCTGATGCTGTCGCAAAAACGTTGTTATGTATAAAAATACTGAAGATAAATATAAATATTAATTTCATGTCACCTTTATTAAAAAAATTGAGTAAACTTATGTTAAATATTATAGTCGATTTTCGGGATGTAGCGCAGTCTGGTAGCGCACTACACTGGGGGTGTAGTGGTCGTCGGTTCAAATCCGGCCATCCCGACCAAAAAATTAAATTATGTATAAAAATATTACATAAAGACTATATTATATCGATTAACAGTTATATAATTCGTTAATTGGGGCTTAGGAAACAACATATATCGTTGTAAAATGGGCACATTAATTGTACTATTTGTTTCTTTATGCATACAATAGCATTATGGAGTTTTAAGAGGATATTATGGCAAAATTTATAAAATCAAGATTTAAAGTTTTATGGGGCACTATTTTTGCGTTTTTTTATGGAATAATTAATCCATTACATGCTCAGGAAGACGCAGCAAATGATCAATCTGATGAAGGCGGTGCGGCCGGATCAGACGCTGCAGATAGTGCTGAGGGTGATTTAGGTACAGGGGCTATTGCTGCTGCCGTTGCAGCTGCTGCAGCATTGATTGCTGCCGGTGATTCAGGTTCTGGAGGAGATGCTGGAGTCGTTCCTGCGCCAACACCAGTGCCACCACCTGCACCAACACCTGCGCCAACACCTGCGCCAACACCAGCGCCAACACCAGCGCCTACTCCTGCTCCTACTCCTGCTCCTACTCCTGCTCCTACTCCTGCGCCTACACCTGCGCCTACTCCGGCAACTAGCACAGAAAGTAATACTGAGAGTAATACAGAGAGTAACACTGAGAGTAACACTGAGAGTAATACTGAGAGCAATACTGAGAGTAACACTGAGAGTAACACTGAGAGTAACACTGAGAGTAACACTGAGAGTAATACTGAGAGTAATACTGAGAGTAACACTGAGAGTA
>MDTG01426751.1_pt1 | contig 10625 bp, 17 predicted proteins | sample 811421 | NCBI WGS metagenome assembly MDTG01 (sample SAMN05326645, study PRJNA326480) | marine metagenome | isolation source: seawater | place: Pacific Ocean: South East | collected 2011
AAATCATACTGTTGTAGTAACAGTCTTTGATTTTGGCAGGTCCGTAAAATGGCTGGCGTTCTGTTCTTTCGAGGTCAATACCAGTAAGGCAAACTCCGTTTTCTATTATCCAGTCATAGATTTCACCTATGCGTATTGGAGCGCTTTTTGAGTCTCCAAGCATATTGTGAGCTTTGTACATACTCGCATGAGTACGAAGATATTGTACCAGGCCTTCGTGCGTTTCAGGCACTTCCCTGGTTGGAGTCTCCTCCAAAGATTGTTTCCATGTTTCTATTTCCATGGCTTCACTTATGGGTTTCACTCGGAAACCTGCTCTTCCATGCGGTTAAGGTTGCCTGGATAAACTCTCCAGTTACCTAGCCCGTTGGTTGAGTTAACAGCCACATTTTTCTTGAGAAGCCTTACGACTTTCCCTTCAACGCGGCCACGCTTGGAATCGAACCAAACAAGGTCTCCGACCTTGAATGATTTCTTCATTTCCTTAGCAAGCAAGTCTTGACGAGCCCTTAGAATGGCAAATGCTTCTCGAACATCTTCCATGTTAAGGCTCATCAACTCACCCTTAATTTTGGCGTCAAGTCCCAAGTTTACCACCTGGGACTATCAACCGTTAAGGATGCGGTTAATGATTGCTTCTCTCGAACCGTTGGCTTTGTGGCCTCGCTTCTTAGCCCATTGCTGGAGCTCAGCGAAGCTTAGAGCTTCAAGCTTAGCACGGCGCCCAGTTGGGCCCCGGCTACCACGGGTTCGACGCTGACTAGCAGCGGCCTTCACCTCTTCAGGTGTACGACGCGGCTTGTTTTCAGCAGCTTCTTCCTCCTTAGGAGAAGCTTTCTTTGTGCTCTTTCGAGACTTCTTGGAAGCCTTCTTAGGAGCACCAACTTTCTTGTCCATCAACGCATTGAGGACATCGTTGTTACGGGCAATGTTCTTGCAAACCGTGTTGTAGTGACGACGGATTTCTCCTCGACGGCGACCGTCTGTCGTCTTGTTCAACTCGACAAGAAGGTCCTTCGCTCGAAGGTGCTCATCTTGTTGCAAGGCCATGAGTGCGTTAAACACCCCATTTGCCTCAGGGATTTCTTGCTCCCATCCTTGAACCTCAACGGTTTGGGTGGTTACAATATCCTTTTCTGCACCATAGGCCATAGCAGCCTTGGTGACAGCTTCGTTTTCACGAAGAATTTGCGTAACAGAATTTCTGCTCACTTATGCTCGAATCAGGACTTCTTTCGAATCCTGATAATCGAGTGGCATGTTGATGTAAATGCCTTTGCGGCAAGCTCACGAGCCTCTTTAATATTATCAGCCCGGTATATGAGCCTCCAATCGAGGTGCCGGACTTCTATCTTCAAAGGAAGTGGTCCTCCGTAAGTGCCCTTATCACTACACCCTTCAATCAAGTAGTCACTCATTTTTCCTCTCCACCTTTGCAGGTACAAGGATAAGCGACCTTCTTTTTCATATCCTGGACACTTTCCTTGATTAATAATAGCAAGGTGTAGTCACCAGTTTTATCAAAGTTACAACCTTGATTTCCTGAAAAGAGCATGGCAATTTCTTCCATTAATTGTCGCTTTTGGGTCATTGTTCCACCGTTTTGGTAGTGTAGCAAGAAGTTTGTGTTCTCCAACCTTCGCTTCCGATAGGCAAGTACCACCTTCCTTTACAGCCACGGCAGGTGAATTCGTTTCCACCCCAATAATTTTTCCGCGCCATAGTTTTGTAGGTCTTACCATTCATTTTACAGGTGTAGTCACTCATCAGGCATCTCCCCCTTTACAGACTTCTTTTGCTCTTCGATTCTCTTCTTTAGAAAATCAGCTAGAAGTGCGTTCTGTTGGTTCAATGCGAGACGATGTGCCTCCTTCAATCCTTCAAGGTAGCCTACTTCGAAATTGTAAGCAGACCCATAGGATTCTTCGTAAGGGAATTCACTCATCGTCAGGTTCCTCCCGTAGAAGGTCAAGCCCGATGATGAATGGCGTAGTCATCTTTCGACGATTAGCCACTGTCACTTCGATGATGCTTCGTGTACCGAAGGCATCAATCGTAAGTAGAGCCGTTTTTCTCTTTTCTTTACCAATGGCATTTCTGACATGTGTCTCGCCAATGGTGTGTAGCCGTAGTGCTGATGCAAGGCGAGAATCAATGGAGGAGCGGTTAGCCCCGGTGTCAATTTTCGCCGTAGTGTCAATGCTCCACGGGTGCTTGGTTTGGGAATGCAGTTTTACCTGTGTTTCCCAAGTACCAGTAAGGGAGGCGAAGAAATTCGCTGGAAGCTGAGTTTTACTCAAACTTCTCACCCTTTGCTGGGAAGTAAGTTAGCTTGTAAAAGCCATTCCCTCTTGCTTCCATGTTATCAACATGAGCAAGAGAGTCTTTGTCAGTGGGTACGCTTAGATAGTGTCCGGTTTCGTTTACACGAGACTCCATCAAGAACCCACCTCTTGGGTCAGAGACTGAAATTCTAGTCTTGACCGATTCTTCACGCTCTTCATTTTCGATAATGATACTAGCGCTGTTATGGTGTTCAGTGCCATAGTCTCCTCGACCAGGGGCCGAGAAATTGGCAGTAATCCATTCTTTTTCACCCTCTTCTAGAATGTATTCTAGGTGGGTAGAGCCGGTTTTGGGGTCAGTAAAAACTGTCCATCCATCGGCTAATTCGATGTTCACAATAATTGTGCTCACTTATTGCTGGTTTACTGTCGGCCCTTGTAAGGGCCCCAGTTAAACTCAGGGTATACTAGACACATCAGATGTGTCCTTCGTTTTTGGCGGTCTTCTTTACCGCCGTTAGCTCTTGCGAGCTCTAGCCTCTTTAATGCTTGAGAGATTGTTATTCTGCTACCAGCATGACCATAGGTACCTGAATCTTTGACTTTAGGTGGTTTTCCATTAGCCATCCACTCATCACGCTTCATTGGAATGAGCTTCGTTGAGTCGTTCAGTATCTTAAAAATGTCAATACCAGTTTCTTCAAGGTGATAGTCTCTAATCCAAAATAGTCGTCTATCATTATGATGATGGCTCAAACCTCGCACTTTTTCTTCAAAACGGGTAATACCATATCCAGCATTTAGTAGGGCTAGATGAATAATTTCTTCATCAGAATAAGTCTGTTGCTCTACGGAATTTAATACATCACCGCAAAACTTCCCGCAAGTTCTAGTCACACTAGATTGCTTAGTAACAAAAAAGGTCTCGTTACAGACTTCACAGGTCCGTTCAATATTTTTGACACGGCTACTAGCAAGCCTGCATTCTTCAGTACAAAACTTTTGATTATTCTGTCGTTTCTTTGCGCTTTTACCGCAAAAGGCACAGGTTATGCTCTGTGCAAATGTGGGAGCTTTTCGCTTTTTCCTCACTTATTCCATCACTCTTCCATGCGCTTCTTAATTATTTCGCGCATAGGAGGGGAGGGGTTACTGTCAGCGTCAATAATGTTGACGAGAGCAGCTTCAGTTGGGTACAGCTTTTTTAGCAAGTACCAAACATCGTTTTCAAGCCTAAATTGTTCCATTTGGGCTTCAAACCGAGTCCAAGGAATGTCTCCATCGGAGTCAAAATCCAAGGCGATAAAACCTGAATGAGGGACTCTCAAAGGTTTTCGGTCTTCTAAATGCCTAATTGTATTCATGATGTACGCAGCCATATAAGTGCGTTCACGGGGTTTCTTTTCAGGCACCGTAGTAAGGCCTAGAACATTGACCAAATAGTCTCGGTCCAGTTCTAGGTTCTTTAGTCGGGTTAACATTTCATCCTGGGTGTACCCAGTCTGAGAACACCATTCAATGCCCATTTCAATAAACTTGGGCTTGGTGAGGTAACCGTTATTTTTCTGTAACCCGGTAAAAACATCGTTAAAGGCAATGCTTTCTACCCGATACTGGACGACCTCTTCCTTAGCTTTTTTATCTTGCTTAATGCGGTCGTCAAAAATTGCTAGCCTATCAATTAGGTTCACTTATACTCACCATAGTGGGTCAGGCGGTGTAAAGTCATCAAGCTCTTCATAGCTGATAATTTTACACGGCCTTCCCTTGTGATGAATGGTTCCAGGCAGTCGAATGATTCTTCTAGGGTCTCTAGTAACTTCGTAGTCAACTAGAATCCCTTCTGCCTTTAGCTCCTCGATATACTCAGTCTTGATTTTCTTGTGTAGTCGTTGCAAGTATACCGAGGGTACGCCCTTCTTACCAGACATAATTGTCTGGTAGGTGAGCTGGTGGTAAGCTGGTGCGTGAGACATATCCCACCCATACCAAATTACATGGAATCCCTTTCCACCGCTAAACACGATAGTAAGGTCTTCAGGAGTAACGCCAAATTTACGACCCAGCCAGTCAACAACCCTCTTGGTCATTTCAGCCGAATCGTCAAATGAATCCATTTTGAAGTCTACATCAAAGTACAACTCCTGTCCTAGGAAATTGTTGTTGTAAACTCTCATGAGATTCTTTTTCTTGAACTTCTTTAGCCCCGTCTTAGAAGTCGGGTCGGGCCCAACGCTTCTAGGATTGAGAAACTTAGAAGTCATGTAAAACACCTTGAGAGGCTTCATTTGCCTCAGGCGCTTCAGTAACGCTTTCTTGCCGTGTTCGTTGTTACGGAAGTTGTCAAAGACTTTCTTCCAAACAAGGCGTTTAGCTTTTGACTCCCATACCTGGAAACGAAATTGTCGCCATTGGGAATCAGGGGGCAAGAACATATCATCGACAGTTAGTTTGTCATATTCAATGCCTGCCATAGTAGTCAACAATTCGTGCCTAGCTCGATATTCAGCTTTGTACTCAGGAGTATCTTCTAGAGAGGCCTGAAGGGCACGATTGAAACTTTCTAGCAACAGCTGCGCTGTTGTTTTATCCGGGCAATCACAATCATTCTGACCTGTTCTGTCACAGGCCGGATGGTGATTTTTAGGAAAATATTGGGTGTAGAGACCAGTAGCTAGAAGGGGATTTCGCAAAAAAGAAACCATGTCAAACGCATGGTGTTCGCAGCGAATATCTCCAGCTGATGCTGTCAACTTACACCGATGACCGTCCTTCTTGACGGCCATACATCTTGTGTTTCGTTTAATCCACACTTATTGCCTATCAAAGTAGACGCAACGACAACAGATTGTCGATACGAGCTCTTTGTTGCTTTTGCTCTTCTTGAGTTTCACGGTCATTGACTGACCACATGCTGCTGAGCCTATCAGTAAGTCCAGTAACTACTTCAGTATACTGAGCAGTAGCGGCTTCGACAGTTTCAGCACCCATATCTCGTTGAGCTTTACGCAATGCTGCGAGTGCTTGCTCCTTGCGGCTCATCAACAATTCCTCGTCGATTTCACCCTTACGGAGCATTTCGTGAACAAGCTGGTAGTACTTGGACTGCGCATTTTGCAGTGAGGACACATACATTTTGCGAATGTCTTCAAGCTCTTTTGCAGACGAACCATAAGTCAGCGTTCTCATACCGGAGGTATAGTTTGCTCCAACAGGAGTTTCTCCTTCTGAGGCTGAACGGTCAGCATCCCACCAGGGGATTTCATTGTCTGCCCACATAGCTGTTCGAATTTCATTTGCGCTAGCAGCGAACATTGCAACGACTTCTTGGAGTCGATTCAAGATGCTTAGGCGTGTTTGTTCTCGGTCGAGGACAAAGTAAACACCACCACTAGAAGCGTGGGGTAGAATACCACCCATGTGTTGGGTAATCATTCCTCTAACCAGCTTTCGAAGTTTATCGTCATCAATACAGGTAGACGATGTAACGAAAGCATCTCTTAGTCGCTCTTGTGCTTGACGCATAAAGCGACCGTCAGCGGGAAGTGATTCAGCAAGCATTGGTTCAACAACAACAGTATTTCTCAACTCTTGTGCTGCCGGAGCTACTTCTCCTTCCCATACATGCGCAACATAGCGTTGCATCCAGTGTCGAGTAAACCCAGCATTAGGAAAGTTTGTCTTGATGCGGTATAGGGTCTCTGAAAATACCTGAATGCCTGATTGACCGTCAATGTAACCACGACGGCTTCGTTCAAGCGCATATTCTCGATTTTTGCGTAGCGGGATAATGTTCCATTGAACCTGGTACCCGTAGCGTCCATCTTTCTTTAGTCTCATTCGCTCTTTGTTGTTGGAAATGTTTTCAGGGTCATCAGGGTCATCATAAACAACCCGCTGAGCCTTAGTCTCAAGAGCCTTTACAGCCTGAGAAAAAGCACTTCCACCATGTCGAGGTAGAGGCACAAACCTACGATATTCAGCACGGAATAGTCCGTTAGCTTCGTCGTAGTCTGTGTTTCCCGGTTGGAATTCATCCGTGTAAATTTCCGCAGCTAAGCGACCGGAGTCACTAAGCCATAGAAGGTTCACGAATTCTTTGAGGTCAACGCTACCATCATAGATAGCGTAATTGACTAGCCAGCCAATTCCTCCAGCTTTCGCGTTCGGGAGCACAACTCCATCAGGGGAGTTGGCAATTTCAGTTTGAGTTTCTTCGCTCATACCAAACTTATTGCCTCATCCGAGGCGGCCCAGGAATGCACCTGAGTCCATTTGTGTAGTTGCAAACTTGTTGGAAGTCGAGGTTCCTACCATGTTTCCACGGTATTCGTCGTATGCAACATTGAGTTGAGACAACAGGTTTCTGATGGTGATAATCTCGTTACAAGTGTCACCAAAACCATGATTGTATTCCGGCCTTCCGGGGTCGTGACCAAGCGCACATTTGATTTTACGCTCGACCAAATACAGTCCTGGTCGTAGGATGTTGTCTAGTTTCTCTTCTTTTTGACAGTCTCCTGAGCAGTTAGCACCACTAGTATAGCTTTCGCCATTAGTGACGCTCAAGTCAGTATCAACTGAGATAAGTAGAGCAGGCATACTTGGTAGAAGAAGGTCGCTTAGCGTTTCTCCTACAACTAGCCTCTTTGGTGGGTTTGATAGACGATAGAAATTCAAGTGCCCGATTTCAACAGGCTTAATATCAATTTCTGGCCGCTCAATACCCAAATATTGCTCCAGGGTAAGGGGGATAGTCCTCTTTTGTTTCTTCATTATGTTTGCATAGCTAGAGATAGCATCTGCACCTGCAATGTCAGAAAAGTTGGATAGGCTAACCCGCTTCAGTAGGCTGTTATCACCCACAGATAGCATGGAAATGCCTTGATACCCTCCTCGGTACCCTCCTTTAGCAGCTCGCTTTTTCGTAGCATCTCTAACCCGCGAAAGGGTCTCAATGTAGAATGGTGAGCCAGTAGCAAAATTAAGCGTGTTACTTTGATTGTTCCAGGAATATGTGTTCGAAACATCATCGTAATGCTTTTTGTTCTCCAAAGACCCAAGGTCTTCGGGAAGAATTTCAAGGCAAAGAGAATCAATTACAGGGAGGTAAATCTTACGAGTTTCAGTATGGTTGTCGTATACTGTTGTTCGTCGTCCCTGCCAGTTATTTCGCCTTGCTTTTCTCACAGTCTTTTCATGCGTATAGGTCACATCTTTCCATGTAAACATTGCATAAATTTTGTAGTTGTTTGAGGGGGAAACCTCAAAGTTGACTGTGAAATCAGTGTGCTGGCCTGGATATGCCCCCAAAAGGGTTACAGGCTCATTGCCAACTTTGTTTTGGTCCTTCGTTAACCAACTTCGAATTTTCATAGAAACTTCAGGTGCAGGCACCCAGTTAGAATCTTCTTGCCAAGCAACCTCAGCATTTGCATGAGGCGCATTTTGATGGTCTCGTCGTTGATAGAGGAATACGGAGTCAGGACCATTCCTCATACCTAGTTTGGAGTAAGTCTGAAAAGTAAACTCATTGATTTTCTCCTTTTGGTCAGTAGCAATTTCGATAATTGCATTTAGCTGCCCTTCAAGGGTAGCCATATTTTCAATATTCAACAAGTCCGAAATGTCAACAAAGTTAGTCGCTTTTGCGCTTTGCGTACTCGAAATAAAGCTACTTGGTTCGCGCCCATTGTTTCGTGGGGCTCCTTGCCAAGCAGCTCTAGACTCTTCTGTGTGAACCCACCATTGAAAGGTGTCATCCACGAATTTTTTGAATTGTTCTTGTAGCCCAGGGATGCTTTCCAAGAAAGCTGAATTCCGCAGGTCATAGTAGGCCAAGCGAGAGAACTCCGTAACATCATTATTGTAATATTGCGTTTGCGGAGAGTACCTCATTCCTTGGACTTTACAAATTTTCAGCGAAATTACATCGCCTTCAACCTTTACATTTTCAATTTTCCTGGAAGTAAAATTTCCAGTATTAGAAGAGCCGTAATAATAACGGCCATGTCGGCTATTGTTTGCTTTACCCCAACCGATTAGTGGACCGGCTGGAGCTTCTAGTTTTCCGTTTACACGGACCCCATTAGTATTCATAGCCAAAACCGAAATGGTCTGGTTAGTTGCTGAATGTTGGCCAGCAAATGCTAATGGGGAAGTCAGAAAGATTCTGATTTCGTCTTTCACTTATTGGGTCTTAACGACCTTGGTTTCGGTTGCCAAATAGGCTTCCTAGTCCCTCAAACCCACCTTCGTTTTCGTCAGGTAGGTTTTCTTCAGGACTTTGAGTAGCGTCAAGCACAGGCTTTGGCTGCTCACTAGTCTTTGGCAAGTTTTTCATTGCCTCAGCGTATACTGAAAGGTCTTTTTCGCCTTCTCGTGGGCCAGGCCAAAGTTGAATCTTCGGCATAGCACGAGTAAGCTCTTGGGGTGTAGGCTCGCTGCGGTCAGCGACCCGCAAGCTCATTTCTCGGACTGCTGTTTCACCAAATTGAGCCTTCAAGGTCTCATGGCGAGCTTCAGCAATTCGAACTGCTTCTTTCAATTGTTCAAGAATTCGGGGGCTAATTGAAACCTCCAAAACTTGTACTCGTGATTGTTCTCCAGTTTCGCGGTTGGTAACCTGCTTACTGTGAGCCCATACACGGGTAACTTTCTGTGTTACACGCTTGGTAGACACTTATACCTCAGTCTCGGATGATACCTAGTGCTTCGTCGTTGCTAGGGTCATTCATGAGGTTAAGGGCATCCAATAGAGTCATTGGAGCACCTTCGTAGGTGGTTTCTAGCCATGCGAAAATATCGCAGCCATACCATTGTCGTACTGGCCCTGCTTGCTGACCTAATTGTAAGGTTACAAGGGCACGACCTACCTCAGTAGCTCTTGCTACCGTTTCTTCCCAAACCAGCTCTAGGCGGTCTGAGGTGACCCGATGGGATTCGAATGTTACATCTCCACCCATACCTTGGTCTTCGGCGGTGCCAGCATAGACACCGTCTAGTAATATATGCGCAGTCCAGGCAACGCCTCGACTATGCTCTAGCACATTCAGGTTAGTACAAGTAACCCTGGCTAGTAATTCACGCGCTGATTCCTCAGTCACTTATCGGCTTACAAAAGCGGGAAATCGTCAGGATTCTGACAAATGTGACAATTTTCGTCACAGATTTCTGCTTCATGAAATTTGAATGTCAAGCATCCTTCGAACTCATCAAGTTGACAGCCTCTAGCTCCCCCACAAGTACATTCGTGTGGGTGAGGCATGGTGTCATCTCGAATAGCCTCAGCATGAATCATTTCATATCGCTTAATCGTTTTAGCCATTTTCAACACATGCTCTACCCGCAGTTTGTCAAGCTTCTCTCTTTCAGCCTCTTTATCGAGGATTCTAAGCAGCTGCGCGGATAGATAGATGGTAAGGTCCAGTGCTTCCTCTAGTCCCATTTCGGTCCAAGAGTCAGTCTTAGTCCCCCATTGAGTTGTGTCATCATTTTTTCTAACGCCATGACCATAGCGGTCTTCGCCAATGGCTAGCCGTTGCTGGATTAGTTCCAGGATTCTTTCATTATCGTCCTTCATGCTCTATCCTCCACAATCAAGTGTTCTTTAGGGATTCCGGTTACAATCGAAAAGGCGATGCTAATGTCATTATTGGCGGAGCCAGTAAGCATAGTCAATCCCTTATCAAGAAAGAATTGAGGCTGCAAAGAGTAACAATAACTCGAAGAGCCTTGGTTAAGTCGTAGTTTGAATTTCTCAACTGTAATGTCATTGGCTTTTAGCACTATCCAAAGCAGTTGTTCTTTAAACAGGATGCGATTATTGGCTTCCATAGTAATGAAAACCTCGCACATAAATGGAACAGTAGAACTGTTCTCATAGTGCTTTTGCCCCATCTTAACCTTGTATTTGTAAGGACCTTGAGTCCTCAATATCACGGTCCCTTCAGTTGGACCGTTTAGAACGAAGTCGAGCGGGGAAAAGAAAATTCTGTTCCCGTCTTCGAAATATTCGCTTCTGATGTAAGTTGTACCGTTGTTTTCTAGCCTACTTGAGCTGATTACTTCACTTTCTAGCCTGTCTTGGAGTGACATGGAAGTCACCCATACAGGAGGAAGGCGTTGTAAAGCCGCATAGTGTTACTGACTGAAATATGCATAGTCTGAATGACAATTGCACTACCAGGGTTACAGTAGTCACTCCTGATTAGCCGGTTGGCTACTTTTTCAAAGTCACCGAGGTGACTCCAAAAATTAGTCAGTTTGAACCTCGGTATGTTCGAGTTGTAGCGTTGGTCATAAAAATGACTAACATTCTTCTTTAGCCATGCTTCAACA
>MDTG01179989.1_pt1 | contig 10624 bp, 10 predicted proteins | sample 811421 | NCBI WGS metagenome assembly MDTG01 (sample SAMN05326645, study PRJNA326480) | marine metagenome | isolation source: seawater | place: Pacific Ocean: South East | collected 2011
GATAGAAAGGGTCCAGATGTATCTTGTTCAATGGATAAAAATCAACTGAAAGAATTACTTGCAGCCTCAAAATTTATACCAAATTCAATAATTGGAAAAAAAGAGCCTTTAAAAGAGGAAGAGGTAACAATGAATTTTGCATTTGCATCGGTGGTTTCAAAAATTTTTATTAAAAAAGGATCAATGTTAAATGAAAGAAATATTTGTCTAAAAAGACCTGGAAATGGAGATTTCCTTGCCAAAGATTTTAGAAATTTATTTGGAAAAAAAACAAATATTGATATCAAAAAAAATATCCAAATAAAGAAAAAATATATTAAGTGAAGACAATTACATTTATAACTGGGACTAGAGCTGATTACGGAAAAATTAAATCTTTAATTTTAGAATTACAAAAAAAAAAAAATAAATTCAAAACTAATTTAATTATAACAGGAATGCACAATATAAGAAAATATGGGTACACTATAGATGAAATAGAAAAAGATAAAATTAAAAATCGTTATAAATTTAACAATCAGTCAAAAAATGCAAGTATGGATATAATACTATCTAATACAATTAGGGGTATAAATAAATTTATTCAAAATAATCGTACAGATTTAATAGTTGTACATGGTGATAGAGTAGAGTCACTTGCTGGAGCAATTACCGGTTGTTTAAATAACATTAAAGTAGCTCATATTGAAGGAGGAGAAATTTCAGGAACTGTTGATGAAATTTTAAGACATTCTATATCTAAACTTTCTCATTTACATTTTGTTACAAATAAAATTGCAAAACAAAGACTTCTACAAATGGGCGAAAAAAGTAAAAATATTTTTTCAATTGGATCTCCAGATGTAGATTTGATTTTAAAAAAAAATCTACCTAATATTTCCGATGTAAAAAAAAGATACAATATTTTATTTGAAAATTATGCAATTTTTATATTCCATCCTGTTACAACTGAATTAAAAAAAATCAAATATCAAATACAATCATTTTTAAATATAATTGTAAAAAGTAAATTTAATTATGTAATTTTGCTTCCAAATAATGACCTAGGAAGCAAAATTATATTAGAAAAAATTTTTTTGTTAAAAAAAAAAAATTTTATAAATATTAAAATTTTACCATCAATGAGATTTGAATATTATTTAACATTATTAAAAAATTCAAATTTCATAATGGGAAACTCTAGTTCAGGAATAATGGAGGCGCCGTATTATGGCGTGCCTACAATTGATTTTGGTTCTAGACAAAAAAATAGAGCAAAGATAAGTTCTGTAACTTCTGTAAATGATTTTTCAAAAATACATAACCTAATAAGTAAACTAAAAATTAAAAAGTATAAGTTTAAGCCACTACGTTATTTTGGTACTGGAAAAAGTCATAAAAAGTTTTTATCAATTTTAAATCAGAAAAGAATTTGGGGTATTAAAAACCAAAAACAGTTTATTCAATTAAATTTTAAATCTCTTATTTAGTAAATTTAAACGAGATATTAATTATAAAATAAAATGTATTTTAATCTTTTTATCTTATAATTTTTGCTATTTTTTTTAAAAAAAACTCGCTAATTTTTGCATTAAAAACTTCATGTTTACAGAATGTGCTTTTTTTAGCAATTTTTGTTTTAAAAGTATCCCAAAAAAAATTTTGTAATTTAGTGTTTTTCAAACTCTTTTTATTTAAATCTTTTAAAAATTCCTTTGTGGCTTGATATATTTCATCTGATGTATTTTGTTTTAAAAGAATTTTTTTTTTTTAAATTCAAAAGAATTATATATTTCATGAGAATTTTTTTTTACTATTTCAGAAAAAGTTAATTCTTTTTTAGATGAAGTATTAAAATATCTTTGGAATATAATCATAAATTTTTTAGAATTAGCCTGTATATCTGAAATGGGACAAACATTTGTATATAAAATCGGCCTATTAAAAATTTTTGGAACCTCATCGTAACCAGTGCTTGAAGATATACAGAATTTACAAATTGATCCTAAGTAAATTTCTAATAAATCACTATGAAATTTAGTATTAAATAACTCAATATATTTTTTATTTTTTAATGGTAATTTTTTTTGGAGATGCTTACCCATTCGTATCACATGATAATTATTTTTTAAAAGAAACTTAATTGCTTTTTTGTATGTTTTTACATTTGGATTTCTATAATTATGATAATTAAATAGATGCATTTTATTTTTAACCAGCATAGTTTTTTTTAAAAAATTGCTATCTCTTAATATTATTAATACAACTCTTTTTTCGTCAATTTTATTTATTTTTAAAATATTTTTGCAGTAAGCAATTTCCTCCTCAGTAAATTTTATAAGGTTCTTATTTTTTGGTAAAAGATTTTTTATATCTCTACACTGCGTCTCTGAAATACCAGCTAAATGTTCTCTGAGATTTAAAAAACTAAATATTAACCAAAACGGTCTTATTAAATACTTTGAATTTATAGATATTTTTCTTCTCCACATTTTTTCTATTTGTTTATTTGATATTGTTTTTGGAAAGTAAAGAAAATCTAATAATCTTTTTCTTTTTTCAATTTTTTTTTTTGAATTAAATACAATGCAGTGTCTGTTATAAAATGCCCCATTCTATCAGAATGTATTAATCCAAATCTCAATAAAACTAAATTTTTTATTAAAATAATTATTGGAACGAATAAAAGTGCTATTGGTAATACAATGATTAAATATTTTTCGTATTTAATTGCTTTATATGCTCTTATAATTTTATTCATTATTATTTAATCTATATAGTTGAAATAAATTTAGAAAAACTATTATTTTTTAATAATGTAACTCAATTAATATTTATCAAACAATATTCAAAATATAATTTTAAATGTTATTTAATTTTTTTAATTTTTAATATTTAGTGATTTAATTTAAAAAAACTATATAATTTTAATTAATAATATTTTTTAATTTATTAAAGAGTTCATATTTAAATGAAATTTCCCAAAAAAAAAATTATCATTCTTGGTGGTTGTGGTTATATAGGGACAATACTAAGCCAATATCTCATAGCAAAAGGGTTTTACGTAAAAGTTATTGATCGCCAAATATATGGAAATTTTATTAAAAAATCACAGAATATTCAAATAATAAACAAAGATGTTAGAAAAATATCTCATAATGATTTTGCTGGGTATGATTATGTTATTCATTTAGCAAACATTGCAAATGATCCTTCTGTTGAGCTTCATCCTTCTTTATCATGGGATATCAATGTACTTGCCACTGATAAAATTTGTAGAGCCGCAATAAAAGCAAATGTTAAAAAGATTATCTTTGCAAGCTCTGGTAGCGTCTATGGAATTAAAAAAGAGAGGAATGTTACTGAAGATTTAGAATTAAAACCAATATCAATTTATAATAAAACAAAAATGATTGCTGAGAGAATTTTACTTAGCTATAAAAAAGAAATAGATGTGGTTTGTATCAGACCGGCAACAGTATGTGGATATTCAAAAAGACTAAGATTGGATGTCTCTGTTAATTTGCTGACGCACCAAGCCTATAAAAATAAAAAGATTATAGTTTTAGGTGGAAAGCAAATCAGACCCAATATTCATATCAAAGATTTAGTAAGAATTTTTTATTTTTCTCTAAAAAAAAAAATACCTGGTCATATAATTAATGCAGGGTTTGAGAATTTATCAATTCTTAATCTTGCTAAAAAGATTCAAAAAAAAACTAAATGTAAAATAAGATTAAAAAAGTCTAATGACCCAAGATCATATAGATTGTCTTCAAATAAATTAGAAAAATTAGGATTTAAAAGAAAATATAGTATTGATTATGCTATATCGGAATTACAAGATTTTTTTAAAAGCAAAAATTTTAAGGATAAAATAGACAATTATAATATTAAAAAATTAAAAAAATTATCATTTAAATAAAATGGGTAAAAAAATAAATTTATTAAAGAAATATCCTTCTTCAAAAAGAAATGTTGATAGAATTAAAGGCAATAAAAAAAAATATCAAATAATTGCTAGAAAATTTGATAAACAATTTTTTGATGGTTCGAGACTAACTGGATATGGTGGTTATTATTATAATAAAAGATTTTGGTATAATGTTGTAGGAGACTTTATTAAATACTATCAAGTTAAACCTTCTTTCAAAATTCTTGATGTTGGCTGTGGAAAAGGATTTATGTTACATGATTTTAAAAAACAAATTCCAAAATTAAAAATTTATGGAATTGATATTTCAAAATATGCAATTAAAAATAGTTTACCTAAAATAAAAAAATATTTGAAGGTTTCTAATTGTAAAAACTTGCCATTTGAAAATAATTATTTTGATTTAGTTATAAGTATTAACACAATACACAATCTAAATAAGAGAGACTGTGCGAAATCATTGAAAGAAATTTCGAGAGTTTCTAAGGGCAAATGTTTCATAACGGTTGATGCTTATAGAAATAAAGAAGAAAAAGAGAGAATGTTTAAGTGGAATTTAACTGCTAAAACAATCCTTTCTGATAAAAAATGGGTAAGTTTTTTTAAAAAAAATGAATATAAAGGCGATTATTACTGGTTTACTCCTTAACAATGAAAATATCATCAAAAATTATTAGTAAAATTTATTATCAAATTTTAAGAACTAGAAAAATAGAGTTAAAAATATCAGAGGAATACACTGAATGGAAAATGAGATGCCCAGTTCATTTGTCAATCGGTCAAGAGAGTATTGCTGCACCTTTATCACTATTATTTAAAAATAAAAGATATGAAGTTTTGAGTAGTCACAGAGCTCATGCACATTTTTTAAGTAAAGGTGGGAGCTTATTTAAGCTAATTTCTGAAATTATGGGAAAATCAACCGGATGTTCTGGTGGGAGGGGAGGTTCCATGCATTTAATAGATAAAAAATCTGGTTTTTTATTAAGCACTGCAATTGTGGCAAACTCTATACCAGTGGCAGCTGGTGTTGCGTTGTCAAAAAAAATAAAAAAAGAAAAAGGTTTGGTTTTGGCTTTCTTTGGAGACGGGGCCGTTGAAGAGGGTGTCTTTTATGAAACAATAAATTTTTCAATAATCAAAAATTTGCCAATAATTTTTATTTGTGAGAATAATAAATATTCTGTTTATTCAAAAATGGAAGTAAGACAACCCAAAGACAGAAAAATTCATAAAATGGTAGAAAAAATTGGTATTAAAAGTTTATTCTCAAATGGTTTAGATGCAGCAGAAATATATCAAAAATATTTATATGCCAAAAACTATGTTGAAAAAAAAAATAAGCCGATTTTTTTAGAGTTCAATACTTATAGATATCTAGAACATTGTGGACCTTTTGATGATGACAATCTAAAATATAGACCTAAAAAAGAGGTAGATTTTTGGAAAAAAAATGATCCCTTAATTATCTTAGAAAAAAAATACAATAAAATATTAAACAAAAAAAAAATAAAATTTTTTAATAAAAAGATATCTCATGAAATTAATATGAGTTTTAATAAAGCGAAAAAAAGTAAATTTCCAAAAAGCAATACTAATAAAAACGAAATATATGCCTAAGTATAATTATTTAACATATGCTGAAGCAATAAATGAAGCTTTAGATTTATCACTTAAAAAGGATCCTAATTTATTATGTTATGGTCTTGGAGTTTCAGATCCAAAAGAAATTTTTAATACCACTCAAAACTTACAAAAAAAATATTCATCAGAAAGAGTTTTTGATATACCTTGTTCTGAAAATGCATTGACAGGTATTGGGATTGGTTGTGCTATCAAAAAATGTAGAATTGTGATGACCCATCAAAGGTTAGACTTTTCACTTCTTGCTTTAGATCAAATAATAAATAATGCTTCAAAATTTTACTATATGTTTAACAAAAAGATTAGAGTACCAATCACTATCAGAATGATTGTCGGAAGAGGTTGGGGCCAAGGTCCAACACATTCTCAGTCCCTCCAGTCTATTTATTCACATATACCAGGTTTAAAAGTTGTTATGCCTTCAAACCCAAATGATGCAAAAAAGCTTTTAATCAGTGGTATTTTTGACGATAATCCTGTAATTTATATTGAACACCGATGGTTACATGGACAAAAGGGTAAAGTGGAATCTGGTTTTATCAAAAAAAAAATTGGTGAAGCAAATATTTTAAAAAGAGGAAAAGATTTAACTATTGTTGCAAGTTCACACATGACAACCGAAGCAATTATTGCGAGAAAAATATTATTAAAAAATAACATAATTCCAGAAATTATTGATTTAAGATCAATCAAACCTTTAGATCTAAAAAAAATAGAAAAGTCAGTAAGAAAAACAAAAAGATTAATAATTGTAGACTCAGGTTTTTCATTTGGGTCAATTGCAAATGAAATAATATCCTCATTATATATAAGAAATTTTAAATTACTTAAATATCCACCTGTAAAAATTGCAATGCCAGACTGTCCTGTACCAACAGGTTTCTCACTAACAAAAAAATTTTACCCTGATTATAAAAAAATAATTTTAGAATGTGAAAAAATGTTTAACAAAAAAATTTTTTATAAGAAAATTAAAAAACAATTACATGATGTTCCAGATGAAGAATATTTAGGGCCTTTTTAAAAATTAAATTATTTTTTATGCTTGTATACTAACTTATCTTTTATTAAAGATTTGTAATTTGTTTCAATCCAACTAGCAACATCTTTAATTCCTTCATTAATAGTAATTTTAGATTTCCATTTTAACTCTTTTATTATTTTTTTCGAAGAAAGCTTATAAAATTCATCTTTACCTAAACGATCTTTTTTATAAAAAAAATATTTATCAAAATTGCTTGTTTTATTTATAATTTTGATTATTTTTTTTATTAAATCTATTATTGATATAAAATCATTAGTAGAAATATGGTAGGTTTTCCCTACTTTTCCAAATTTTAAAATCTTATAAAGAGCACTATTTACGTCATTAATGTGTATAAATGATCTATAAGTTAAACCATTACCATCTATTGGTATTTTGTTTTTTTTTTTTAACATCATTATTGCTTTAGGAATAATTCGATAGAGCTGTTGATGAGGTCCATATACATTTGCTGCTCTAGTAAAAATAACAGGAAATCTTTTATATTTATTCATTAATTTCATATGGGTGTCAGCTGATGCTCTTGATAAGGCGTAGGGTGTTGAAGGATTAAAAGAAGTTTCTTCACTTAATTTTTTTTTATTATCCCCATAAACTTCAGGAGTGGTGAAATTTATAAACTTTTTTAAATATTTTTTATTTATCAAATAATTTACAATCTTAACGGTAGATAAAAAATTAGTTATGTACCAGTCAATAGGAGAATTCCAGCTTTCATTTACCATTCCTTGTGAGCTATAATTTATAATAATAGAAGGTTTATATTTATTTAATAATTTTATAATAAGATTAAAGTTCTTGTTTATATCAGCTTTATAAAATTTAAAATTTTTTATATTTTTATTTTTTTTATATTTTAAATAATCATTTTTATTCTCACCCGATCTACTTATTCCAATTACAAATAAATTTTTACTTAACAAATAATCAATAAAACTTGAACCCGAAAAAGAATTTGATCCAATTACAAAGATTTTACTTTTCATAAAAAGTATTAATTAACTTTGATATTTTTCTTATCAAACTTGATTTTAAACCAGGGCCGCTAGGTAAATAAAAAACTTTTTTTTCGAAGTTAGAGGAGTTTTTAAAGACCTTATTTTCTTTTTTGAATTTCAAATATCTGACTTTATCAAAAGATGGACTATAAAGTCTTGTTTCTATATTTTTAGATTTTAAAAAATTTACAATTTTGGTTCTATTATCCGAAAGAAATTCATTGTAAACTGGTCTATCTCCAAAATTTGGTTTAATGTTTGCTGGGTATATAAATTTTTGGCTTTTTTTTAATAAATTTTTGAAAAGATTAAAATTTTTTAAATTGTTTTTTAAATCTTTATTATATTTTTTTAGTTGTACTATACCTATTGCTGCATGCACATCACTAAATTTAAAATTTCCTCCATACTTATCCCAATTTTTAATATTTTGGATATCGCTAAAACCATGTCTACGCATTGATAAAATAATTTTTGCTAATCTAGAATTATTTGTTGAAATAAAACCACCTAATCCAGTTGTAAAAACTTTAGTAATTGATGTTGAAAATATTCCCGCATCACCAAATGTTCCAACAAATCTATTTTTATATTTTACCCCAAAAGCTTGCGCTGCATCCTCAATTAAATAAATTTTATTTTTTTTAGCTATTTGTTTAATTTTATCTATCTCCATAACTCTTCCATTCATATAAATTGGAAAAATTACTTTTGTTTTCTTTGTAATATTCTTCTCTATTTCAGAAAGACTTAGCAATGGTCTTTTGGGATCAACTTCTACGAGAACAGGTTTTAAACCTAATATTTTACAAGTATTAATTACAGAAATCCAGCCTATATTTGGGATTATGATTTCATCTTTGTTTTTAAGACCTAACGCCATAAATAATAGAACATTAGCCATACTCCCACTACTAACAGTAATTACATGTTTTACTTTTAAAAATTTTTCTATTTTTTTTTCAAATAATCTACAATAATTTGCAGTATCTATTCGTCCAATTTTTATTACTTTAGAAATTTCTTGTTTAATATTTCTTTTATCTAATGAAGTGTACCACCAAAGTGTTTTCATAATAAATACATGTTAAATTTCAATTATGTTTACATCTATATATCATTATTGTAAACAATTCATAAAATGAATTACCACAACAATATACTTAAAGATTTTTATAATAATGGATTCACATCATATAAAATAAAAAAAAAACAAATAGCATTTATTAAAAATTTAAAATTTGAAATTAAGAAAAAATTTAAAAAATTTTTTGCAGAAGATAAATTTGAAAATTTTCATAAGCACAATAGATTTGAAGGTATAAATAATACGAGAATGAGAATAATTAACTATATAAATACAAGAAAAAAATTAAAAATGGATATTTATTTAGCATTAAAACCTTTTCTTGACACAATAATTGGGCCTGATGTTGTAGTTCAAAAAAATGTAAATTTATCAATCCAAATGCCATTTGATGATGAGAGGCCATTATTACATAAGGATACACCTCTTTCCTCAATGCATGAACTTGTTATTTGGATACCACTTGTTAATTGTAAAGATGATATGTGTATGTCAATGATACCAAAAAATAAGCACGATATAATAGATTCTTTATTTAAAGAAAATGATGAAGCTTTGTTTGAAAAATATGCAAAAAAATACGGTGTTAGAAGAAATATTAAGGTTGGTAATGTTTTAATATTTAATGCAAATAATTTTCATTACATACCGCTTAATACAACAAAATTTACAAGATGGTCATTAAATATAAGATTTAAAAATTTGTTTACACAGTATGGACAGAGAAATTTATTAGACTACTATGAAATAATAAATACCTCTCCTCTAACAAAAATGAATTCTTATCAGCAATAAATGAATAAAAAAAATTTACTTTTTTGCTACCCAGATACACTTTTCAATAAATTTTTACCTCAAGCTTTGCAAATAAATATAATTAAAAATTTTATATCTTTCTATGGAAAAGAGATTAGTTTTTATACTGGAGAAAATCATATTACCTATAAGAAACTTGATTTATTTAAAAAGAAATTAAAAACAAAACCCAAAATAAAAGGATTTGTTTTTTTTAGTTTTATGCAGTTTTGTTACGATAAAAAAAATAATTTAAACATTTTGGAAGATGCCTTAATAAAAAATTATGAAATATATTTTGCTAAAGAAAAAATAATTTTAAAGAATATTAATGATCTAAAAAAAAAAAGAGAGGATTTATTCTATTACAAAACAACTAACTCAGAAATAATTAATTTAATACTCAATTCTTTTTCATCATGATATTATATTTATTTAATTAAAATTTGTATTTTTTTTGAAATTAATTAACTTTTTTTGTAAAAATTGTAAATTCTATACTTGTTCGAGTTATATCAGACTGATTAATACAACCTCCATGTAATAAATTATCATGAAAGATTACTAATGTTCCTGGTTTAGAGTTTAATTTTAACAATTTTAGATTATTTTTTTCAGGTATAAAAATAGGTTTATTTTCCCCATCTCTAAATTCATAATCAAAATTATATTTTGATTTTTGAGTATTTGGAATAACCCCTAAACCATTATTTCCTTTACACCATAAAGATATCCAAAATTTAATTCTCCTTACATTCGGAGGTGTATAATCATTATTGATTTCCCAAAACCATCGATCTGCATGAACGGAACCTATATCTTTTGGACTTTTGGGCCTAACAATTCGCCAATAAATTTCACCATGACCAATATTATTTTCATCTGAAATTTTAGCATCAGAATAGATATTTTTTACTTTTTTAAAAAAATTAGTATTTAAAAATTTTTTATAATCACTAGAAGATAATATTCTATTTTTCATTGGCCATAGTTTTTTATGATCGATGTGTTCTGAGATTTTATGATAATTAAAGACGTGTAAAGTTTCTGTATTATTAAATTTTTTAGGATAGTTAGATAATATCACTTTTTTCCAATGTAAATTTACTAAATCTCTTATTATTTCTAAATCCTCAGAAGAA
>MDTG01433126.1_pt1 | contig 10624 bp, 11 predicted proteins | sample 811421 | NCBI WGS metagenome assembly MDTG01 (sample SAMN05326645, study PRJNA326480) | marine metagenome | isolation source: seawater | place: Pacific Ocean: South East | collected 2011
CATCGGCCACCTCCTTAAAAGGGAGATGCTCTACCAGCTGAGCTAACGGGTCACTATTATCTTAAGAATATTTTCTTAAAATGGAGTGGAATTATAATAGATTTATTTTTATTTGTCAATAGTTTTTTGAATAAATTTATAAATTTTTTTAAGCCCCGTTTTTGCTGCTTGAATTTGTACTTCTTCTCTACTTCCTTTGAAAGAATATATATCGACTTTCTTTACATTAGATGGCCCTATACAGCCTATTACAACAGTCCCAACTGGTTTTTCTTTTGAACCACCTCCTGGACCTGCAATACCAGATACTGCAATTGCATAATCTGCATCAAATTTTTCAACAATTCCATCAAGCATTTGACTTACAACTTCACAACTTACTGCACCATAATTTTCTAGTGTAATATTTTGAACATTAAGCTCTTGATTTTTTACTTTATTGGAATAACTTACTATTGCACCATTAAATATATCTGATGAATTAGGTATTTTAGTAATCATATGTGCAATTAATCCACCTGTACATGATTCTGCTGTTGTAATTGATTGTTTTTGTTCTCTTAGTATATTTTGAAGTGTAATCATATCATTTTCATTAAATATCTCATCATACATTGTTATTGCCTTTGTAAGTGTTTTAATTTATAAATGAATTTGCTTATAAGTAATAGAGTAAGAAAATATACTTACTCTATTATGTAAAGATTATGCTATTTCAGGATCAGTTAAATCTGCTAAGAATTGTTCTTCATCAAATTCTAAGTTTAAGTAATCACAAACAACTTTTATATCTCTTTCTGCATTTCCTAAACAAGAAGTTGCTCCTGGAGATGGAGTCATATTAAAGATAATACCATTACCTTCGCTAAGTGATGCTTCACCTAACATTAATTTTTTCTCTTTCTTATCTAAAACTTGAGGTCTAACACCACCAAATCCTTTTGCATATTCGATATCATCTTTTGTTAATGATGGAACAATTTTTTGTGCATCTTTAACAAATAGACCTTTGTTGATACCTGGTACTTCAAATAAGAAGTTTTTAAATACATAATTTCTAATATCAGAATCTTTTAATAAATCCCAGAATATTTTAAGAATACTTCCATCAATGTTCATTGTTTTAATACATTGACCAACTGATGCTAAGCCTTTGTATCTTTCTAATACACCAAGTGCAAGTGCAGTTGGTCCAAATCTTGTTTTACCATCTTCTAAAATATCTGGATCACCATGTAATGCAGCAAATGGTAATTTATCATTTTGTACCATATATACTTTACCGTTTAAGAATTCACCACTTGTAATATAGAATGAACCAGCCATTGATAAAGAACCCATGTGTTTACCGTAACCCATTTTATGAGCTAAATATAATGAGTGAGCCCCAGCATTTACTACAACAAAATCAGCAGTATAAACAGTACCATTAACAGTTGTTAATTTATATTTATCACCAATTTCTTCAATTTCTTCAACTTCAGAGTTATAGAAAATATCAGTAGTTTTTGATTCATCAGCAGCTTGACCAGCTTTTGCTAATTCTTCAGTCATTGCACCAAAGTCAACAGTAGTATATTCACCTTTTGCACCCATTGCTACAATAGGTTCTGGTCTTTCAATTGTTTGTTCTTTATCAGCCCAAACTAATTTAGGTTCTAATTCTTTTAAATCTTCTTTAGAATATAATTCTAAATAAGGGAAAAGTTCTTTAAATGATTCATATCTATCTTTGATAAATTGAACTTCTTCTTCTCCAACACCTAAAGCCATTTTTTGGTGTTTAAACATGATTTTTTCTTCTAAACCATATTGTAAACAGAACTTTTCAATCATTTTTGCAGTTCTTTTTGTGATTTTAGCTTTATCTAAAGTATAGTTTGTTTCGATATCACCTACATGAATTGTCTGTGAATTACTTGTACCTTTTGAGTTTAATGTTGCTAATGCTTCATATTTTTCTAACATACAAATATTTTTTGCTGTTGAATACTTTGCTAACTCATAGAATAGAGCAGCTCCAGAGATTCCTCCACCAACTATTACAACTTCATAATGTTTTTCATTCATGTATACTTCCTATGTATTGTTTAATTATTAGAAGATATTAGCACATTAATCTTGTATTTAATCTAAATATTTTTAGAAATTGTGCAATAAATATATAAAATATAGAGTTTGGTAACACCAATTAAACTTATCTAAGAATTTTGAATGTACATTAAATGTACATTGGTGAAAAAAGTTGAACTTAGTAAAAAGTAGATTATATTAAATTTATTAATTTTTGGATATAATCTACGATTTAATGAAAAACAATAAATATTGATAATTGAAGGTATTATGAAAATGGATTATAAAGATAGTTTACTATTACCAAAGACTGCGTTTCCAATGCGAGGGAATCTTCCTCAAAATGAACCAAAAAAGTATAAACAATGGGATGAACTAAAAGTTTATGACAGAATGAAAAGCAATAGAGAGGGAGCAGAATCTTTCACTTTACATGATGGACCACCATATGCAAATGGTCATATTCATATTGGACATGCCTTAAATAAAATTTTAAAAGATATTATAAATAAATTTCACTATTTTGATGGAAAATCAATCAGATATGTTCCAGGATGGGATTGTCATGGTTTACCAATAGAGCAAAAAGTTGAAGAAAAGATTGGAAGTACTAAGAAAAAAGAACTTCCTAAATCTAAGTTAAGACAGTTATGTCGTGATCATGCAGGAAGATTTGTTGATATTCAAAGAGATGAATTCAAAGCTTTAGGTGTTATTGCTGATTGGGAAAACCCTTACTTAACAATGGATTTCAAATTTGAAGCAAATATTTATAGAGAACTTTGCGCAATTGCTAAACAAGGTTTATTAGTTCAAAGATCAAAGCCTGTTTATTGGTCATGGGCTGCTCAAACTGCATTAGCAGAAGCTGAAGTAGAACATGAAGATAAAGTATCTCCATCAATTTATGTTGCATTTAAGCATGAAGCACTTGAAGCAAGTGTAATTATTTGGACAACAACTCCATGGACACTTCCTGCTAATACTGGTATTTCATTAAATGGTGAAGAAGAGTATGTATTAACTAGTGATAAATTCATTGTGGCAAAAAAACTTTATAATTCACTTATTGAAAATGAAGTAATAAAAGGTGAGATTGTAGATTCAGTTAATCCAAGTGATTTAGAAAATACTTTTGCAATCAATCCATTAAATGACAGAAAATCTAAAATTATTTTAGGTGAACATGTAATGATGGACAGTGGTTCAGGAGCTGTTCATACAGCACCAGGTCATGGTGAGGACGATTATAAAGTAGGTTTAAAATATGACCTTGATGTAATTATGCCAGTAGATGCATATGGAAAATATGATCAAACAATTGTAAGAGAAAAACTATTTAGAGATACTGATAAATATTTAGGTATTAATGTATTTAAAGCAAATGAACCAATTTTAGAAGAGTTAGGTGATGCTTTATTAAAAAGAATTGATATTACTCACTCTTATCCACATTGTTGGAGAACGCATACACCTATTATTTTTAGAGCTACAAAACAGTGGTTTATATCTATTGATGATGAGTATGGTGAACAAAATAAAACATTAAGAGAAAATGCTCTTAAAGTTGTAGAAGATTTAACTTTCTATCCTGAGTGGGGAAGAAATAGATTAAGATCAATGTTAGATGGTCGTCCTGATTGGTGTATCTCAAGACAAAGAGATTGGGGAGTTCCTATTGCATTCTTTAGAAATAAAGTAACTGATGAAATCATTTTTGATGAAAAAGTATTAAATTATACTGCAATGATTTTTGAACAAAAAGGTTGTGATGCTTGGTATGATTTAGAAATATCAGAATTACTATATCCAGGTTCTGGTTTAAATCCTGATGATTTAGAAAAAACTAAAGATATTTTAGATGTATGGTTTGATTCAGGTTCTACTCAAAATGCAGTTTTAAGATCTAGAAACTATGATGCTGGAACTTTCCCTGCTGATATGTATTTAGAAGGAAGTGATCAACATAGAGGTTGGTTCCAATCTTCACTTTTAACTACTTTAGCATCTTCGGAAATTGCTCCTTATAAATCAATTTTAACTCACGGGTTTACTGTTGATGAGAAGGGCGAAAAAATGTCTAAATCAAAAGGAAATGTTGTTGCTCCTGATAAGGTTATGAAACAATATGGTTCTGAGATTTTAAGACTATGGGTTGCTATGAGTGACTATCAATCAGATTTAAAAATCTCTGATAACATTTTAAAACAAAATGCTGAGTTATATAGAAAAATTAGAAACACTGCTAGGTTCTTACTTGCAAATGTTACTGATTTAGAAGAGATTGTATCAGTTGATAAGATGGGTCCTTTAGATAAATGGGTTCTTTCACGTGCTAAATCTGTATTTGATGAAATCCAAGCTTCATTTGAAGTGTATGAGTTCTCAAAAGGTTTAAATAAATTAAACAACTTTTTAGTTGTTGATTTATCTGGTATTTATTTAGATGTTTGTAAAGATAGACTATATTGTGATGACAAAAATGATATTCATAGACTTGCATCTCAAAGTGCAATGGCTTTAATTGCTAAAAAGCTAATTTCAACTTTAGCTCCAATCTTAACATATACAATGGATGAGTTATTAACTTATGCACCAGAGTTTATGAAAGAAGATTGTGCAGATATTTTTGATTATACAAAAGCTGAATTACCAAGTATTGAAAACAATATTAATGAAGAAATTTTATTATTAGCAAAAGAGAAATTCTCAGAAATAAAAGATGCATTAAGTAAAGAAAAAACAATTAAATCTACATTAGAATTATCTATTTATACAGATTCTTCTGATATTCTTGCTCTTGATAAAGTTGAAGCTTCAGATTGGTTCTTAGTTAGTTCAATTACAAATACTAAGCAAGATTCAGAAGTTTTAGGTACATTTAAAATTGAAGATAATACTTTTGAAGTTTATAAAGCAAATGACCATAAATGTCCAAGATGTTGGAAGTTTACGGCAAAAGAAGAAGATACACTTTGTTCAAGATGTGATGAAGTTATAAAGTAGGAAAATATGTTTCAAGAAGAAGTAACATTAACATTTATATTTCAAACAATAGGAGCTATTTTAGTTCTTACTGCTCTTGGAATATATTTAGTGAAAAAAAAAGCAAAAGAGGAAAAATAATATGATGCCATTTTCAGATGAAGACTTACAATCTCCTGTAAGTTCGATTATAAAAACAAAAATTGCTCCAATGCTAGCGCGTGACGGTGGTGCAATACAATTATTAGAGATTAGAGATGCAAGAGTTTTTGTACAACTACAAGGTTCATGTGTTGGTTGTAGTGCAAGTGGAAGTACTTTAAAATATATTGTTGAAAAAGAGTTAAAAGCTGCAATTCATCCTGATTTAGAAATTGTTAATGTTCCAATTGGTATGGAAGATAAATTAGAGGAATTTTAATGATAAATGAAAGTAGATTATTAAATGATGCTAATAGCTTTTTTCTACAAAAAGATTTTGAAAAAGCTATGTTTATATATGCTCAATTATCATCAACTTTTAAAGATAATAAAGAATACCCTATTTATGCGTTGTTTTGTGATATAGCAAGTGAAGATGAAGAAAAAGCACTATCTTTATATGACTATTTTTCTGTTGTAAAAGAAGAGAGTTTAGATGAAGCTATTAGATATGTTGAAGATATAATTGATGCGTATGATGGTGATATTGATAAGATGATGGAAGTACTTAAAGATTTAAGTCTTTCAACTGTTGATGCTTTAGATGCAATAAAATATGAAGATTTTAAGAAATTAATAAATTCTAGGGGTTCTTTTAGAATTGCCTTTGAAGATATTATGTTTTCAACAAAAGTAGCAATTGAAAATAAAGATGATTTTTTTGATTTTGTAACTAAGTTAATAGATAATGATTTTAATAATACAGCATATACTTATTTAGATGGATTTAATGAGTACTTTGCTTATGATGATGAAATTGAGAAATTATATAAAAGATTAGAAGAGAAAAATTTTGCAGCTAACAATTAATAATAAAGTATTTACAGATAATTCAAATGAAGCAAATGAAAATTCTGCTTTTGTTGTTTCTTCACAAAATGAAAGATTTAGACAAAGTGCAATTGATAATGGATGTAAAGAGATTATTGAATCAAAAGATTTAAAAAACTATCTTGATATGTCTGCTATTAAAATTATTGGAATTACTGGGACAAATGGTAAAACAACAACTGCAGCTGCTATTTACTCTATTTTATTAGATTTAGGATATAAAGTTGCACTTCAAGGAACTCGTGGTTTTTATATAAATGATGAAAGAATTGAAGAGTACTCTTTAACAACACCAATTCAATTAGGTAATTTTGCACATATTCAAAAAGCAATGAATAGTGAATGTGATTTTTTTGTAATGGAAGTAAGCTCTCATGCAATACAACAAAATAGAATTGAGGGTTTAAATTTTGAACTTAAAATTCATACAAATATCACTAGAGACCATTTAGATTATCACAAAACTATTGAAGAATATATCAATATTAAAAACTCATTTTTTACTGATGAAACTAAAAAGTTAATCAATAAAGATGATAAAATTGTAAAATATAATCCTAAAAATGGATTTGCATATTCACTAGATGAACCATCAACTTATAAAGTTGGAGCATACTCTTTTAAAAATGGAATGCATGTAATGTTTTCACATTTCGATCAAATGCACTCTTTTTCATCTTCTATGATGGGTATTTTTAATGTATACAATTTAATGGCAGCACTAAGTGCAGTACATATAGTAACTTCAAAACCTTTAGATGAAATCTGTGAAGCTGTTGAAAACTTTGCAGGAGTTAGTGGTAGAATGGAAATCATCTCTTCTGAGCCTTTAGTAATTGTTGATTTTGCTCATACTCCTGATGGAATGAAAGAGGTTTTACAAAGTTTTGCTCATAAAGACATCATTTGTGTCTTTGGAGCAGGTGGAGATAGAGACCAAGATAAACGTCCTTTAATGGGGCAGGTTGCTGCAAATTATGCTAAGCACATAATCGTAACTTCTGACAATCCTAGATTTGAAGACCCTGATTTAATTATTGAAGATATTTTAAAAGGTATAAAAAACCATCAAAGTGTTCAGGTTGATATAAATAGAAAAGAAGCTATAAGAAAATCTATTGAAATGGCAAATGAAGATTCTGTAGTTTTAGTTCTTGGAAAAGGCGATGAAGAAGCTCAAATTATTTATGATAAAAAGATTCCTTTTTCTGATAAAGAAGAGATTTTAAAGTATATCAAATAAATATACTTTAATCTTTTACTCTTTATTTTTTAAATATATAAGAAATATAAGAGCAAAAACTGCAAAAAATAGTGGATAAAAGAATAGGTAATCTTTTAATATTATTTTATTTTGATCAATCTTTGATTTCTCTAACTTATTAATATCATCATAAATTACTATTAAATCATCTTTAGAATAAGCTATATATGATTTTGCATTTGATTGCTGTGATATTTGGTTTAAAACTACACTATTAGAATTCCCAATTCCAATTGTATATGCTTTTACATTATACTTTTTAAGAAGTTTAATAACTACTTTTAATGGAATTTTACTAGCAGTATCTACACCATCACTTAAAACTATAATCACATTTGATGAAGCTTCTTTATCTTTTAATATATTTACACTTCTAGCAATTGAGTCTAAAAGTGCTGTTTTTGTACCTGCCATTCCTATTTCTAAATAATCAATTATCTCTTTTTGTGCATTTTTATCAAAGCTAAGTGGACTTGCCATCATTACAGAATCTCCAAATATTACTAGTCCAATATTATCTGTTTTTCTTTTTGATATAAAATCTTTTACAATCTCTTTTACAACATCAAATCTATTTTTACTTCTATCATCTTTATCTAAATCTTGATACTTCATAGAACCACTTGCATCTAGATTTAAAAGTATATTTACTCCATCATTTTTTATAAGTTGGGTATCTTTTTCTTTTACAGGAGAGGCTAGAGAAATTATTGAAAGACAGATTATAAAGTACTTAAGTATATTTATTACTAAGTTAGATTTTTCATTAGATTTTTGAAATATATTTAAATGAGGAATATAATAACTAGGACTCTTTGCTTTACAATATATTGAGCAAAGAATAAATACAAAAACTAATAATAAAACATATGGATAATCAAAAGTTATATTATTTAACATCTAATATATCCAATAATGTTGTAAGTTTATTCTTTATATTTGTATCAATACTTGAAACATCTTTTTTATATTTATACTCTTCAAGGTCATTTATTAACTCGCCTGCCAATCTTTTTTCTCTATCTTCATTTACTAATAATCTTAAATATTTCGTAATAGTATAAGCATCTTTTTTAGGCTCTTTAAACTCTATGTCTTTTAAGATATTAAAATATATTTTTCTTTTGTTTTCTTTTTTATTTTTAAAATATTTAATTATAAAAATAACAATAACTAAAACTACAATAAACCCTAAAAGAATTAAAGCAAAATAAATAAATATTGAGTTATCAGGAATTTTTACAATATCTTTAATATCATGAATTTTTAAAGCAATATTTTCATTCATTATTTCAATAATCCTATTAGTTTTTTAACTGGGTCTTCATCTGTATATATTTTGACAAACCTAATAGCATTATCTTGAAAATGAGTGAATAGTTTATGGTCATTTTCTTTTACATTTTTTATATAAGCTTCAATAGTATTAGTATTTAATAAACCCTCAAAATTTTGATTTGTACTTGGGTCATTAAAGTTTACATTTCCTAATTCAATTGGTTCTTCTTCAAATTTATCTCTTATAATGATTGCAAAAATCTCATGTTTTTTTGATAATAGTTTTAAATCAAGTTTTTCAATATCAAAAAAATCTCCAAGCAAAAAGATTATTGATTTATGATGAATTGTTTTAAATAGTTCATTTGTTATGTGTGGATAATCAATAGTTTTTCCAATAACATTATAATTAAACATTTGTTCAGCCATAAAGTTTACATTAAAAATTTGCTTAGATTTTTTTGTACAAACTTTACAAGTTTCATTTGCAATATATGAAGCAAAAGGATCACCTTGCTTTACACATATAAATCCTAAAGTACTTGCGATTTGCGTTATTACATCTTGTTTAAATCTTTTTGTTCCAAAATATGTTGAGCCATTTAATAAGCTTACTATTTTTATATTTAACTCTTTTTGTGTATGAAAAACCTTTACATAAGGTTTTTGCATCTTTGCACTTATCATCCAATCAATATTTTTTACATCTTCTCCATACTCATACTCTTTTAATTCACAAAAATCATATCCTTCACCTTTTTGTAGTGAAGTATTATTTCCTATGATTTCTGAGAAAACTTGCTTTTTAGTTTTTATAAGTATTTTTTTTAAAGATTGATTCATTACTTATGGAATATCTATTTTTTCTAAAATTTTTTGAATCACACTATCTACATTTATCTCTTTTGCTTGTGCTTCATAAGTTAATATAATTCTATGTCTTAAAACATTTTTTATAACCATTGTAATATCAAGAGGTGAAACGTAATCATTTCCTCTAATAAAAGCATTTGCTTTTACAGCTTTAAACATATCAATAGTAGCTCTTGGACTTGCTCCAAAATGAATGATGTCTTTTAACTCTTCTAAATTATAATCACTTGGATTTCTTGTAGCATCAATAATATTTACAATATACTCTTCTAATTCTTTATCTATATGAGTATTTAAAACTTCTTCTTTTAAAGCTTCTAAAGTTTGCTTATCAATGATTTTATTAATTGGTTCAAAAGAGTTCATTGTAACTTTTTTTGCAATTTCATACTCTTCTTTCTTATTATTATAATCAACTACAATTTTAAACATAAATCTATCAAGTTGTGCTTCAGGAAGAGTATAAGCTCCTTCTTGCTCAATGGGATTTTGCGTTGCAAGAACTAAAAAAGGAGTATCAACTTTAAAAGAATCTTCTGCAATTGTAACTTGTCTTTCTTGCATAACTTCAAGAAGTGCAGATTGCACTTTTGCAGGAGCTCTATTAATTTCATCAGCAAGTAAAAGGTTTGTAAAAATTGGACCTCTTTTGATTTTAAACTCTGCATTTTTCATATCATATATTTGTGCACCAATAATATCACTAGGTAACAAATCAGGAGTGAACTGTACTCTTTTAAAATCTAAATCAATTGAATCAGCAACTGCTTTTACTGCAGTTGTCTTTGCAAGACCTGGAACACCTTCTAATAAAATATGTCCATTCGTAAGAAGTCCAATTAAAATTGAATTAATCATCTCTTCTTGGCCTATAACACCTTTGTGAATCTCTTCTTTTAAGTTAGTTAATTTATCATGAAAACTCAAATATAACCCTTGTTTTTAATTGATTTATTCTATCAAAGATATTATTCTAAAAAGTTAAAATACTCATTATTAAAACTCTATATTTAAAATTTTTATACTCTTAAAGAAAAATTAAACTTAACTTAGATAAAATCACGGTTCTAATTTCGTATTAGAAACCTCACATGTATCAATCCTGGTATGGGTTGTGAC
>MDTG01190972.1_pt1 | contig 10623 bp, 10 predicted proteins | sample 811421 | NCBI WGS metagenome assembly MDTG01 (sample SAMN05326645, study PRJNA326480) | marine metagenome | isolation source: seawater | place: Pacific Ocean: South East | collected 2011
ATTGAAAGTTGCTATGATATGTTTGTAAAAAATCGTGAAGATACTTTATACGATTGGTATTCACATTACATAGAAGTAGATACACTTAAAAGTGGTATGAACTTTTCAGTTGTTCCGTGTAAAGCAAAAAATCATTTTGATGGAACACTTAATTCTGATACAAGTCGTATATTAAGAAATATTAACTATAAAACTTTGTATTCTACGAAGAGATTACACAAAAACGATTTTCAAGATTGCCAAAGCATTTTGAAGTGTTTGTTTAAATATCATTTGCTTCGTAATAGTTTTGTAGGTCCTGCAAGTTTCAATTTCTTTTTAGATAAAAATATGACTTCGGTGTGGAGTTCAATAATGTCTACCATTTCCAAACCAAGTATTTTCAATCCCAATACCTACGCAAGTATTTTGAATACCGTGTTTGAAGGAAAGAACTTATTTGCACCAACAATGGGCTGGAATAGTTATCAACTTGCGTATTATCAAACCAACTTTGAACAATTTGTCGCAACGGATGTTATTTCAGATGTAGTTGAAAATGGAACTCATCTTCACAATTACTATGAATCATTGAAAAATCCTTTTCTTGATTACGGAACTAAGAATGTGGTTTTGTATGATTGCCCTAGTGAAAAACTACAAAGCAATTTCAATTTCTGTGACGAATACAAAAATAATTTTGATGCGGTATTGTTTGGTCCTCCATGCTTCAAGTTTGAAATTTACGAAGGTGAACAACAAAGTGTAAACAATTATGAAACTTATACAGAATGGTTAAATGGTTACTGGAAACCGACATTAAAAATTTGTGCAGAAGTAATGAAATCTGGTGCTAAACTCGGATTTGTTGTGCGTGATTATGCTGACTATTTTGGATATAATTATTTGCTATCTCAGGATTTTAATAATATTGCCGAAGAAGTTTTTGGACCCGGTGAAATATATAAAATAAAGTTATCGCAAATGAAAACTAAGAGAAGTCCGAGAAAACTTGCAATGGGCAACTACGAAACTTTATGTGTATATGAGAAAGGATAACAAGATGGTATCATTGAATCCAGAATACGGAATTGAAGTCACAACTTTAAGTACACTTGCAGAAAAAGTAAAAGATGATAATCATGAATTGTATAGTATACTAATTACATTGGTTGCATCAATCGTCGCCAATGACGAAAAACAATTGGTTTCTTATACTAATTCTTATTTAGAAGAAAAAGTTTACACCGATAAAATTAAAAAGTCTATAAATAAAATGTTAGGTGATCATTCAAATAAACTTGATGACTTTGATTTTAACTTTTAGTGCTTGACTTTTTATAATAAATTTAATAGTATATACAGAATGAATAACTATATAAAGTGCAAATATCTTCTGAATATTGAAGATGAGTTACTTAATAAAATTGAGGTAGATTTACAAGAAACAACGTTTCTATGCAAACCAGTGAATGGTAAAGTTGGAGAATTTCGTATAGGTTCAAAAGGAGAATTGTTTCATAATATAGTTGAATATGAAAAAGTAGATTCAGAGGATGTTGGAAAACCAGGTGTGATTTGGAATGGAACAGGATATGCTAAAGTAAAAAACACTGATTGGAGTAAGATTGATTATACAGGTGAATTACAAATTGAAACTCATATTATTGCAAAGAAAACAGATGCTTCAATTAAAGTTACTTTTAACTTTAAAAACGGAAATGTACTTGATCATAAACCTGAAATACTGCTGATTGATAATTCATCGAGACTTTCACATGATGCAAATATTAAAAAGGCAGCTATAGAACGTGCCAATAGAATGAACTCTTTCTGTTATAAATTTTACAAATCTGTGTTAATAAGTCCTATGATCAATATATGTATATATTTAAGATTTCCTTTAGTATTCTGTCAAGAATTACTAATTAAACTAGAACAAAAACTAAACAAACTATTATGAACGATAATACAAAAACAAACGATGTAACTGAAGAAGAATCATTTATGTCTAAATTTATACCATTTTTAAATTACACTTTAAATAGATATATGCCATTTTTATTGGTATCGTTTATTTGTTTTTATTCGTTTGGATATCTTACATGGGAGCCTTATTTTGTATTGGCATTGATGATATTCTCAAATAATTATTACTCACAATGTGGATATGCACAATGTTGTCTTGATGCCGGAATTGTAAAGGATGATTCTAATGATTGATGTAAATATAAAGTATGATATCTTAGATTACGTTTTGTTTGAAGGTGAAAAAAGAACAAAGCACATTGCAAAGTTAACTACATACGAAGCAAAGCAAATAAATTATGCTTATCGTTTAAATCGTACAAATAAAGTTTATAAACTTAAATCAGAGATTTCATCGTTTTATGATGACAATTCTACGATAATAGTTTTACCGAAGGATCAATGATAATTGGAAACCAACAAAATAGTTTGCGGTTCGTGGATTGGTAGATTTGGTAATAGATGCCATTCTTATTTATATGGTAAACATATAGAAGATAAATTTAATCAAAAGTTTTATATACCAAGTCCTTGGGAGGGAAGTGTGCTTTTTGAAAATGCTTCACCTTGCATAAACAAAGAATTCAGAGATTTAAACTTTATTTATGCAGGTGGTGCGTATCGTACAGATAAATTCAAAAAGAACACCGACAAAATAAATCAATATAATCTTGAACACTCTGATAGTATAGAGTTAATTGATCCAGTTCGTAAATCTGATTATGGAAAAACAAACACTGCCTTTATAAGTTTGGTTACAGATTGTAATTGGTTTTATGAAAAAGTAAAACTATCAGAAATACGCACGTATCTAAAATTTACGGAAGAAGTAAAAAATACTGATATGTACAAAAAACTACAAGATGCACAGGGTACCTACGATGTAGCACACTTTAGACGAACGGATATTGCTAGAAAAAATTATGTAGGTGGGCATAGCATGGTTAGTAAAAAAAGTTATCATGAAGCATTTGATAAATTCAATGTAGATGAATCAAAAGTAGTCTGGATTTCAGACGAACAAAAAATCGGATGGAAGTTTAATGAAAATGTTCCTAATATATCAGGAAAAACCATATCATGGTTACCTGATTTTCTTAAAATAATGTTCGCACGAAAAATATTCAGATCGAATAGTTCATTTAGTTTGTGGGCAGCTTGGTTGAGTAATGCAGAAGTATTTGCTCCTTGGTTGCATGAATATTCACCTGGTAAAGAAGTAGATTTTGATTTTGTGCAAGGAAATCATCCACATTGGATGTCTGTAAAAGGAAAACATTCATCGTATCAATTTGCAATCCAAGATGATATTAATAAAGGTAATAAAATTATGAGTAAACAAGAAACAAAAAGTTCAGTTGTGGTATCAACTAAAAAACCTATGTCTGACAATAAAATCGTAATGGTTCATTGGAATGGAAGATTTGGAAATCGTGTATTCAGTTATATGTTTGGAAAACATTATGCAGATAAGCACAATTTAGATTTCTATTTACCAAGCACATGGGAAGGAACACGATTATTCGTGGACTCTGGTGTTAAGGTTATTACTGATGACACATTAAGATTAATGGTCAATCAATCAAAAAAACCTATGGATAGTTTAGATTATAGAAAAAAAGCAATAAACGAATACAACAAAAGATACAACGATAATTGTGTTCACTTTAATCCAGATGGTCAAGGAACTCAGGTTCATAAAAATATATTTTTTGATAGTTTGTGTATTCATTCCAAAGAAAATTTTAGAATGTACGACAAACAAAAAATGTTGAAATGGCTGGAATTTTCAGATGAAGTAAAAAATCTTGACGTGTATAAACGAATGGAGGATAAACAAGGAACATACGATATAGCACATCTTAGAAGAGATGATATAAGCAACGCAAATTATAACAAAAATAATATGCAAGGATACAGTGTTGTTAGCAAGCAAAGTTACTTGAATGCTTTCAAAAAGTTTGGATACGATGTAGACCAAATGGAATGGACCACAGATGACTGGACAGGTAAATGGGGTGTTGGCAAACCAACCGTTCGTGGTGGTTGGCAATATCCTGTTGGTTCTAAAGAAGTACCTGATACTTTGTTTGATTGGTTACCTGACTTTCTTAGATTATATTTTGCAAGAACAATCTTCCGTGGAAATAGTTCTTTTAGTTGGGTTGCTGGATTTTTAAGTTCAAGTGCGAAAGTGTATAGTCCGGTTTTAACTGAAAGAAAAATATATAGAGGTTCTGACGATGAAATATTATTCGATTTTGTAGAAGGAAATGAACCTCATTGGATGAATTTGAAAGGTTCTCATTGTGAGAGCATAGAAATTAGTTAATTATCAATATTTATATGTATGATTTTAATAACATCTATGGGAGGATGTGCCTCTACGAGTTTTATTGCGTGGTCACAAAGACGAGTAAAATGTAATTGTGCCATCAATTCGGAAGGAATTAGGAACAAAGGACCTGGATCAAATCCAAAAGGACTAAAGCATAGAAAGTCACCACCAACACAAAACGATCCATACTTATTCAGAAAAAATTCGTTTGATAGAACTGATTTAAATGAGGGACCTATAAAACGTGCAGTTTTTCTTTATGATAATCCTTATAGTATGACATTAAGTTTGTTTAGAAGAAACATAGCAGGAGGTCATGCTATGGCAGTAACAGGAAATAGACCAAGTCATGCTAATAAGTTAAGTACATTCCTTGAATTAAAAAAAGATTCATTTGGATTCAATGAACAATTTAAAGCATGGTCTCAGAAAAATAATAAAATTGATTATCCTATTTTGATGGTAAATTTTAATTCCATGTGGGAAAATATTGATCATATCTTCGGATTTATGGGAATTGATTTGTCGCATAAAAAAACATTTTTAAGAAAAAATGAAAGACAAGATAGATTTGCTTCGTTGAATCAAACTGATAAAAATGCGTTGAAGGAAATTTATGGGGAACTTGATTCAACCATGAAAAAATTTGCAGGAGTACACATAGTATGAAAATTGTAGTGTATGGACTTTGTCTAGCAAACCACATCAAAAGTCACTGGAAAGACCGTGAAAACGGAATCAAAAATATTAAGTCAAAGTACAAAATTGATTCTAAATTATTTGTCGATCAAGATGCGTCTCTTACACCTGAGATGAGATCACTCGTAGGTAACGATACAGAAATCATTGACATCAGAAAATTTCCCACACCTAAACTTCAACAACTTCCAAGATTTAAACAAAATCTTAATATAGGATACAAAGGAATGTGTCTATTTTATTCGTCTGAATTTGTTCATTATTTAAGTGAATATGATTATGCTATACGACTAGATGGAGATAGTGTTGTTGCATCAGAGTTGTATATAGACGAGTTTATAGAATCAAATAAAATTTATGGATATGTGCGTGATAAACAAGATAGTCATCGTGAAACCTGCGAGACACTTCCAGTTGCAATTAAAAGTTATGTAAATGATAATAATATCAAAATTAATTGCAAAGAATCTGATATAAATTGTTGGAATTTCTATAATAATTTTAATATTTCAAGACTTTCATTTTGGAATACACAAAATTTTAAAAATTTTATGCAGTTTATACATGATCAAGATGGAATAGAAAAACATCGTTGGGGTGATAGCACGATACAAGCGAATGCGGTAAAAATGTTCTGCAAGCCAAACGAAATATTTAAGTTTGATTTTGCATACGAGCATAGATCACATTACTATAAAAATTACGAAGAAATTCCGAAAAATGTAAAATCAAACATACAAGTTACTGAAACTTTTAAAAAAGTTAAATCAACCAACACAAACAAACTAAATGCCCAAACAAAAACTGGATTACCTGCTTCGTATCACCATCTTTTAAATAGATACAAACTGACAGACAATGTTGATTTCATAATTGAGGGTGGTAGTCGAGATTGTGCGGATGCTATAAAATTAAGTTGGAGTTTAAATAAAAAAGTATATGCGTTCGAATGTAATCCATCTTGCTTGGATATTTGTAAATACAACTTATCAATAAATAATATAACAAGCAATCAGGTTGAAATTATTCCAAATGCTTTATATCACGAAAATACTAAAATAGACTTTTATTGTACAGTTGACACTCGGTCTCCATTTGGTCCAAACGATCCAAACTTAATCGACTCAAACGGAAAGCGACCAAACATTGGAACATCTTCAATTTTACAATTTAACGAACGGTGGAGCAAAGTACATACATCGGAAAAGGTCAAAGTAGATACAATAAAACTTGATACGTTCATAGAAAAACATAATTTAACGAATCAAAAATATATTTTATGTATGGACCTACAAGGTGCTGAATATTACGCAATTCTTGGAAATGAAAAATATATTAAAAATTGTAAGGCAATTATACTTGAGTTTGGATCACATCAATATGTTGCACCAAATGAATGTTCTTTTAAAAGTTTAAATGATTTATTAAGCAAATATGATTTTGTGCATTTAAATAAAGGTGATCGTGGTGATGCAATATATACCAGGTAAGTTGATTTTCATTCATTAATTTAAGTAGCAACATGGTTTTATTATTATAATAAAACAATAACAACTACATATTTATTATAACTTAAATGAGGGAGATGATAAATGAATGTAGTAACCGTATATGATTATGCAAACGATAGAGTAGACGCACAAAAACTTTTATTGTGTTGGTTACGTCATGTTAATAAATTTGCTCATAACTGCAACTTATATTTAATTCACGGAACAAGAATATCAGAACAGGAACTAAGTAGTTTAATTGAACCGGAAATTACGAATATAAATGTTTTTTATATAAAAAGTGAAACTAATCCAAGAAAATATAACGATAGAGTACTTGATAACAATTTTCATGTGAATTTTAATTTATATAATGTTATGAAAGTATATGAGAGTGTAAAGCAACCTCTTATTTATATGGATTTAGATGCGATTCTTTTGTCAGACCTGATGGAGTGGTGGGATTACGTACATGAGAAAAGTTTTATAGGAACTATGCACTATCCAATAGGTCAAAACCTAAACGCAGGAGTTTATTCATTATCCGGTGATTGTGTTATGAATTTTGAAGAATTGATCAATAGATTTTTTGAAAATAAAAAAGAATATAAAAATATACAAAATATGTGCAGAGAGCAAAGTGATTCTTGGTTAGGTAAACGAAATTATGCAAGGGATGTTTCTGCATTTGAAACTGACGGTAATTTAAAAGGAAGTGGTGATCAAGCATTGTACACAAATTATTTCGTTAAAACAGACGAAACTGCTTATTACCACAAGCATGGTCCTGAATGGAATATTCTTTCTAGTTACATAAATTATGAAATTGATTCTAACGGATTTATACAAGTAAACTCATTTCCAAATCGGATGGGATTTGAACTCGATAAAGTAAAAATATTACATGGATATGCGGGTGGAAAACAACCGTTGGTCGATAATGTAGGTTTGGCATACAAGGTGTAAAATATTATGAAAGTTGCATCGAACTTACAGGGTTTAGGAAACCGAATAAAATGCATAATGGGAGCTGCCCGAATTGATCCAAATTACATGATACGATGGCCGAGTTCATCGTGGGTGCAGAAAAACACAAATAGTTCTTTTCTCGATATATTTGATATGCGTGAAAAATATACAGATGTTATTCCTGAGGGTGGAGAGGAATATAGAAACTGCTATTTGGCAGAATTTCCAGGAGATAGAAACTTGTATAAACTACCAAGACAAAAATTTTCAAGATGGGGTGGTTACTTGGATGGTGGTTATGAAACTATCCCAAATGAAATACGGGCAGAGTATTTAAGTATCATCCAAACTATAAAGTTTTCATCGTATATTAATAAAAATGTAGAAGAGTTTTCAACACATTTCAATGAACACACAGTCGGAATTCAAATAAGATCTTGGCCTGAATGTAAACCACCAACGTCTTATTGCAATGATAGACATCGTATATTTGATTTGAAATATTTTGAACATGCAATGGCAGAGAGTTTAAGTGATGCAGATCAGTATCCCACTAATTTTTTTGTGTCGTGTGACGATCCAATGCTGACTGAACAATTAAAAAATAAATTTGGTAATCACATAATTTTATTTAAGAATGAACATGAAAACGGCCATTTTGTAGGAGAACGACTTGATATGAGAAACTGGATGTGCGATTTATTATTGTTAAGCAAATGTAATAAATTACTAGTAAGTCCATATAGTACATTTTCTGAAATTGCTTGGTGGTTTGGTGGAGCAAGTGCAGATGTGCAAATTATAGGAAAGTCACTATGAATGAATATACAAAAAACGAGTTTAAATGCAATGGATTTACTCCATTTTTAAAAACTAGATCACCATCCAATCCAAGATTAAAAGGGATCGCGGAATTTTGTGATTGGGAATTTCATTACGGCAAATTCTATGGAGATGAAAATATTCAACCAAAAAGCATATTTGTAAAAACCGATGATTTACCTACATTCGTTTCACATTATCTTCCAAAAATAAAAAATACGACTAGATTTGTTTTGGTAGCAGGAGACAGTGACAAAACCTTACCACGGGTAATGAATAATTCTGGTGAACATCGTGGTGAAAATGTTTATCCATTTATCAAAATTTGCCATGATCTGTTAAATGATGAAAGAGTTTATGTTTGGTATGCTGAAAACTGCGACTATCCTCGCGGAATTCCAAAATTAAAACCAATGCCACTTGGAATATTAGATCCTCAAACTGCAATTCCAGGTCAATTAGATGAATCAAGAATTTCAAATCTTAAGATAAACTTTAATCAAAGAGTGTCCCGTGCAATGTGCATGAATAGGTGGCAAAATCGTCCAATTGGGTCAGACAATAGACCAAGACGCATGGTTGAAAACTTTGCAAAAAATCATTGGACTGGAGTAGATATAATTTCTGAAGGATCATATAATACATTCTGTGAAAATCTACAAAAGTATTCGTTTTCAGTTTGTGTGGGTGCAGGTGGAATTGACCCATCACCAAAAGCATGGATATCCATGATAGAAGGATGTATCCCAATCTTAGAAAAACGTGCAGGAGTTTATGAAGCATATAAAGAGTATCCTGTTGTTTGGATTGATTGGTTTTACTTTGATAGTATTACGCAGGAAAAATTAAATACTTGGTTAGAGGAATTAAGACCACATTATGAAGACCCAACTTTGAGATGCGAACTTCTTCACAAATTAAGTTTAAATCACTGGATATCAAAAATACAAAACGATGTAAATAATTTGTAATTATTTTCTTTCAAATAACTTTTCGTTATCTAAACTCAATACACCATCGTTGATTAAATCAAGATTGTGAAGTTTGTCTTTAACTTTTTCACACACTTCTTCTTCTACGGTATTCGCAACAAATACAATTCTTTGAAGTGCTTTTGTTTTTGCTCCGTCACGATGAACTCGTCCTAAACATTGCTTTAAAATGATTGCACTATAACTAGGAGAAATAACTGCCATTCTTGGATATTTTCCGTTAAGGTCATGTAAACTGATACCTGCTCCTCCTGCTTGGGCATTAACAATAATAACTCGTTTTTTGTCGTTTTGAAAAGCATCAATGTTTGATTGTCGTTCTTTTGGTTTGTTTCTTCCGTCTATGATGCACTTGGTTTTTAATCGTTCTGCTAAAGCATCTATACTATCTTTGAAATTCATAAACAAAACGATGCTCATTCCGTTTTCCATTGCTTCTTCTGCGAGTTCAACGAACAGTGGAACTTTAATAAGTTCACACTTTTGTCTTGCTCGTAGTTGCACAACCAATGAATTTGCTTGTTTTTCTTTTTGGGTTTTCGCAACTTTATTGAGTTTTTCAAGTTCTGCTTTCATTTCAAAGAACACTTGAGTAATTTGTTGAGTATCTGTTTTATCCATATCATATGCGATACTATGAACATCACATTCAGGAAATCCAGGTATTGAGTCTCGGCGTAAACGAATACCACGATCAAGAAATACATCTTTGTGTAAACTTTTAAGAACATCTTTGTCTCCGTTGAAAGTGTATCCAAAACGACCTTGATAACATCCGTTTTTACGAACCCAACTCCAGAAACTTGTATTGTTATGCAAACCTAGAATATAACCCATTGCTCGCATATCCATAGGATTTATTGCAGATGTAGCACTTGCCATAAGAATTTTGTATTTTTGTTCTTTTGCAAATATACCGAGTTTGCTATTCAATGAAGTTTTTCCTTTGAGTTTGTGACTTTCATCAAAAACAATTAAAGTATTTTTTGGAACACACCACTCAAAAATCTTTTTGCGTCTTCCACCTTTTTTGTTATTGGAAAGCATTTTCCATGTTCCGATTGCTTTACGGTTTCCTGTGCGAAGACTTTCATAATTAACCACAAATTCCGGAACCATACTAAAGTGATTTTCACATACTCGTTTCCAACTTTCTTGAACTGCTTTTGGACATACAATCCCAATCTTCAATCCGAGTTCACGTGCAACGCCTATTGCGGAATAAGTTTTACCTACTCCTGTATCACTACCGTCCATAGCAGAACCATGTGCTTCGATACTTGATGCTAAACGAGCAACTGCGTCA
>MDTG01319223.1_pt1 | contig 10623 bp, 10 predicted proteins | sample 811421 | NCBI WGS metagenome assembly MDTG01 (sample SAMN05326645, study PRJNA326480) | marine metagenome | isolation source: seawater | place: Pacific Ocean: South East | collected 2011
AGTAGGTAAACTATATTTACAAAATATAGGTGTCACTGGTTCTAATGATGCAAGAGATTTTATTGTATCAGCTACTCAACCTTTAGTAGGTGATGAATCAGGGTATAGTGTTAATATAACTAAGATATATGGATTAGGCGATACATCAGGTGAAGCATTCATTACTGATGGCGCAGCTGAGAATATAGCCTTTGAGGCATTTGAATCTGGGTTTATGGACTTCAGTGAAAGTAATCCATTTGGAGAACCATAATGTTTGGAGATCATTTCTATCATGCCACTATGCGTAAGTCCGTTGCGGTCTTTGGTACATTATTTAATAATATAAAAGTAATCAGACAAAAAGCTGGCGGTGGTGTACTCAATCAAGTAAAGGTTCCATTGGCTTATGGCCCTAAACAAAAATTCCTATCTAGGTTAGACCAAGAGACTGGGTTTGATGCTGCGCTTGCAATGAAGTTGCCAAGGATGGCTTTTGAAATAACAGGTCTAGCACTTGATGCTAATTCAAAATTACAGAGAAGAAATACAATATCAGAAACACACGGAAGTGATGTTACCAAAAAGAAAACAATTAAACACTATACTTCATATGATATTAATATGTCATTGTATATTATGGTAAAGAACCAAGATGATGGTTTACAAATCGTAGAACAAATATTACCGTTCTTTCAGCCAGAATATTCAGTAAGTATAAAACCTGTTGATGGGTTTAATCACAAACAAGATGTGCAAGTCGTATTAGGGTCAGTTAATATTGATGACCAATACGAAGGCGATTATACAGAAAGAAGAGTTTTAATATATCAAATGGATTTTGTTATGAAGATGAAATTCTATGGTCCGACTGGAGATAGAGATATAATAAGAGAAGTTAATTTAGATTTCCATGATAGTGAAAATGTAGCAGAAACATTTGAACAGATGGACTTTACAGTAGGAAACACTGATACAGCTGATAGCTTTACAGTCACTACTACAATTACTGAAGGTGAATAATGGATAAAGATAAGATGATGAAAAACTTAGAGAAGAATGTTCCTACTACATTAAAGGACAGACCTATTAAGCTTGATAAAGATGTGAAAGATGATTATGATTTTTCTAGAAGAACCTACCGAGATTTAATTACAACCGGTACTAGGTCCTTAGATGTTTTAGCTGAGCTTGCGAGAGAAAGTGAACACCCGCGAGCGTTCGAAGTTTTATCAAAAACTATTAAAGATATTGGTGATACTACTGAGAAACTCATGAAACTGCAAAAAGATAAGGCAGATATAACTAAAGATGAGAAAGAAGAGGCTAAAAGAGTAACTAATAACAATGTATTCGTTGGTAGTACAACAGATTTACAAAGAATGTTATTAGATAAGGACAAAGTAATCGATGCAAAAGCTCAAGAATAACGAATTTGGATATTTAGGCAACCCATCTGTAAAAAGAGATGGCGTTGAGTCTTCGTTTACAAAAGAAGAAGTTATTGAATATCACAAGTGTATGGAAGACCCATGCTATTTCGCTCGAACATATATTAAAGTCATCTCACTTGATAAAGGATTAGTACCATTTGATTTATATCCTTACCAAGAAAAAATGTTTTCACAGTTTAAAGATAATCGATTTAGTATCGTATTAGCTTGTCGTCAATCGGGTAAATCAATATCATCAGTTGTATTTCTATTATGGTATGCGTGTTTCCATCCAGAAAAGACTATTGCTATCTTAGCTAACAAAGGAGCTGTTGCAAGAGAAATGCTTGCTAGGATTACACTAGCACTTGAGAACCTACCGTTCTTTTTACAACCTGGATGTAAAGCATTGAATAAAGGGTCAATAGAATTTAGTAATAACTCAAAAATCATTGCCGCAGCAACATCAGGTAGTTCTATTCGTGGTCTCTCTATTAACTTACTATTCCTTGATGAGTTTGCGTTCGTAGAAAACGATGCTCAGTTCTATACATCAACATATCCGGTGGTTTCAGCAGGTACAGATACAAAAGTTATTGTCACATCTACTGCAAATGGTATTGGTAATGTATATCATAAACTATGGGAAGGCGCTTTACAAGGTACAAATGAGTTTAAACCTTTCCGTGTAGATTGGTGGGATGTACCAGGAAGAGACGAAGAATGGAAAAGACAAACTGTAGGGAATACTTCGGAATTGCAATTTGATCAAGAGTTTGGTAATACATTCCATGGTAAAGGTAATACACTTATATCAGCTGATGTACTATTGGCACAAAAGAGTAGAGACCCAGAGTTCTATAAAGAAAATATATTTATATACGAACAGCCTGTCAAAGACCATGAATATGTAATGACAGTAGATGTATCAAAAGGTAGAGCACAAGACTATAGTACCTTTTCTATATTTGATGTAACACAAACTCCTTTTGTACAAGTGGCAACATTTAGAGATAATAATATATCACCAATGTTAATGCCTGATGTAATATATAAATATGCTAAGACATATAACGATGCATATGTTATAGTAGAGAGTAATGACCAAGGAGGTGTGGTCTGTAATGGATTATATTATGATTTAGAATATGAGAATATGTTTGTAGAATCAACAGTTAAGGCCAATGCTTTAGGGGCGACAATGACCCGAAGAGTAAAGCGTATTGGTTGTTCATCTGTAAAAGATTTAATTGAGCAGAAGAAATTACTTATACATGATTCACAGACTATTATTGAAATGAGTACCTTTGTATCAAGGGGAAGTTCATGGATGGCTTTACCTCCTAATCATGATGACTTAATGATGAACCTTGTACTCTTTGCATGGTTTACAACAACGGATATTTTTCAATCATTAACTAATATTGATATGAAGAATATGTTATACAAAGAACGTCTTAAAGCTATACAAGATGATATGCTACCTTTTGGATTTATTGAAGGTGGAGAATCTGAATCTAATAAATATACTAGAGACAACGACGGAAACATATGGTTTGAAACAGAATGGAAAAATTCACAGAATATTTAACAGAAGATGTAACACCCGCTAAGGATTTACATGTGGTAATAATGGGCCTCGGTAATGAGGAGGGTACCTTTGCAGAATTAATGGAGAAGGTATGTCAAAAGAATAAAGTCAGACATACTCTTATCGATATTGATGAAGCTTATATGGTATCAAGTGATGTTGATATTGGTTCAGCAAAGATTCGTAATATTGATGGAAAGGATAATGAAATAGACTTAACAGTTAAAAATACAATTATATTTGTAAGAGCTGGAGCTTTAAAATCATTAACATCACAAGCACTTATATCTTCTTTACAGACTATAGGATTCTTTCTTATAAACGATTTAGAGACAATGTCATTATGTGATAACAAGATGTCATCTACTCTTGCATTGGAAAGAAACAATATTCCTGTGCCAAGAACATCAATAGTAAATAACGTTAAGTCAATTGAAGAAGCTCATAGAAAGATTGGCGGTAAGTTCCCAGTTATAATTAAAACATTGAGAGGTACACAAGGTATTGGTGTATCAAAGGTGAACGATATGAGTTCACTTGTATCTGTATGTCAATCACTATGGAAATTTAAAGCTGACTTATTAATACAAGAGTTTTTTAAATTAGAATCCGATATCCGAACACTTGTTATTAATAACAGAATAGTAGGTTCAGCTGAGAGAAAGAAAAAAGAATCAAAAGAATTTAGAAATAATGTTCACTTAGGAGCAGAGACTTTACCATATAATATGTCTGATGAAGAAAAGGCTCTTGTAATCGAAGCAGCTAGATGTACTGGAGCTTCATATGTCGGAGTAGATCACTGTATAGTAGGGGACAAATTTTACATTTTAGAAGTCAATGGTAGCCCAGGTATAAGATCACACTTTATGGGATACGATTTAGAGACAGGAAAGAAAACTAAAAAGATATCAGACTTTGAGATATTAGACAATATTCTACTATGGTTTAGTGATGATCATAATAGAAGGCCATTAATGCGACAAGAAGTTGGTTATATTGAGAGTATAAAACTTGACGGAATGGAAAAAAACCTTATTAGAGCAAAGTTTGATACAGGTAATTCCGCTTCAGCAACCATGCTTCATGTTGACAAAATGGATATAGATGGCGATACAGTTACTTGGAAAAAGAATGGTATTACATTTACAAGTGATATAATTGATATATCAGAACCAAATAGAGGTGGAGAACCATTTGATAAAAGACCTGTAATAGAGCATGGAATCACATTCAATAATAAAAAATATATAATGGAAATAGGATTAACTGAGAAGGATACAGCATCCGAAATGTTAGTTAATCGTAAGGATATGACCAAATTTAGAGTCAGTGTACATCCTAATAGATTATTTATGGTTAGCGATTTTGCCGCTAAAGATGACGATTACACAATAGACTGAGCCGTTGAAATAGACAAAAGTATAAATAATAGTAAGTGAATATAACCGTATTATGATTAACATATTAACTAACTCAAATAAAAGAGGATAAAGCGATGGCATTTCAAGTATCACCCGGCGTAAGTATCAAAGAGATCGACGCCACAAATGTTGTACCTGTGACATCTTCATCAGTAGGTGGATTTGCAGGTGCATTTAATTGGGGTCCGATAGGGGAAGCATGTTTAGTAAGTAGTGAAAACGAACTTGCTGAAAAATTTGCAACTCCAGACGAATCCAATTATCATCACTTTTTAGTCGCAGCATCATTCTTAAAATATGGTAATGCATTACAAGTTGTTAGAGCTTCTGGCGGAGATTTAAAAAACGCTAGAGTCGGTTCTGGGACTGCATTATTAATTAAGAATGAGTCTGATTATTTGACAAAGTCAGCTAGTGCTCTAAGTACGGCTGGAATATTTAGTGCTAAGTACGCAGGGGATTTAGGAAACTCTCTTAAAGTCCATGTTGTAACTAACGCTACTTCTTTCGCCGCATTGTCAGCAAAATTGCAAGCTGAATTAGATGGAGCTCCATCAACAAGTCCCCATGCCGCAAAGTATGGAATTACTGGAGATGAGCTACATATTATTGTCGAAGACGAAGACGGATTAATTAGTGGTACCAAAGGTCAAGTATTGGAAGTATTTCCATTCTTGTCACAAGCATCAGACGCTAAAAAAGCAGACGGTGAATCAATCTTTTACAAAGATGTAATCAATGCAAGATCAAACTACCTATGGTGGGGCGGTCATTCAAGTGACTTATCAGACGCTGGTAAGAAAGCTGATGGAACAGCATCCCTAGCAGGTGGCGGTTCCGCATTCGATACACATGATACTGTAATAGGTGGTTCATTAACTGGCGGAGTAAACGAAACAGCATATAGCGAAGGCGAACTCCAAGCAGGCTTTGATGTATTAAAGGATAAAGCAACAATAGATATCAGTTTATTGTTCGGAGCTCCGGACGCAGATGGTTCTAAAGCAATGGCAGAATATCTTATAGATATAGCCGCTGACAGAAAGGATTGTGTTGCATTCGTATCACCACCAGTTGCAGACTCTGTAAACGGTGGAGCATCAACAGTTGTCACTTATGCAGGCGGCGTTAAGTCAAGCTCTTATGGAGTAATGGACTCAAGTGCTGTATATGTATACGACAAGTATCATGATGTTTATAGATATATTGGCGCAGCAGGACATATTGCTGGTCTATGTGCTCAAACAGATAACACTGCAGATGCATGGTTCTCTCCAGCAGGACAGAACAGAGGTGTATTAAGAGGTGTAGTTAAACTAGCGTATAACCCACAACAAGCTGAAAGGGATTTATTATACAAAGCTAGAGTTAACCCACTAGTGGCATTCCCTGGGCAAGGTACAATCTTGTTTGGAGATAAGACACTATTAAATAGACCAAGTGCATTTGATAGAATTAACGTAAGAAGATTATTCGTAGCATTAGAAAAATCAATTAGTGCAGCAGCTGAAGCTCAACTATTCGAATTCAACGATGAATTCACTAGAGCTCAGTTCTTAAATCTAGTTGAACCATTCTTAAGAGACGTTAAAGGAAGAAGAGGTCTCACAGACTTTAGAGTCGTGTGTGATGAAACAAATAATACAAGTCAAGTGATTGATAGTAATAAATTTGTAGCTGACATTTATGTCAAGCCTGCAAGGTCTATTAACTTCATTCAATTGAACTTTGTAGCAACAAGATCCGGTGCAGAATTCACCGAGATTGCGGGATAAGGGGGTAAATCATGGCAATACTAGGCATAGACGATTTTAAATCAAAATTGGTAGCTGGCGGAGCAAGATCAAACCTCTTTAAAGTTACTCTTAATTTTCCAGGATACGCTCAAGGAGATGTAGAACTTACATCATTCATGTGTAAAGGCGCTCAGATGCCAGCTTCAATTATTGGTTTAATTGAAGTACCATTTAGAGGTAGAAAACTCAAGATGGCTGGCGACAGAGAGTTCGAACCATGGTCAGTAACTGTAATTAACGATGCAGCTATGGAAGTAAGAAATGGTCTCGAAAGATGGAGTAATGGTATCAATGCTCATAACGATAATGACGGAATAGTAAATCCTGTTGACTACATGGCTGATGCTGTTGTAGAACAATTGGATAAAGGTGGAAACGTAACAAAGAGATACGATTTCAGAGGAATATTCCCAAGTAATATCGCGGCAATCGATGTTTCATATGATAATGAAAATCAGATTGAAGAGTTTACTGTAGAATTCCAAGTACAATACTGGGAATCTAACACAACTTCTTAAGTATAAATAATAATAGCGGAGGGGCAAAAGTCCCTCCAATATTATAGGATAAAACATGGCAGAATTTTTTGGATTTGAAATAAAGAGAAAATCGAAGGATGCACCTTTAAGACCTTCGTTTGTTCCTAAGACCGAAGAGGACGGTGCCGGCGTAATTAAAGCTGGTGGACATTTTGGTGCGTATGTTGACATCGATGGCGATAAGGCCAAAACCGAAGTTGACTTAATTTACAAATATAGAGATATCGCAACTCAACCTGAGTGTGATGCGGCTATTGAAGATATTATCAATGAAGCAATTGTTGGTGATCATAGCCAAGCTCCTGTTGATATCGTATTAGACGATTTAGAAGTAGGAGATAAAATAAAAGAAAGCGTTAAGTATGAGTTTGCACATCTGCTATCGCTATTAGGATTTAATCAATATTCACATGACATATTTAGAAAATGGTATGTTGATGGAAGATTACCATATCACATCATTATTGATGGTGAGAATACAAAAGGTGGTATTAAAGAATTAAGATATATTGACCCAGCACATTTAAGAAAGGTCAAGGAAGTCGAAGAGAAAGATGATCCTAAAACAGGTGCTAAAGTTATTACAAAAATAGATGAATACTTTTTGTATCAAGACAACAAGTTAGGTAAATATAACCAAGGTGTAAAAATATATCCAGATGCGATAGCATATTGTACATCAGGTGTTATGGATTCACAAAGAAAAAGAATCCTATCATATTTACAAAAGGCTGTAAAACCAGTCAACCAATTAAGAATGATGGAAGACTCTCTTGTTATATACAGAATAAGTAGAGCACCAGAAAGAAGAATCTTTTATATCGATGTAGGTAACTTACCTAAAGGTAAAGCAGAAGAATACTTACGTGGTATTATGAATCAGTATCGTAACAAATTAGTTTATGATGCTACTACAGGGGATATTAAAGATACTAAGAAACATATGTCAATGTTGGAAGACTTTTTCCTACCAAGAAGAGAAGGTGGAAGAGGTACAGAGATTTCAACATTACCGGGTGGTGAAAACCTTGGACAGATTGATGATATAATATATTTCCAAAAGAAACTATATAAGTCATTAAACGTTCCAGTGAATAGATTAGAGCAAGAGGCTCAATATAGTTTAGGTAGAACCACTGAAATAACAAGAGACGAAGTTAAGTTTAAAAAGTTTATTGATAGACTAAGGAAGAGATTCTCAGACTTGTTTATGCAATTACTTAAAACTCAACTATTGTTAAAAGGTATTATTACTAAAGACGATTGGAAGGATTGGAAAGAAAAGATAGTATTTGACTTTATTGAAGATAACTATTTTTCCGAACTAAAACAATCAGAAATGATACGTGAAAGGTTTGAGTTATTAGGTTCAGTACAGGATTATCTTGGTAAGTTTATTTCTATTGAATGGGCTACAAAGAATATCCTTAGAATGGACGATGATGATATCAAAGAAATGGAAGGTCAAATAGACCAAGAAAGAAAAGCCGGAGCTTACCCTGAAGAAGACGAATTCTAGGGTGGTTGAAGGTAAGAATTATATAAATAATAGTGGAGAATAAATATTATGTCAGTAGAAAATATAATTAACCATTTAAAAGATGGTGATAATGTAAAAGCTAATAAAGAATTTGACGGCGTTATAAGTCAGAAAGTATCTGACGCATTAGACGCAAAGAAAATCGAATTAGCATCTACTTTGATTCAGAGGAACAAAGAAGAACAGGAGTAATATGAAACTTATTACTGAACACATAGACCAAGAATTAGATATTATATGTGAGGCCAAAAAAGACGGTGGAAAAGATTATTTCATCGAAGGCGTCTTTATGCAATCTAATCAAAAGAATAAAAATGGTCGCATATACGAAAAGAAAACTCTCGAAAGAGCGGTTGAGAAGTATGTGACCGAACAAGTTAAAACAGGGAGAGCTGTTGGTGAGTTAAATCATCCTGAGGGTCCAACAGTTAACCTTGACAAAGTTTCGCACAAAATCAATAATCTGCATTGGCAGGGTAATGATGTTGTAGGAAAAGCATCAATTCTTAAAACCCCTATGGGTAAGATCGTTGAAGGTCTACTCGAAGGCGGTGTTAAGCTTGGTGTATCAAGTCGTGGTATGGGAAGTCTTGTAGCAAAGAATGGAATCCAATACGTGGGCAAGGATTTTATGCTTGCCACTATAGATATCGTTCAAGACCCATCTGCTCCGTCCGCATTCGTGAATGGAGTTATGGAAGGTGTTGAATGGGTATGGGATAATGGAATCATTAAGCCACAAGATATTGAATTAATTGAGACTGAAATAAAAAGTACTTCGAGTAATAACCTCCCAGAGGTTGAAATTCGTGCTTTTAAAAATTTCCTCTCTAAACTAAACTCTCAAAGATAATTAGGAGAATAATTATGTCAGAAGACGCTATTAAAAATGAACTAGCAGAAGACATAGCTACAGAAGAAGTAGTACTTTCAGAAGAAGAGAGTTCAGAAGAAGAGAACGTTGAAGAAGTCAACGAGGAAACTGAAGAACTTGAAGAAGCTAAGAAAGTAGCCGCTGAGGAAGAGGAAGAAGAAGAGGAGGAAGTCAAAGAAGAGGCTCCTACTGTTACTGTTCCAAAAACTAAAGCTGGTGTAATACAAGCTGCTGTTGATATGCTTAAGAAAGCTAGAAAAGAAGACGCGCAAAAACTCTTTGCAAAAATGGCGAAGGTTGACGAAACTTCTGAAGAAGAATCAATTAAATCTGCAGACGCTGCAATTAAAAAGGTCAAAAAAGCACCAGTTCCTGGCGCTAAGGCTAAAGTAGAATCCGTAGATTTTGATGAAGATTTAGATGCATTGGTTAAAGAGGAAGCAACACTTTCTGAAGAATTCAGAGGAAAGGCAGGAGCTATATTCGAAGCTGTATTAACATCTAAGCTAACACAAGAAGTTGAAAGACTGGAAAGTGAATATGCGCAAAACCTTGAAGAAGAAGTATCTGACTTACAATCTTCACTCGTAGAAAAGGTAGATTCATATCTTAACTATGTAGTTGAAAATTGGATGAAAGACAATGAAGTTGCAATACATAACGGTTTAAGAACCGAAATTGCTGAAGACTTCATGGCTTCACTACAAGGTGTGTTCAAAGAACACTACATCGAAGTACCTGAAGGTAAGGTTGACTTAGTTGATGAACTCAACGAACAAGTTACTGAACTAGAAGAAACTTTAAATAAAACCACAGAAGATAATATCCAATTACATGAGGCTAATCAAACACTTGAAAGAGCTGAAGTAATTAGAGAAAAATCTGAAGGGCTTGCTGAAACTGAAGCAGAGAAACTTGCATCTTTAGTAGAAGATATTGAATTCGATAACAAAGAAAACTTTGAAACAAAAGTACAAGTTGTTAAAGAATCATACTTCAAAAAAGAAGTTAGTGAATCTGTTGATGAAGTAGACAGTCTATTAGGTGAAGACAATCAAGAAGTTGATATGTCAGATTCTATGGGCAGATACGCACAAGCTATAACAAATTTTAATAAATAATAAGGGGAAACAGAAATGTTTAATGCAGACGCAAAACTTATGGAAAAATGGGGTCCAGTTTTAGAGCACGAGAGTGCACCTGAAATATCCTCATCATACAAGAAAGCTGTTACAGCTAGATTGTTAGAAAACCAGGAAGTTGCTCTAAGAGAAGAAAGACATCAAGCTCAAGGAAATTATATTTCTGAGGCTGCTGCTGTTAACAAAACAGGTTCAGGTATCGATAACTTTGACCCAGTTTTAATTTCTTTAGTTAGAAGAGCAATGCCTAACTTAATTGCATATGATATCGCTGGCGTACAGCCAATGAGTGGTCCAACAGGACT
>MDTG01044870.1_pt1 | contig 10622 bp, 8 predicted proteins | sample 811421 | NCBI WGS metagenome assembly MDTG01 (sample SAMN05326645, study PRJNA326480) | marine metagenome | isolation source: seawater | place: Pacific Ocean: South East | collected 2011
ATCCCAATTCTCTCGAAGTTGGTCAAGATCAGATACCAACTTTATATTTATTTTTTTACTCTCATTGGAAATTGTATTATAATGCCATAAATCTGCAGCAACTTGATAAACAATGTTACCATTGGAAATACTTGCGGAGCGGACATCATACTCTTTATGATTAGTATGCTGCTGTAGATCTTCACCTGATTCATTCATGGACCAAATATTCATGATACCATCTCTATCTGTTATAAAATAGATTCTACCGGAAAACCACATGGGATGATGACTCCCTCCAAGGTAATCTTTTGTCAACTTAACAGCTTCATTTGCTCCTTGTGTGAATTTCCATATTTGTCTAGCAGTACCACCTTTATATCTTTTAGTCACATTTCTGTGATAAGCTGGTCTTACAAAATACACTGTTTTTCCACTGACGTCATATGCTGCTTCACTTGCTTGAGCAAGTGGAATTTTTGTCTTCTGCTTGGTAAGCAAGTCTATGGTTATAATTTGATTATCCGGTACTTTAGAATAAGCCCTAGTGTTGTAAATTACCTTACCATCAGGTGTCCAAGAATTTGTTACAGACGCGTCTTGTTCATAGGTCCATCGTTTTGGTACACCTCCTTCAACAGGCATTGTATAAACTTCTAGAGGCCCTTCATAGCTCGCAGAAAAAGCAATGGTTTTCCCGTCAGGAGAGATTGAAGGGAAATTTTCTTCCTCTGGATGTGAAGTAATTCTTTGTGCTAATCCACCACTAAGTGGCACCGTCCAGAGATCACCTTCAGCTACGAATACAATTCTATTGTTGTGAATATTAGGATTTTGATAATAACCTTCAAATCCTTGTGCTGAAGAAACGTTGTAGGAAAATACAGTAATTAAGAAATATAAAATAAATTTTGAAATATGAGAGAATGAAAATGTATTCACGGGTTTAAATTTTAATTAATAGTTGAATTGCAGTATCCTAATTTTTGCAAAATACGACTATTTTTTATACTTTGAGATTGAATACTGATGTAGTTGTAGGTGTTGATTAATTTTACTTTTCTGAACTGATAAATTACTAAATATGAATAATTTAAATAGATTTTTTCAAACTTATTCTGCTGTATTATGTTTATTTATAGTTTTAATTGGATGTAATAATAAAGAAGCTTCAATATTTGAGATTACTTATGACTCAAAATTAGGATTAGAAGGTTATAATGGTCGTCTTTTACTAATGATCACTAAAGATTCACTTAAAGAACCTAGGTTTCAAATTAACGATTCAAATGATACCGGAATAATTGTTGGAAAAAATGTTCAGCAGTGGAAACCAAACCAAAAAGAATCATTTAATTCATCTGTAAAGGCTTACCCTATTGAAGAATTAGACCAGCTTAAATCAGGAACTTATTTTGTGCAAGCCTTATTTCATAAATACGACACTTTTAATCTATCAAACGGTCATACCGTTCAGCTTCCAATGGATCAAGGAGAAGGACAACACTGGAACACCAGTCCAAAAAATATTTATAGTAAACCTATCAAAATAGAATATAACAAACACGGTAAAAGCCCAATAGAGATTCTAATAACCGAAGAAATTCCTCCAATAGAACCTATTAAGGATTCTAAATACATAAAGCATGTTAAAATCAAAAGCGAACTCCTTTCAGAGTTTTGGGGAAGACCAATGTATCTTCAAGCAAATGTGTTGGTTCCACATGGGTTTAATAAAGAAAGTAAAACACAATACCCATTAATGGTTTTTCACGGACATTTTCCAAAAACAATTGGTGGGTTTCGAACCACTCCTCCTACTGCACCTGAAAAGGACACAATTTTCAGTACTAGGTTTGGGATTACAGGATACAAGTACATTCAAGAAAAAGAAGCTTATGATTTCTACAAAAATTGGGTGTCGGATGATTTCCCAAGGTTTCTTGTAATAGAAATCCAACACCAAAATCCCTACTACGACGATTCGTATGCTGTAAATTCTGCAAATCTTGGCCCTTATGGTGATGCAATAACTTACGAACTTATCCCACAAATTGAAAAAATGTTTAACGGTGTTGGGGAAGGCTGGGGTCGTTTTTTATATGGAGGATCAACAGGCGGTTGGGAAGCATTAGCTGTTCAAGTTTTTTATCCTAAACAGTATAATGGATGTTTTGCTGCGTGCCCTGATCCTATAGATTTTAGAGCATATACAGTAGTTGATCTTTATAAAGATAAAAATGCTTACTACAAAAGCGGTACTTTCAGAAAAATACTTCGTCCTGGAATGAGAGATGGAAAGGGACATATCAAAACTCAATTGATCGATATGAACAGAAGAGAGTTAATACTAGGAGATAAAGGAAGATCAGGTGACCAGTGGGATATTTGGCAAGCAGTTTATTCGCCAGTAGGAAAAGATGGATATCCTAAGCCTATATGGGATAAACTTACCGGTGAAATAGATCATGATGTTGCAAATTACTGGAAGGAAAATTACGATCTAAGGCATATCATGCAAAGGGATTGGGATAAAATCGGAAAGGATCTGGAAGGAAAAATAAACATCTACTGTGGTGACATGGATAATTATTATCTAAACAATGCAGTTGTGCTAACAGAAGAGTTTTTAGAATCCACAAAAACTCCCTATTATGGCGGTGAAGTTGATTATGGAAATAATGCTGAACATTGCTGGAACGGAGATCAAGAAAATCCAAATTACATTTCACGTCTTCGTTACAACACTATGTATCTTGATAAAATAAAAGCCAGATTGAAAAAGACTGCCCCTAAAAATAACAACCTCAAAAACTGGGGTTTTTAAAATTGTTAATTTAAATCTTTATAAACAGCTCTAATAAACCTTTCTCTGGATTCATAATTCGAAAGAGCTCTTGTCATAAAAACTGCAAATAATGAGTTTGTTGGATCTATCCAAAACTCAGTGCCATGATATCCTCCCCAACCATATATTCCTTCTGGAGCAAAAAGATTCATGACACTAGAATCCTCAAGAACCCAAACTGAAAAACCATAATAAAACCCTAGAAGATTATTAAAACCGTTTTCTTCATCGGGATATCCTTTAGAATATTTTTTAGTAATAAGTTCAATACTCTTAGGACTTATAATTTGTTTTCCCTCAAAAGACCCATTATTCATAAGCATTTTACAAAAATTAAAAAAATCAGACATGGAAGACACTAATCCTTCACCTCCCAAATGAGTTAAATTGTCATCATAATATGTTAAAATATCACCTTTGCTTGTAATCCCAGATGGCAAAAACCCTTCGAGTACTTCATTTTTCAAAAATAAGGGTGGGATTTGTTTTCTTTCATCTTTAGTTAAATGAAATTTTGTTTTATTCATTTCTAAGGGGTCAAAAATATTATCCTTTAAAAAATCATAAAAGTTTTTTCCACTAACAACCTCTATTACCCTTCCTAAAATAGATTGATTTATTCCATAAAGAAATTTTGATCCAGGTTCAATTTGGAGTGGTTGTTTAGCTATCTTATTCATCAATTCTTCTAAATTTTTTGATTGAATCACATCAACATAATATCTATCATAATAAACATATCCACTTCTGTGATTCATAAGGTGAATTAACTTTAATTGACTTTTACAAGGATATGTTCCATTTTTATTTTCACATATTGGTTTGCTAAAGGCAGGTATATATTTTGAAACCGAATCATTGAAATCAATTAAACCTTTCTCGTGTAATATCATCATAGCTACAATAGTTATTGGCTTCGACATTGACCAAATGGGAAAAATTGTCTCATTTGTAATTAACTGATCTCCTTTAATCATTGAATTTTCAATATGATTAAAAACTAGCTCTCCATCCTTAAATATAAGTGCTTGATTGCTTGCTGTAATTCTGTCCTTAATTATTTGTTTTTGAAATTCGATAATGTTATCAGAATTAGAAAGTTTATAAACTGAATCTGACAAATAATTTTCTGATTGTGCTAAAATAAAAAGAGGAAAAAAAATTATTAGTATTTTACTTTTCATAACTATCTATTAAAATTTATTTTTAAATTCATTGGCAAGAATCTCAATACATATATCAGCCAAATACTCATCTGCTTTTTCAATAGCCTCCTCAACAGAATTAGTTCTGTCTAAAATAGTATAAACCTTTTTAAAACCTAGTTTATTTGAAACATTCTTTTCTGCCTCTCCACAAATCCCAATAATTTCTTTTTTATGTTTTTTGGCCAAACTACAAACTCCACTAACAACCTTGCCTTGTAGAGTTTGTGAATCTAGTTTACCCTCTCCTGTTATAACTAAATCGCATTTTTTAATCAATGTTTCCAATTGAGTTAAATCTATAAAAGTTTGAATTCCAGAAGCTAATTTTGCATTAAGAAATGCAATAGCTCCTCCACCTACTCCACCTGCAGCTCCAGCTCCTGGGACTTTCGCAATAGCTGGAAAATCATATTGAATCAGCTTTGATGCTAAATTTATTAAACCTTCGTTTAGTTGATCGATTTCAATTAAACTTGCTCCTTTTTGTGATGCATAAACATGTGCTGCTCCATTTTTACCATATAAGGGGTTATTTACATCACAAACTACTTTAACTTCTAATTCTTCAGGATTAAACAGCAATTGACTTTTATCTATTTTATTAATTGATGATAGATTTTTTCCAATTGGATTTATTAAACTTCCTGAACTATCAAAAAATCTATATCCTAAGGCAGAGGCTAAACCAATCCCCCCATCATTTGTTGCACTTCCTCCAATAAATAAATTGATACTTCTTGCACCTTTTTTTAATGAATCAAGAATTAATTCTCCAGTTCCATATGAAGAAGTAAGCATACAATTTCGCTCTTCTTTCTTTAATAAAATTAAACCTGATGCTGATGACATTTGAATATATGCATTCTTTTTCGACAAATAATAGGTTGATTTTATAGGTCGAAACAAAGGATCATTTACTGTTAGCTGAACAGGATTTAATTTTAAATAGTGATTTATAATTTCTAATGAGCCTTCTCCACCATCTGCCATAGGGCAAGAAAGAATGTTTAAATTAGAATTATTTTTTTTCAGGCCTTTAACAATCGAATTACAGACTTCTAAAGCACTCATAGACCCTTTGAATTTATCTGGAGCAAGAAGTATATTCATATTAAAATTATTTGTTATTTCGTATAAAACTATAGATTAAAATAATACTGTTTAAACATATGAAAGATATTATATACATTTTACTTATTCTATTTGTTAATTTATCATTTTGTCAAGATAGAATTACTGGAGAACCTTTTGCAACTAGATCTGAGGTGTTAGGTCAAAATGGAATGGTTGCTACAAGTCACCCTCTAGCTACTCAAATAGGTCTTGACATTTTAAAAAAAGGCGGCAATGCTGTTGATGCAGCAATTGCAGCAAATGCAGCATTAGGTCTTATGGAACCAACAGGTTGTGGTATAGGAGGCGACCTTTTTGCAATTGTTTGGGATGGAAAATCAAAAAAACTTTATGGCCTTAATGCAAGTGGACGCTCACCAAAAACACTTACTTTAGATTACTTTACAAAAAAGGGGTTAAAATATATTCCTTCTCATGGACCTCTTCCAGTTAGTGTTCCTGGTGCTGTTGATGGATGGTTTGAATTACATCAAAAATTCGGATCAATTCCTATGTCTCAAATTCTTTCTCCATCAATTCAATACGCTAAAAATGGCTTTCCATTAACAGAACTTATCTCTTGGTATATGAATAGAAGTGTTCCTTTTTATGAATCTAAAGGATTTCCAAATATTGATGATACATATAGAAAACAAAATGGAGGAAATTTACCAAAAGAAGGTGAAGTCTATAAAAATCATTACTTAGCAAATACCTACCAAAAATTAGCTGAAGGTGGACGAGATGTTTTTTATAAAGGAGATATAGCTAGAATTATCTCAAAATTTATTAAGGATCAGGGAGGTTTTTTATCAATAAAAGATCTGGCTGAACATAAATCAGAATGGGTAGAACCTGTATCTATCAATTATAGAGGATATGACGTTTGGGAATTACCACCCAATGGTCAAGGAATTGCTGCTTTACAAATGCTCAAAATATTAGAAGGGTATGATTTTTCCCAGATCAAATTCGGCAGCACAAAACATATACACCTTTTTACTGAGGCAAAAAAACTAGCTTTTGAAGACCGAGCAAAATATTATGCTGACATGGATTTCTCAAAAGTTCCTATTGAATATTTAATCTCTGATGATTATGCTGATAAAAGAAGAAAACTTATAGGTGAAAAATCAGGAATCTATTCTGCTAGCAAAATATCTACTGGAGAAACTATCTACTTGACAGTAGCTGATAGTGAAGGGACCATGATATCACTAATTCAAAGTAATTATAGAGGAATGGGTTCAGGGATGGTGCCTCCCAAGTTAGGTTTTATGTTACAAGATCGAGGTGAGCTTTTTAGTCTTAAGAAAGGTCAAGCAAATAGTTTTGAACCAGGTAAACGGCCTTTTCATACAATTATACCTGCTTTTATTACAAAAGATGAAAAACCTTATGTTAGTTTTGGAGTAATGGGTGGGGATTTTCAACCAATGGGACATACACAAATTGTAATGAATCTTATAGATTTTGGGATGAATTTGCAAGAAGCTGGAGATGCTCCAAGGTGGGATCACACTGGTGGTGCAAATCCAATGGGAAAAACTACAGAAAATACTGGTATAATTAGACTAGAATCTGGAATACCTTATTTAACATTACGAGGTTTAATGAATAAAGGACATAAAATCGGAACTGCTAGAGGTATTTATGGAGGATACCAAGCAATTTTATGGGATAACAAAAACAAAGTATACCATGGAGCTTCAGAGAGTCGAAAAGATGGACAAGCATCAGGTTATTAATTGAATTTGTAATTTATTTTAAAACAAGTGTTTAATAAGTTAAAACAATAATTCTATATACTACCAAATCTTATTTTCCAACATAGAAATTAAAGAGACACCTGCTGCAGCCCCTGAAATAAAAAGATTCCATTCTCTATGTTTTATTCCAATAACATTTAAAAATATAAATGCTACTGAAACAATAATAAAGACGATCATTAATTGGCCAATTTCAATTCCTAGATTAAAACCCATCAGTGGAACAATAATTGAAGAAGAGTCCATAATTAAAGCCTTGAAATAATTTGAAAAATCCATTCCGTGAATAAATCCAAAGAAAAGAGCAACAAGATAGTTTCGTCTCATTTTTAAATTATTATTAAATGATTTAAAACTAATTATATTATAAAAAGCTGTAATAAAAATTGTTAAAGGAATAAGAAATTTGATTAATCTTGAGGAAATTGAAAACAGATCCAAAGAAACAAGAATCAATGTAAAGCTATGGCCAATTGTAAAGGCAGTTACCAATATCAAAATACTCTTCCATTGCTGAATTTTATAAACAGCACATAGCACGATTAAAAAAAGCATATGGTCATATCCAGCAAAGTTAGATATGTGCTCAAATCCAAGTTTTAAATAAAATTCAAACGGATGCATATTAGAACTTTAATTGATAAACAGGTGATTTTTTATTAAGCATTATGCTTTTAGATTCGCCATTTACATGAACATAAACAATATTGTTCTGGTCAAAAAACAAATCAGTAAAGACTGCATTTTTTATTTCCAATGAGTCTATAGATGACTCTTGCTTCAATTCAAAATAAATCCACAATGCTGTATTTTGACCTTCTCCTCCAAGTTTTTTATTCTTAATCTTTAAATCAAGAATTTCTCTGTTAAATTTTACATAAAAAAATTGATTTAAATAATCCATCAGTAATTCATTAGCGTTATGAGACTCGTTGGGCTTACAAAAGGCTAGCTCATTACTGTTTGGATCAAATAATATTGCTTCATTAACATCAGTTAAAAAAAGCTTAAGATTTATTGTAAGAAGTTTTTTATTTGAAAAATATTCAATTTCACATAAAGACAATCTAAGTGGATGAGCATATACATTTTGAAAAAAAATTATAGCTATTGAAATGAGTGGCCATCTAAACACAATTAAGGATTTATATCAGTTAAGCTGATTTATCAGCACTTATTTCTTTTGCAACTGCCTGAACTTCTTTAAAAACTCGGATCAGGTTTCCACCCCATATTTTTTCAATTTGCTTTTCATTATATCCACGCTTTACTAGTTCAATAGTTATATTCATTACTTCACTTGCATCGAAAACGCCTTGAATTCCTCCACCTCCATCAAAATCACATCCAATACCAACATGATCAATACCTGCAACATTTACAATATGATCAATGTGGTCTACTACATGTTCAACTGTAGCTGGAGGATTAGGATACTTCTGATTAAGTTCTTGAAATGATTGCCTCATTGCCTTTCTATCCTCCATAGTCATTTCTTCAATTGGCTTCATAGAGGCTCTTAGATCTGCCATTGCTGAATCAAGCTTGATGTTTGGAGGGGCCTCTCTTAGATAACTAGCAAGCATTGTGAGCTGAACTACTCCTCCGTTTTTAGCCATTAACTTTAACATTTCATCAGTCATGTTACGTTTATGATTAGTAACTGCTCGAGCATTAGAATGGGTTGCAATTATAGGTGCTTTAGACATCTTTATAGCATCATAAAAAACACTATCATTACCATGAGAAACATCAACCATTATACCAAGTCGATTCATTTCATTAACAACCTTTGAGCCAAAATCACTAATCCCTCCGTGTTCTGGTCCTTTAGAGTCAGTGGCAGAATCAGCTAAGTCATTGTTTGATGAATGAACTAATGTAATATATCTAACCCCTTTATTATAGTAGAGCTCTACATTAGATAAATCTTTACCGATTGGATATCCGTTTTCAATACCAATGTATATAGCTCGCTTACCTTCTTTCTCTAGATCATATGCATCCTCAGGATTTAATGCTAATCCAACAATATCCGAATTTGTTTTTGTAGAATTAACAATTGAATCTATCATTTGAACACAAAGCGCCTTAGCTCTGGAATTACCATTATCATCCCTTATATCTTGGGCGACAAAGGCAGCAAAAAATATTGCATCTAAATCTCCTTCTTTCATTCTAGGATAATCAACCTTGGATCCAGTTTCATTTGGGTCATGTCTTTCAGCCATGTCAAAACCAGGCTCAATCATTCGCAGTGGAGTGTCTGCGTGAGTATCTAATGTAAGTACGCGTTTATGAATTTCAAGTGCTCTTTTTATCAACTCCTCTTCTGTTTCGATTTTGGAATCAACAGAATTAGATTGATTATTACAACTTACGAATATTAAAATAATTAGAAAAAAACTAAGATAAAGCTGTTTTGATTTCAACATAGGTTTAAATTTTAAAATAATTATAAAACATTTTCTTTATAGTTTAAATGTATGAAATTCTGGATAAACTTTTTTAATACATAATTCACTATTATCTAGAATTAATCTTATGTATAAATAATTTCATACATTTAGTTAAAATTCATCAATAATGAAAAAATTCGTATTACCAATTATTATAATTTCGATCTTAAGCTGTTCTAAAGATGATGACTCAACTAGTCAATGCTTAATCTGTGATTCAAGCGAAGGGCTAGAAATTACTAGAAATGAACTTAGCAATCTATGTGTAGGAGTATCAGGTGAAGACCCAGACACTGGAGAAACAATGACTCTAACAAGGGAAATGCTAAATAGCTATGCGACTATTTTTAATACATTTGGAGCCTTAACTGGTTCTAATCCAAATTGCAGAGTCGAATAGTTATATTGATCATATTTTAGTTCATACTAAAACTTAATCATGAAGTTTTTTTAAAAAAATCAAATGATTTTTAATTACAATATCTTTGGGTATTCCATGTCCAACATCATCAAGCTCTATTACTTGCAAATCTTCTGGTTTTGTGCCTATTAGTTTTTTCCAAGGTTTAAATGAATCATCATATGTGAAAAAACCAATCAATAGCCTGAAGAAAGGTGAATCCAAATGCTGCAAACCCGCTTGCAAACTGAAAATACTTGTTCGATCCGTTAAACACAATTCTAATTTAAATGATCAAATATAGCTAAAGTATTTAATGCTTTAGGTTAGTTGAAGGGTTGCAAACCACTTTGAAAAGTGTATCCAAAAACCTATTTCAATTTGAAAAATAAAAACCATGTGAAAAAATAAATATAAAATAACAGTTAAAGGAAATATCCACCTGCCATTTTCTTTATTTCTCTCATTTAATATCATAAAAAAAAGTATTAAATAGATTATTATAATAGTTATCCAATATGCCATTGATGAATTAGTTGGAAAAAACATATACCCTATAAAACGAACTAGAGAAGGCTCAATAAAAACAATGCCAGTTACTATCATTGATCTAGCGTGAATCGCAGAGTTACTTCTATATTTTATTGCAATTAAATATGCAGTTCCAAAAATAATAAGATCTTTAAGAGGAATCCATAATTTATGCCATACCATAGTTTCATTAACACCATTTAGACTACTATGTGCCATTAATACTACAGATAAATAAAATAAAGGAGCTAGAAAATAGGATAATTTACCAGTTATTTTATGCAAAAAATATTTTTTATTATGAATTAAAATTGG
>MDTG01100831.1_pt1 | contig 10622 bp, 5 predicted proteins | sample 811421 | NCBI WGS metagenome assembly MDTG01 (sample SAMN05326645, study PRJNA326480) | marine metagenome | isolation source: seawater | place: Pacific Ocean: South East | collected 2011
AGGAAGGCGACTTTTTTGCGTCGCCGCGCCGAAAACCGTCGTCGTCGTCGCCCCAGCAGCGCGCGCGTTTGGACGCCGGTGCTCTCCTCCTCCTCCTCTTCGCCTCGGGGATGAAGGCGGTCGTCCCCACATGACGACGATCGATGTGATGGTCGTCAAACGGTGACGTCTCGCGTGTATTTTTTTTCGTTTCTTTTTTTGTCTTCTTTTTCTTTTTCTTTTTCTTGGATGAATACAATAATGGGTGGGCATGCTGTGTGCGAACTCCTTCACTGTGACTGTGCACTCAAATCAAACCACACACAAAAAAACGATTGAAAAGATACAACAACAAAGGTGTGTTTTTGATTCGTGCACACTTTGACGAAACCGTTCCTTTCAAAGCGCCGCGTCTCGCAGAAAAGCGACGAGATGCCGACGATAGCGCCACTCTCGGCGTCCTCCTCGTCCTCGTCCTCCTCGTCCTTGGCGCGGTCTTCGAACGGGAAAAGTCTGCGCGCCGAAAACAACAGAGGCGTGTTGACGAGGAAAACGTCGCGGGTGATGATTAGTACTCCACGAGCCGAATCGTCGTCGTCATCTTCCTCCTCTTCTGAAAAAACTGAGAGCGCTGAGATGTCGTCGCAAGGCGTAGATGCGAGTGGTAGTAGTAACGATGCGAAAGAGACCCTCTCTAAACTCGCGGAAGAAGGGGGATTCCCAGTTTGGTTGCCGGAAGTTGTGAATGGGCGAATTTGTATGGTTGGGCTCTCTATTGGAGCGTCGGTGGAAGTTACCCAGCACATGACGTTACTCGAGCAAGTGCCGCATAGTTTAGTTCAATTGGCTTTACTCGGAGGTTCTATCATATATGCATCTACCAAACCGTTCGAATTTAATCCGCAAAATGGATACAACGCAAACCCGGAAAGCTTAGAGGGTATTCGAGATACGCCTGGAATGTTGGTCGTTGAGAAGTGCAATTTTACGCCGAAGGTTGAAATGGCGCACGGGAGAATCGCAATGACTGCGTTTACTATTCTGTGCTTGATTGAATTAATCTCTGGGAATCCGTTTTTTGGTTAATATATATCTGCTACTATTACACATGTTAAAATCTAACTACAGCTAAACTCGCTAACTCGCTAAAAGAAAAACTACTTTTGGTTACAGCGCAATTTCTTATTCTTATTCTTCGTCCTCACGCTCTCTCTTCTTTCCACCACCATCAGCAGAAAGAAGACTACCGTACACACCAGACGGAACAGATGTTTTCAGGACTTCTTTATCATCATCTTCTTCATCATCAAAACCTAAATCAATCTCTTCAGGATTCTTTGGTACGTCATCTCGATCGCCACCAACCACGTGAGATTTCACAAAGCCGGCAATCGGAGCCGCGTTTCTATTCTCCAACTCTTCTCTCTCGAGCTGTTTCATCAAGTCTTCTTCTTCGCCTTCTTTATTTCCTTCTCCTCCGGATTGTGGTTCCAAAGCATCAGCCGGTACCTCGACAACGGACATGTTGAAGTGCATTTGCGAAAACGAAGCCGCGACGGATCTCTTCACCCGCAACATATCGCGAAACGTATCTTCGTTTCCATTCTTGACTTCAAAGTCGTTCCATTGGCCCCAAAAGGTACCATCTTGCGCAGGATTTGAGAATTGACTCGCATGAGTGTATAGAGCTCTCGCTCGGTCAATTTCACCGAGCGAAGCCTCCAATTCAGCGTACTTGACGCACACGATTTTGGTCGAGTGATCGTCCAAACTATTCTTCTTTGTCTCATCATCGTCGTCATCATCAATGATTTTCTCGTATATCGATCGAACTTTACCGACACCGAAGAATTCTATCGCGCGTTTGACGTAAATGTCCAACACTTCAATCTTATCAGCTGGAGATTTTATCTTTTTCAAAGCTTGGTCGTAAATATCCATCGCACGTTTGGAGAGACCAAATTGCTCCTCCAACTTTGCAAATCCTAAAAAGAACTCTTTGCAATACTTTGGCGGTGCTTGTTCGCAGCACTGTTCGAACAAATCTCTCGTGCGCTCGACTTTTGTTCCTTGGAATCGATCGACAAACTGCGTTAAATATGCGCGCCAAATATCAATAGAATGCGGAAAGTTGAACAAGTTCACCCCACGCTCGTACACGTGAAACGAGTCCTCGAAGAATTTCGATTCTTGAAGCATAGCCGCGTAGTTTAGAATGATTTGCGGCGTAGCTATGCGTAAATCGAGTATTTTTTCGTACACGACTCTGGCGTTTTCCGGCGAAACTGATTCTTCCAAGTCGCAATACAACATCCACAACTTAATCGATTTGTGCACTTTTTCTTGCACGAGCAGCGAGTCATACTCGCCTTTTGTAGACGCGTTATTCACTTTCTTTTGAGCTTCTTCTTTGTGATTCACAAGCACTCTTTTCATGAGCTCCAACGCCTGCTTAAAATTCTTATGTCTCAATTCGAATTCGGCGTATTCGCACCAAATCGTCGCGAGCTCATCTACACTTTTGAAATTTGGCGATTTCGTCGCCTTTTCGAAAATAACTCTCGCATTGTCCAAGTCGCCGTGCACTTCGTAAAACTTTGCAAAGTCCGTCCACACTTGGGCTATCGATCCGATCGATACCTTCGCGTCCACAGTTTGTATGGCTAAAGAATAGGTAGAAACGATTTCTTTTGAGGAAGACAAGAGCGAAATGCGTTTTAACCATTCATGCACATTGTGAGGGTTTTGTCGCAACATCACGCTCGACAAAAGAATCGGTCGGCGTTCCATCAAGTGTTCTAAACGTGCTAATCGTAACTCAATTTCGTCGTCGTCTTCATCATTTTCCATTTTAGAACTCAACACATGTTCTTCAAAGGCGGCGTAGGCGTCAAAAATGAGCGAAAAATCTCTCACTGTCATCACGGACTCTAATCCTTCTTCGTAAATGTCTCTCGCTTTTTCGAACAAACCTCTCCTGATGTAATAATCCGCTAATGATGCCCAGAGCTTACCGACTTCGTCCGTAAACTTTTTAATTGCAGTTCTGAGAACGGTCGAAACGTTGATGTTGTTATCGTTTGTTTCTTTTGAGAAAGAACTACTTTTTTCACTAACAGTAATGACATTCTTGGTGATCAAATCGCAAAGTTCGAGCCACATTTGGTGTTTGGATTTATTCAACAACGAGACAAAGTTCTCGTCGTTTAAGATTTCAACCAATCTTTGACTACTTTCCACGATGCGTCCTCGATTCTTTAGAAACACGATGTACTCCTCGACGTGCGCCGGCTCGAATTGGACGTATCGGCGATAGACTCTACACGCCGTTTCCACCGGAATCTTATCCGAACTTCTCACGAATGGTAAATACAAAGTCGACCAAAATTTACCATGTTCGGTGATATCCAGCGATTGCAATGCTCGATCGCAGACGTGTCTTGTTTTCGTAATCAAGTACTGATCTTGCCACAACGTCTTCACGTACAACTCCCAAATCTCAAAGTCGTCGTGAATGTTCGCAATGCATCTCTCAAAAACTAAGTTTACTTTATTGAATTCAATTGACGTCTTCTCTATCGATTGGTTCTTTGTCTTTATGTGATTCAGTCTCCATCGCAAATATTTCAACCACAAGTTTCTCGATTTTGGATTCGCTTTGACGGCTCGCTCGTGAATTGTAAGAATTTTGGAGAATGATGGATTACTATTATTATTCAACAAAAACTGAATGTATTTATCCCAAACGTCTTCAACGTACGGGTTCTGCAAACAGTTTTCTTCGAATACTAAGTCTTGGTCGGTGATTTCGTGGTCTGCATGCATTTCGAGAGCGGTGGCGGTTTGTTGTTCAAGAGCACCCTTTAATTTTTCTTCTTTCAAACCTCCTCTTTTTTTTGGAGGAAAAAAGAGAAAAAACGGAAGAAGTGAAAGAAAGAATTTTTGTGTAAATTGTACGCGGTAATAGAAGAAATACATGAAAATTGAACACACGGTCTGTGTAAAATACCTAAACGAAGAAAGAGGCGTTCGTCCTGCGTGTAATTGCAATCGACAGGCCAAACTTGCTGAAGTGGAGCAAGCTCCTTAACTTCAGCCCTCCAAAAAAATTGTGTTAAACATAGTACGATGCGAACATCGTAATTAAAGGTTTAACTTTAATAGAACAGATACTACACTTGATCAAAGCTCAATGAACTTGGAAAAGTGAAGAGAGGAGACGTCTCGCAAAAAATATATCTAATTTAAAATAGAAGAATAAAAAGTATATAAAACAAGTTGCTTGGGCAGTGAAATCACAACTTTCAATTTGTGTAATTTTATAAATTATATATAAGCTTCAGGGTGCACCTTAAAAGGTACTTACCTGACGAGCCGGTGGCGAGATCAACAAATCGCCCCGGGATCGATGAGTCTTTGCCCTTGCACATTGGCAAAGAGATTCGGTTGTTAGCCAAAGGTTAACATCGTAATATTTCTTCAAGGGGGGGCGTGTGCGCACGCCCCCTACTTCTCCACATGGTTCAACACGCGGTCTGTGTATATATGGAAGCGGGAGGAAGATGCATCCGTATTTGGGATGCATTACAAAAATTCAACACCCGATTTCTCGAGTGTTGGTCGGATTGGTTTGTTTTCAATCAGCAATTATTTGATCTCCTTAGTAGTCATTGATGCAAATATTACCCCAAGCGCAAGAATACTTTGCTACGCTTCAGTAAATTACTACAAATATATAAATGATTTTCGTATGTAAAAAGTATATAAAACAAGATTATTTTGAAGCGCATTATATGTTTTCTAGATAAAACCAAAATTTATTTATATAATAAAAGTCGAACCCAGGGGTTCGGCAAGCCGGAGGCAAAACTTGGTAATGTTCCTTTCGCCTTTTACTAAAGGAACAGCTTTTTTTGTCTCATCAAATGGCTTCAACCAAATTTATTTAAAACTTTCTTAAACCGAAACTTCCTTTGCGAAGGTCGGTTTCTTTCCACTCAGATTTTGCACACGTGGCCGTTGTATTTTATTTATAAAGCGGAAAAAGAAAGACGTCTCACGAAGAAACTCACAAACACACGCAACGAACGAACGATAGCGTAGGTAAAAGAACTCAATGATTGCCGCAAAATTGTATCGGATTTAGTTGTGATCGTGGTGATGTTGATGTTGATGGTGTGCGGCACGTTATTTGTTTGATACATTGATGGAGCTTTGATGTATGAAACGATAAAACAATAATGCAGCCGTCGCCGTCATTCTTCGTTAATTCTTCTCGTTGTTGCCCTCCTTGTTCGTTGTCTTTGTTAGACAACAACACCATCATCGTCAACAACAGAACGAGTTTCTTACGAAGAAGAAGAAGAAGAAGAAGAAGAAATAATACGACAACTACTTTTTTCAAAGCAACAGCGGCAAACGAGGAGGTGGGGGAGGAGGATGACTACGATGAAGAAGGAATCGACGAAGACAATCCGGTTACGTCTACAACAGAAAATACGAAGAACAACTTGTTCAAGTTCAACGTCGCGTTAGCATTTGATGAAGATGATTACATTAAATTCTCATCGGAACAGCGGGCACTCATCTCTTCATTTCATAGAATGCGTGAAAATGGTATCATAAACGAAGTATTTCATCATCGTTGCTCATCATCATCATCAATAGCGGACAAAGACAACGCAAACGTGAAAACAGTTATATTAGATTTTGGTTCTTCGTCGTATTTGAACGAAATAAGAGGAGATAAAGTATATGTTAAAGTATTCGACAACAAGGACATGCTCGTTGGTAAAAAGGGAAAACTTGTTTCCCTTCTACCGCCATCCTTATCATCATCACCGTCATCATCGGTTGACGACGACGACAACGATGACGTTCTCGAGAAGGACGACAACAACGGGAAAGGCGCGAGAAGAAGATTACGCTCGATTTTGAAGCTAATCACGACACACGTTTTACAAAACAAAAACATAGCGACGTCTCCGCCGCAAGATTTTTTGGCTTACCACCTATTCGCGTCTTCTCTCGGCGCTTTCAAAAAAAGAAGCGGCGCTCTGTACACTCGACGAAAGATTAAGGATGAGTATTTAAGATTGTGTTCTAAAATGGCAGATGATGAAAAGTATCAACAAAAACTTTACATTTTCTTTAACTTGAACTCGCAAACGTCCAAATGGAACGCCGCTCAGGTGTATGAATCTTTGCTCAAAAACAAAGACAATTATTCAATGACGATTCCTATACCAGTAGCTTTGGTTTATGGTGATAACGAAAATGAAAGCATCGAACGTTCTACTTGTGTGTGGATATTTAGAAATCCAAACGATTTTTACCAGTGCGTGTACGCGGACTCTTGGCGAGAAGCGGAAACGCTCATATTTGGCAAGAAAAACAACAAAAACTCCTGGCCGGAGAAATTTCGCTCGAATCTATTGCTCGACTTTCCTCGGAAGAAGAGAAAAGAAGATTCATCGATTCTCTCAACGCCTTCGACGATTACTGTCGCCGCGTTTGCGCAAAACTTTGCCTCGCAGTCATCGGTGGTGTTCATAGCTCCCGGCATGTCTGAGAAAAACAACAACCACAAAAACGACTGCACTTTACGAAAACTCTTCCAATCTGCTGGCATTACGTTTACCGGAACATCCGCCGCTTTTGCCGCGAGAGCAGCTGATAGAGTATTCCTTTCGAGCGCTTTGGCAAAACTTAAAATTCCGGGTGTCATGGGAATACCAAAGAAAGTCATCTTACAATCCGCGCTCACGGTTATGGCCGAAGAATACGCCGAAAAGAAGTCAAAAGCGATGAACAGATCCTCAGTCTCAAACATTCAACGCGCCGTTCGAACCTATGCCGAGGCGACAAAAGAGTTGAATTGCGCAGAGTTGTGCATAAAAAGTCAGTTTTTCGAGCACGCGAGTTTCAACGACGAGAAGGACGAGGAGAAGAAGAAGGAAATGAATGAGGAAGAAAAAGAATACGTAAAAAGAGTAACCCGGATTCAAAGCGCGAAGGATTTAGAGACGTTCGCGTACGATTCCAGGAGAAAAAATACCATCGCGTTTTCGAATAACATCCAAAATAATTTCGTTCTCGAACCGTTCGTGGAGACTGGGAAGGTTGTTGTGGTGAGTGCTCAAAAGAAGCGGAAAACTTTTCAATTCGTTCCGCGGGAAGAACACCTCTCATCTTCTTCGTCTTCGCGTTGGCTTAAAATTTACGCCGGAGGTATTGGGCCCGAAGGGAAAATGAAAGCTTTAGATCCTACATGTCCTGTCTCCGTCATCGATTCCGTCGATGGAAGGAGGCGAAAAAGAAAAACGTACGCTTACTTAGATTGCGTTACGGATGGAAAAACCAAAAAGCTGTTGTTTGTTAAAATCGAGAGCGTTGTGAAAGCTAGAATCGAAAGGGTTTTGAACGCTACTGGCATTTCTGGCGTTGCCATGTTGCGCTGTTTCGTCAACGTAGATTCTGGAGAGTTGATTGTCGAAGACGTGGATCATTCTCCAGACATGACGGAAAGGAACGGAACGTTTTACCATCAAGCACTGAGATATTTCCATCGCGAAGAGAGCGACGACGACGAGGATAAAAGGAATAGTAGTAGTAGTACAAACGATAACTACGAGAGCATAGAAGCATTAGACAAAATAGGAAAAGGATTAGAGAATACGAGTTTCTTCACGCGGCTCATAGCGATCGCAATGTGGAAGAAAACTTGATGGCGAATTTTTAAACTAAAGTAGTAAATACAGATTAAATTTTTTTTACAGTTTACATGACCGTCAAAACATTGTTGGCATCGAATCCTTCGCCACTCGACGGCCACTCTCGAGCCAATCGCCATTCGCCGTCGACTTTGAATTTAACTAGATACGTTCCTGGCGGTAATCTCGCTTCGCCCGTAAATGTGCTACTCCCACCTTCCACAAAACTCGGGTACAATTGAATACCTCTCGTCCATCCATCAAAATCGCCCATCATGATAACATCCGAAGCGATGCCGTGGTATTCAAGCGGCACAGTTCGAACAACTGTTGAATCTATCTCTTTTGCATTCTTTGTTAACGTCGACTCTACGAGTTGTAAACGATTGACAAACTTTTCGAGCTTTTGCTCGCCTCGAGCTCGTCGTGTCGCGTCGTCGCCGCTTTTGACAATATCGTTCTGTGCATCTCGAATGAGACGTAATAACTCTCCGGATTCTTTCGCTGCGCCATATAACAACTCGTTCGCTCTTTTCAAATCGTCGTCGCGAGTCAAAAGCGTTTTCTCGAGATACTTTGCAAACGCATTCGAAGCAGCGACGCGTTCATTCAATCGAGTTCTTAATGTTAACATTTGATCGTACAAGCGTCTCTGCGACCCGCCGCTGAAATTGTTCGTATCGTCTACGGCTTTGTTGGCTAATCCGTTTATTTTTTCTTCTTCTCGTTCCATCGCTGCTAATCGTGATACCGGTGTCGATGATGATGACAGCGATGGTGCTTTTCTTTTCGTCACTGGCGACGAAGGCGAAGCCGCTTTGCCTTTCTTCTTCCTCAATTCCAAGTTCGCCTGCTTCATCTCTTCCAACGATTTCTTCAGCTCTTGCACTCGCGCGGACGTTTTGCGAGCTCCCTTTTGCTCTTCTCCTTCGTCATCGTCATACGAAGAGGAGGAGGAGGAGGAGGACAACTTCACGTTTAAAGCTTTCAACTCGGCTTCAGCTGCAACGGCAAGTGTCTCGGCGCGTTGCACCGCCATCGACGCTTCTTCCACGCGGTCATCGAAATCGTTCGATGACCAAGGAGACGACGAGGACGACGAGGACGACGCGTTCGCGTTCGCCGCGTTCCCGTTGCCGCCCCGGCGTCGCGCGCTACAACACACGTTTTCTCGGATTAATGCGCTCTCGCGATTTCTCTTCGAAGACCACCTCCTTTCTTTGGCGGAGGACGCCGCCCTTCCCGGGAAAGAGAGGCGCATCTTTTGCCCCGCCGCCGACGACATTCGTCTTCTTCTTCTTCTTCTTCGCTCGTCGAAGTGTTCTTTCTTTCGACGAAAAACAAAGGGGATGACTTGTTGGTGTTGAAAGGAAAGTGTGATGATGATGACTTTTGCGAATGAATAATGAGTATATCCCTTTTTTTTGGGACCCTTTGACGTTTGATTTGAGCTCTTTCGTCTTTGGTCTTTTCACTTTTTTTTTCCTTTTTTCTTCTTTTTTCTTTTTAATTTTACGTGGGTGTCGTCATTTTTGTGTCATGACGACGACGACGACGACGACGACGACGCTTTTTCTCGCTAAGATAAAAAAGCGACAAAATTGATGACCTTTGCGGTCTCGCCAGCGCCGACGGCGAGAGAAAGGCAACGAGGAGGACACGCGCGACGAGAACCACCCTCCAGGGGGAGGACGACAAGGAGGAGGGCGTCTTTTGTGTATTCGAATGGGAACCCACCAAAGGCGATGCCGCCCGGGAAACCCTTTTGTCGCGAGAAACGCGTACCCCCGCCGCCCCGCGAAACAGAGACGGACGAGGCGCGTCTGAGGAGGAGGAGGAGGAGGAGCGTTTTCGAACGTCGTCCCGAGGAGAAGGGCGGCCTGGCGAACCGACGAGAGATGGTCGCGGGAATCGCGGGCGCGCTCTGTGCCGCGACAAAAACGGAAGACGCGAAGGCGGAATACCTGGCCAATAAAAGAGGAAAACAACACGGCGTCGGAAACGAGGAGAAGCGAGAAAACGCGTCCATCGAAGAAGTGAAAGAGATATTGGAAAGAGATTTACAACCGGTCGAAAAACAGACGGATGGAACGTTTACGGGCGCGTATTTTGTCACAGGACGGTTAACGCCGGAGATCTTTGAAGATAACTGTCAGTTTGTCGACCCGACGAACACGACGAAATCGCTGAGCAAATACGTCAACACTCTGAAGATTTTGTTCGATCCAGAAACGAGTTCGGTGGATTTGAAAAGCATAGAGGTGAAAGATGATCACACAATTGTGGGCGTGTACGATTGCGAGGGGGATTTAAAGTTGCCTTGGCATCCGAGGGTGAAACCATATACCGGAACAGTAACTTGGAAAACAAACGAAAACGGTTTGATTTTGTCTCAAACGCAGGTTTGGAGCGGAGTGACCGCGGCTGGAGCAATCATAGAGAGCTTCACACCCTCTTAATAACACATCAAAAAGCATGGCTATCACGGAAAAAGTGTATATAGTACACACCTCGAGAACGATGTGTGAACTTTTTTGTGGTCGTCCTTTTCTTTTTGTTGAACCATTGTATTTTCAAAAGACGCGCCGCGCTCCTTTCCATTTGTGTTCTCGTCTCCAAAGCCTTCTTTTTGTCTCTTCTCTCGAATTTTTTTTTTCCGGGTCCCCCCTCTTTTCTTCTCTCCTCGATGAAGCGTTTTATAATAATAACGAGCGATGATGAGAAAGGAGCACAAAATAAATATACTGTCACTGTGGGGCGATTGAAAATTGACCGAAAAAAGAACGAAAGAACGAAAGAACGAAAGAACGAAAAAAACCGGTCCCCACACTCATCGCGCAACGTTATTAAAAAAACAAGGTGACTCAAAACTGGTTTTACAAAAAGAGGGAGTATTATTATTGGGTGTCGCGAGTCCCCATAAATAATACT
>MDTG01186291.1_pt1 | contig 10622 bp, 9 predicted proteins | sample 811421 | NCBI WGS metagenome assembly MDTG01 (sample SAMN05326645, study PRJNA326480) | marine metagenome | isolation source: seawater | place: Pacific Ocean: South East | collected 2011
TAGAGAATAAAGAAGAAAAGAAGCCGGTAGAGAAGAAAGAAGAAAAGAAGCCGGTAGAGAAGAAAGGAGAAAAGAAGCCAGCAGAGAAGAAAGGAGAAAAGAAGCCAGCAGAGAAGAAAAAGAATAAAAAATCTAATTCTAAATAAAAAAAATAAAAAATTTAACTCAATTTGTTAAATTTAATTTTAAAAAACTGGTCCTGTGGCCGAGTGGCTAGGCAGAGCTCTGCAAAAGCTCCTACACCAGTTCGAATCTGGTCGGGACCTCTTAAATTTTTTAAATGAAATTAAATTTAAAATTATTAAAAAATAAAAATATTCTTGTAACAGGAGGAGCGGGGTTCATTGGTAGTAATCTTTGTGAATATCTTGTGAATTTAAATGCTAATGTTAAATGTTTAGATAATCTTTCAACTGGTTATTTAAAAAATATTAAAAATTTAATTTCTAAACCTAACTTTGAATTTATAAAAGGAGATATATATGATTATAATATATGTGATAAATCAACTAAAGGTATTGATTATGTATTACATCAAGCAGCATTAGGTTCCGTCCCAAGATCAGTTAAAGATCCAATATCATCTAATAAAAATAATGTAGATGGTTTTTTAAATATATTGGTAGCATCAAAAAACAATAATGTTAAAAGATTTGTTTATGCTAGTAGTAGTTCTTTATACGGTGACTCTAAAGATTTACCCAAAGTTGAAAACATAATAGGAAATCCACTTTCACCTTATGCAATTAATAAATTTACAAATGAATTATATGCAATGAATTTTAAAAAAATATATAATTTTAATAGTATTGGTTTAAGATATTTTAATGTTTTTGGAAGAAGACAGGATCCTGATGGTTCTTATGCGGCTGTAATTCCTAAGTTTATAAAAAAATTAATTAATTATGAAAGTCCTCTAATAAATGGTGATGGAACTTTTTCAAGAGATTTCACATACATTGATAATATTATTCAAATAAATATTTGTTCCTTATTAACAAATAATAAATCTGCTTTAAATAATGTGTATAATGCTGCATATGGTGAAAGAACAAGTATTCTTGATTTAGTTAATTATCTTAAAAAATATTTATCTCATTATGATTCTAAAATTTTAAAAATTGACCCTATTCATGGCCCAACACGAGAGGGTGATATACCTCATTCTTTAGCTTCAATTGAAAAAGCTAAAAAGAATTTAAATTATTTACCTTTATATTCTTTTAAATCGGGTATTGAAGAATCAATAAATTGGTATTGGGAAAACCTGAAGAAATAAAAATTTAAATAAATGAAAAACAAAAATAAAAAAGTTGCTTTAATTACTGGAATTACTGGTCAAGATGGTTCTTATCTTGCTGAACTTCTTTTAGAAAAAGAATACATTGTTCATGGTATTAAAAGAAGAGCATCATTAATTAAAACTGATAGAATTGATCATCTCTTCAATGATCCTCATAACGAAAATGTTAATTTATTTTTACATCATGGTGATATGACAGACTCTATGAATCTTACTAAAATTATTCAGGATGTTAGACCTGATGAAATATATAATTTAGCAGCCATGTCTCATGTGAGGGTTAGTTTTGATACTCCTGAATACACAGCAAATTCAGATGCAATTGGAACATTAAGAATTTTAGAATCCGTAAGACTTTTAGGTTTAGAAAAGAAAGTAAAAATATATCAAGCTTCTACCTCTGAATTATTTGGATTAGTACAGGAAACACCTCAAAATGAAAAAACACCTTTTTATCCTCGATCTCCATATGGTGTTGCTAAAATGTATGCTTATTGGATAACAGTAAATTATAGAGAAGCATATAATATTTATGCTAGCAATGGTATTTTATTTAATCATGAATCTCCAAGAAGAGGGGAAACTTTTGTTACAAGAAAAATCACATTAGGTATTTCAAAAATTGCCTTGGGTTTAGATAAAAATATATATTTAGGAAATTTAAATGCCGAAAGAGATTGGGGACATGCTAAAGATTATGTTTACGCAATGTGGTTAGTTTTACAGCAAAAAACACCTAATGATTTTGTTGTGGCAACTGGTAAAAAAACTAAAGTAAGAGATTTTTTAATTTATTCATTCAATGAAATTGGAGTAAAACTTGACTTTATAGGTAATGGTATCGATGAAAAAGGAATAATATCAAGAATTAATATTGAAAAATATAAAAAAATTACTGGGTTAAATACGTTAAAAATAACAATAGGTCAAGAGGTTGTATCTATTGATCCTTATTATTTTAGACCAACAGAAGTTGATATTTTATTAGGAGATCCATCAAAAATAAAAAAATTTACAGGTTGGAAACCTAAATATAATTTGGATGATTTAGTAAAAGAAATGATGATGAATGATATCGAATTAATTAAAAATAAATTTTTAAAATAAAAAATGATAAAAGATATAAAGGTAAAAAACACATTGATTGCTCAACTATATAATATAAATAATTTTAATAAATCATTATTTCCTACACCAGACAATGAAAATTTTCAATTTGGTTATGGTAACATACAAGAAGATAAGGTACTAGTTCCTCATATTCATAAAAAAATTAATAGAAAAATAACAAATACATCTGAGTTTTTATATGTTATTAATGGTGAAATGGAAATTGATATTTTTGATGAAAGCAAAAAATTTATTAAAAAAGTTTTTTTAAAAAAAAACATGGCTCTTTTACAGTTTATTGGTGGTCATGCCATAAAAATAAAATCTGGAACAAAATACTTTGAAGTAAAACAAGGTCCTTATTTAGGTCAAAATATTGATAAATATACTTTTTGATTTTATGAAAAATTTTAAATTATATTCTGAAATTTATGATTTAATTAATTTTGATAAGGATTATAAAAAAGAGTCTGATTTTATTGAAAAACTAATTTCAAAAAATATTGAAAAAAAATCAAATAACTCAATATTAGATTTAGGGTGTGGTACCGCTAAACATATTGAATTTTTATATGATTTAGGTTATAAAGTTGAAGGAATAGATTTGAGTTCAGATATGTTAAAAATTGCTAAAAAAAGAACTAAAAAAAAAAATATCAAACTTTTTCATTCAGATATTAGTTCTTTGAATCTTAATAAAAAATTTAATATTATAATTTCTCTTTTTCATGTTATTTCTTATCAAAATACAAATCAGCAGATTAAAAATACTTTTAAAACAGTGAATAAGCATCTTAAAAATGGAGGTATTTTTATTTTTGATTTTTGGTATGGTCCAGCTGTGTTAAGAGATTTACCAACTAAAAGAGTAAAGAAAGTTGAAAATAAAAAGATAAAATGTAAAAGAACAACTAGGCCAAAAATTCATTATGATTTAAATTTAGTTGATGTTAATTTTAATTTTGAAATTTTAAATAAAAAAAACAATAAAATATCCAAATATATGGAACTTCATAAAATGAGATATTTTTTTGATCCTGAACTTCATGAATTTTCTAATTTATTTAATTTTAAATTTTTAAATAGTTACGAATGGTTATCATTTAAAAAACCTACCTATAAAAGCTGGAATACTGTTTGGGTATTAAAAAAAGAACATGAATAATAATAATTTTATACCAGTAAATACACCTCTTCTTAAAGGAAATGAGAAAAAATATTTAAATGAATGCATTGATTCTGGTTGGATTTCCTCTGAAGGTCCTTTTGTTGAAAAATTTGAAAAAGCCGTTGCAAAAGTTGTAAATAGAAAATATTCTGTTGCTGTTTCAAGTGGTACAGCTGCTATTGATATTGCAATTTCTGCTTTGAAAATAAAACTTGGTGATGAAATAATTTTACCAACTCACACCATAATTTCATGTATTTCTCAAATTATAAGAATTGGTGCAAAACCTGTTCTTGTAGATTCTTGTAAAAATTCATGGAATATGGATGTTAATTTAATTGAAAAAAAAATTACTAAAAAAACCAAAGCAATAATGGTCGTTCATACTTATGGTTTACCAGTTGAAATGGACAAAATTTTATATTTATCTAAAAAATATAATTTATATATAATCGAAGATTCTGCTGAAATGATAGGGCAATATTATAAGGATAAACCTTGTGGATCCTTCGGTGATATAAGTATTTTTAGTTTCTATCCAAATAAGCATATTACTACTGGTGAAGGTGGCATGTGTCTTACAAATAATATTGATATTTATGAAAGATGTAGAAGTTATAGAAATTTATGTTTTCAAAAAAATAAAAGATTTGTTCATAGAGAAATTGGTTGGAATTATAGAATTACTAATATGCAAGCAGCAATTGGTCTTGCTCAACTTGAAAATTTAAAATTACACGTTAATAAGAAAAGAGAAATAGGTAACACTTATTTTAATGCATTAAAAAAAATAAAAAACATTCAACTTCCTCTCAAAACCACATCGTATGCTGATAATATTTATTGGGTTTTTGGTTTAGTTTTAAATGATAATTATAAATTAAATGCAGAAAAAGTCATTGAAATTCTATCAAAAAATGGTATTGGATCTAGACCATTTTTTTATTCAATGCACATGCAGCCTGTTTTAAAAAAAATGAAAATATTTGATAATCAAAAATATCCAGTCTCAGAATATCTTTCAGAAAATGGTTTTTATATACCAAGCGGATTGGGAATAAGTAAAGATGAAATTAAAAATGTTATTGAAAAACTAATTTTTATTTTAAAATGATTTTTTGTGTTTTTATCTCTAATTAAAAAAAACAAAAACTATTTTATATCAACTGTTTCTAAGTTGATTTCTATATTTTATGGTTTGTCATTACTTAAAATCTTATCATCATTTATGAATGAATTTGATTTTTCAAATTACTTTATTAGTTATAATTTTGTTTTATATTTTTCGACTCTTTTTTTTACTCTTCAAGGCTCTGCTGTTTTACGTTTTTATCATATTTTAGGAGAAAATAATATTAATAAATTTTATGGCATTTTAAATACTATTTCAGTCATTTCACTAGCATTTTTATTTATTAATTCTATAATTTTCACTACTCTAAAAATTGATTTTTTAATTATAATTTTTTTCTTAATTATTTTTTATAGTTTGTTTATGAATGAAATAAATTTCCTTAGGATTAAACATCTTTTTGATAAAGTTTTACAATTAATTTTTATACAATTTTTTTCATCAATTACGCTTCTATTAATTTTTAGAAATGATTTAAACTTAAAAGTATCGTTGTTGATAATAAGTTTTTCTTTTTTTATTTCCTTTATTTTTATTAGATATAATACGATTTCAAGTATTTTTAATAAAGTTTCCTTCAATTACTTATCAAAGCATTTTCAAATTTTTAAATATTCTTTTCCAATCTTATTAATAGCATTATTTAATTTCATGATATCTTCATTTGACCAATATTTACTTAAATATTTTGGATATAATGATGATTTAGCTGCCTACATTGCTAATTATAATATAGCTGAGAAATCTATAGTTACTTTACTCAGTATAATAACACTAGTTTTTGTACCAAAAGTATTCAGAAAATATAAAAATCTAGAAAAAGAAACATTCAAAGATGTTTTTAATATAGTTTTTGTTTTTATTTTTTTATCAACGATTATATTGTTTGTATTATTTTTTTATCATGAAATATTTACAATTATATTGACTAACAAAATTTATGTTTATTTATCTTGGATAATTCCATATATTGGTTTTGCAGGAATCTTTTTAGGAATAAATAGTTTATTTTCAGAAATTTTAACGGTAAGTAAAAAAACTTATAAAATATTGATTTCATACACTATTGGTGTATTTATTAATATAGTTTTGAATATTATATTTATTGATAAATATGGTATAATTTCAGCATTATTTAGTTCCATTATATCATATATTGCTATGACAATAGTAACTTTATACTTTGTTTATAAAGAATATAAACTTCTTAATTTTATAAAATGAATAAATATAAATCTGTTTACATTAGTATTTCAGGTGTTGATCCTGAGTGGATTGTTGGTAAAATTTCTGAAGATATTCAATTGGAATTAAATAAAAGAGGCATTATTTGCAATTATGGTCCACCAGACAATTATAATGGAGAGGATATTTGTCATCATATGGGATGGGCTTATGCAAAACCAATTTTAAATGCTAAAATTAACTCAGTTTTTATCACCCATATAGATGATAGTTTAAAAGAAAGACTTTTAAAATTTTTAAAAAATAAGTTTGATTTTTTTTTAACAATGTCAAAGGAAGATAAAGACTTTTTAATCCAATTAGGTTTTGATAAAAAAAAGACTTTTGGTTTAACCTTACCTGTTAGAAATAATTTTGTTAAACCTTTATCTTTAGGAATTTTCAGTTCTTATTATGAAGATGGAAGAAAAAACGAAAAGTGGCTTTTAGATTTTTTAAAAAATCATAAAGATTCAAGGTATTTAAATTTTGTATTTATTGGACCTAATTGGGGAAAATTTATTAATAAGTTAGAAAAAATAAATATCTCTTTTGAATGGCATTTTACATCAAACCTTATGCCCTATGAATATGATTTCCAAAAAAATAAATTATCCAATCTTGATTATTATTTTTATATTGGAATGGATGGTGGTGCAATGGGTAGTTATGATGGGTATGCTTATGGAAATAAATTATTAATTACAGATAATTGTTATCATAAAGAAATTCCTAATGTTGATTACTTAATTAATAATTATGAAGAATTTTTTCAGATTTTAAAAAAAATTTCAAAGACTCAAAAAGAAAAAATAAACTTTTTTGCTAATAATAAAATTGAAAATTATGTTAATAATTTATTATCTGTTTGGGATAATAGTTTTAAGCAAAATTATGTAAATGATTTAAATAAAAATATTTTAAAAAAAAGAAGGTCAAATTATTTTAATTTTTCGATTAGAAGATTTTTAGGTGCCATAAAACGAATTCTATATAGAATACTAAAATGAAGGATTTATTAAAGATTTTTTTTTTTCTTTTCATATTTACTATTAGTTGGACTAATGCTTTCTCCTTATCTCAGTGGCTTACCATTCCAAATTTATTTATAGTTTTATCTTCGGTAGTTTTTTTATTTTTGATTTTATTTTATGATTATAAAATTAAAAAATTAGATAATGAAGATTATATTTTAATTTTAATATTTCTTTCTCAATTAATTTTATCCTCATTTAATATAACTTCTAAATTTTTTAATTATTCTCTTGCTTTTTTTTATTCGTTTTTTATTATCTATTATCTAAATAAAATTATTTCTATTTCATTTTTTAGATACGATGACTTGTTAAAATATAATTTTTATGCAGTTTTATTTATTTCTATATTTGGACTTAGTGAATTTTTCCTAAACTATTCTTTCAACTTTTCAATTCAGAGTTATATTCCAAGGTCTTCCATTGCAAGTGCAGATTATAATTTAATTGATAAGGTTATTTTTAGAACATATGTTTTTAGTGAGGAGCCTACCTATTTGGCATGGTATCTTAATACTCTTGGCTTAATTTCTTTTTTATATTTAAAAAAAATAAAAAATGTTTTTAAAAGACTATTATTATTTTTACCTGTTATTGTAACTTATATATCCACATTTTCTGCTGCTGGTTTTATTTTAATAATCTCATCTTTTCTAATTTATAATATTTTTTATTTTAGAATTAAGCTAATTTTTGGAATTTTATTATCTATTTTTTTTACATTGTTCTTTGTTTCATATTATATTGATCTTGAAATTTTACAAGAATTAGTTAACCCATTAACCAATAAAATTACTTTTCAACAATTAGAAGATGGTGATAGACTTCCTGAATGGACAAAAGCTTGGTACTTATTACTAAATAAACCTATCATTGGTCATGGTTTAGGTTATTATTCTTCTTTAGGTCAGTATACACCAATGAATTTTTTTTTATATATCTCAGTTGAATCTGGTTTATTTATTACTCTTTTGATAATCGTGTTTTATATAACGAAATTTCTTAAATTAATAAAATTAAATAGTAAAGAAAAACCTTATTTTATAATTGCTTTAATATCAGGTATAGGTCATTTGTTTACCCAATCTCTATTTTATCATCCTAATTTGTGGTTTCTTATTATTTTGATAGATTTAAAAATTAAGGAGTTGCGAGTAAATGATTAATTAATATAAATAAATAGATATAATTAATTTTATATAAATAAATAAAAATTTATATCAAGTTTTATTATTTTACTAAGAAAATTATAATGATTTCAATCAATCCGTTAAATAACAAAAAATATAAAATTCCAGATAAATTAGATGATAAAAAACATATTGATGATTTCTTAAAAAACAATAAAAATAAAAAAGTTGTATTAGTTCAAGGTTTAGGATTTGTTGGTTCAGTTATGTCATTAGTTTGTGCTAATTCATTATCAGAAAATTATGCTGTTATTGGAGTTGATTTACCAAATGAAAGTTCTTATTGGAAAATAAAATCTATTAATGAAGGGTTTTTCCCAATTAAATCATCAGATAAGAAAGTTGATGTTTTTTTCAAAAATGCTAGAAAAAAAAATAATTTTTATGCAACATATGATAACTATTCATATTCAAAAGCTGATATAATTATTATAAATATTAATCTTGATGTTCAAAAAAACTCAAATTTTTATTCAGATATTAAAAATTATGATGTTGATTTAAATCCATTTACAAATTCAATAAAAATTATATCAAAAAACTGTAAAGAAGATGTTATTATATTAGTTGAATCTACTGTTCCACCGGGAACTTGTCAAAAGTTGATTTATCCAATTTTTAAAACTGAATTTAAAAATAGAAGGTTGAATTTAAATAAATTGAAATTAGGACATTCTTATGAAAGAGTAATGCCAGGCCCTGATTATATAAATTCAATCCAAAACTTTTATAGAGTTTATTCTGGTATTGATAAAAAAAGTGAAAAATCAATTGAAAAATTTTTAAAAACAATTATCTCAACAGATAATTATCCTTTAACAAAATTAAGCAACACAAATGCTACTGAAATGTCAAAAGTTTTAGAAAATTCATATCGATCTATGAATATAGCATTTATGGTTGAATGGTCTAGATTTGCTGAAAATGCTAATGTTAATTTGTATGAAGTAATTGATGCAATTAAAATGAGGCCTACTCATAGTAATATGATGTTTCCAGGAATAGGAGTTGGGGGTTATTGTTTAACAAAAGATCCACTTTTAGCTTCTTGGTCCAAAAAAAACATATTTAAAAGAAATGAAGGATTAAGTCAAAGTGAAAAAGCAGTAGAAATAAATGATAAAATGCCATTCGAAGCTTTTAATTTTTTAAAAAGTGAAATCAATTTGGAATCAATTGAGAATTTAAATATTCTTTTGTTAGGTGTTTCTTATAGAAGTGAGGTTTCTGATACTAGATATACACCTGTTGAACAATTATATAATTATTTGTCATCTGAAAACTGTAAAATTAAGCTACATGATCCTTATGTAAATTTTTGGGAGGAGAAAAAAATTTATATAAAAGATAATATTGATAAATTATTTAAAGATAATTTTGATGTAATTGTGTTTTGTACATCACATAATTACTATAAAAATTCAAAAAAGTTAATTAATTTGATTTTATCTCAAAAAAAATTATTCATATTAGATACAGTTGGTGTATTAAAAAATAATGAAATCAATATTTTAAAAACAAAATTTACAGTTAGAGTTTTAGGTAGGGGAGATATAAATTAAAAGTAATGAAAAAAGTTTTATTGATAGGAGGTGCAGGGTTTATTGGATTCAATATTGCTAAATATTTAGTTAATGAGAGAAATTATAAAATAACTATTGCTGATAGTTTTTTTAGAACTGGAGGTAAAGTTGATAAAGAATTTGATGATTTTATATCTAAGAATAAAATTCAACTTATTTCTGGAGATTTTACGGAATCAAAATCATTTAAAAAGTTGGATAAAAATTATGATTATATATACATGCTAGCATCAGTAGTTGGAGTTGATTATGTAAATAAAATACCTCATGAAATTATTAGGATTAATACTTCATTAATTTTTAATACTTTAGAATGGCTAAAAAAAATCAAATGTAAAAGGGTTTTGTTTACTTCTACGAGTGAATGTTATGCTGGTGCAGTTCAAGCGTTTAACTATCCTGTTCCTACTTCTGAAACCGTTCCATTAACCATTGAGGATATTAGACATCCAAGATTTACTTATGCTGTAACAAAAATGTTAGGTGAGTCAGGATTCTTAAATTATTCTAGAATGCTTGATATAGAATGTGTTATAATAAGGTATCATAATGTTTATGGACCTAGAATGGGGTTTAAACATGTCATTCCCCACTTAGCTCAAAGGTTTTATAATAATGAAAAACCTTTTAAAATATATGGTCATGATCAAACTCGTTCATTTAATTATATTGATGATGCTGTTATTGGAACAGTCTTAGCTATTGAAAATGGTAAAAATGGTGAAATATATCATATTGGAGATGATATTGAAATATCAATAGAAAAATTAACAAGATATGTTGGTGAACTACTTAAATTTAAAGGAAAATATATTTATGCTCCAACTTATGAAGGCTCTGTTCAGAGAAGATGTCCTGATATATCAAAATCAAAAAAA